>Ga0207909_1000661_pt1 | contig 10751 bp, 16 predicted proteins | sample LakMenEpi05May10_FD_150672 | JGI IMG/M metagenome (GOLD analysis project Ga0207909, IMG submission 150672) | Freshwater microbial communities from Lake Mendota, WI - 05MAY2010 deep hole epilimnion (SPAdes) | ecosystem: Environmental > Aquatic > Freshwater > Lake > Epilimnion/Euphotic zone ...
TGCGCGGGGGCAAGGAAGGTTTCTCGTGGCTAGGTAAGTATTTTAACATGGAAAATCAGCATTGCAAGCCTAACAATTTGCGCATTCCTCGCATACGTCATCATTTTGTTCTGCTAATGTTTTCCAAGATAAAAAAAGCCAGCTTATCTCTACCGTAAAAGCAATTATCGCAAAAACAGTTACTTCTTGGCAATGGCTTTTCTGATTCTTCCAAATAAAAAAGTGCGTTATTTGGATTTCTTTCATCATACACGCAAAGATATGTTAGTATTTCTTCGATGTTCATGCTTCATCCTCCTGTTCGCGTTCTCCCATGAAATCGTGCATCTGCTCGATCTTGTCCATTTTCATCTGCCATTCCCACTCGTCGTTCTCGCGGTTGAGTCGATCTGTTAGGTTTAGCATTGACACGGCATAATTTGCTTCTGGTTCGTTCATAGTTGTTTTAGTTAAAGTTAGAACATGTCGATGCGCTCAACCTTTCGGTGAGCGATCTTTGCTGGTCGCGTGGAAAGATTCTAGCGCGTCACGGATCAGTTCCGCTTTGCGTTTGCATGAGGTCAGGCAGATTCGATCTTGCCCCCGATGGTCGCCCACTTCCCATTCGTGCCACTTTTGCAGCGGGGCTAGATTTTTCAGCAGGTAGCCGGGCTGAGCGATGAAGAAACGCGAACAATGCACGGCATGAGCGGATTTCTTCTTCGTGGTTTTCGTGGCTTTTTTCGCGCTCATGTCTGTGCTGTGTCGATCATAAACAATCCTCCTCTGCAATCTCATCCATTGTTGGTAATTTGCCTTTTTTATCGCCAAACTCTGAAGCATACGCTTTTTCATTTTCCGTTTGAGGTAGTTCGCCGCAAAATTCGCATCGTTTTTCTTTGAATGATTTCGCAATCTCGGAAAGCTCGCGCTCTAGTTGCTTGGCGTGGTCTTCTAGCTCTATAATGTAATCGAGAGCATTTCTTTTGCGTTCTTGAGTCGGCTTTATAGCGTCCGTTCTCGGTGTCGGTGTGTCGTTCATAGTTCGTTCGGGGTTGTTATTTCCCAAGGCAGCAGCGTTTCATCAGCTTTTTCTAGGGTGTCGCATGATAGGTCGCGGTATTTCTCGGCTAGGCGACGCGCTTCGTCCCGCTGCTCGGTGACGGCGGTAAGCTCGCGTTCTAGGAATTGCCTTTTATCATCAAGTTCTATCCACGCTTTACGCAGTCCTCTTGATTCAGATCTTTCGGCATTTATCGCACCGTGGTCTGGGTCGTTACATTCATTCATAGTTCGTTTTAGTTTGTTAGATATTTATTTTTTGATTGGAAAATTCGCCCTGTCGTGATTCTCTGGGCTAGAGTGTTTTTAACCGTCATGACTCGGTGCTGGAGTTATGTGCGACTTCTGAAGAATCGCGTATTGTAGCTGTTTCCTGGCTTCGCCTCGCGGAACTCTACGCCTTCCATTAGACTACTTCCATGATCCGATTCGACTTTTGCTCTTGAAAGCCATAAGTCTCTCTTGAATCCTACAGAAGATACTAGGTACTTCTGCTCATCTGCATTGAAGCCTACTATTTTTTTATCGTAGTAGACTGTTCCTATTTCTAGCGGTGTATCGTCAAATATGCTCATGGTCGTGCGTTGGTTAATTCTATAGCATTGTTTTAGATGTTGTCATATACAGAAAACCATTTATCAGGAAAATCACAAGGTTCACTACAGTATTTACAGTTTGGACATGTGATTTCTTCCGCATACATTTTGTGTAGTAGTGTGAATCCGCAATTGCCGCAGGTTACCATGTTGACACTTTCTAGTTTGTTAATTGCTTTTACTAAGCACAGCTGTTCGTCTACTAATAAGTTTGTTTTCATAGTTTGTTTTTGCCTAGGCTCAGCGTCTTTGCCTGTTCGTACACAAAAAAAGGGAGAGACGGACTAGCCGCCTCCCCCAAACACTACACACGGAAAGTTTATGGTAGGTCTTCTGTTGCTGGAGCGCCACCTTGACCGATGGCTTTTAGATACAATGCAGATGCAATAAGCTCTTCATAAGCTTCATTGTCCATGATCTCCATCGTTGCGATATGGCGTGGTGGCATACAGCCTGACGAACGACCACCTCCCGGCAGTGCTTTGTCCCATGCGCGAAGCACAGTGACTTTGCCAAGCGCGCAAGCAACGTCTAGCGGCAGTCCTGTCGTGGTGATTGATTCACCAGATCGGGCTGCAATCTGTAGCTCTACTTGTGTTGGTGTTGTCAGTCCGAAGACTACCTTAGCACCAGCAATCGCGCTAGGCATAATGTTTTTTAGCACGTTGAATTCAGCTTCATCACGGCAATGGATTAGTTTGTTTACGTTTGACATATTTGTATTTAGTTTAGTTTGTTGAGTAGCGTGTATTTGACGGAATACGCAACCTCCGTTGTAATTAACACTTATCAATTACATAACCACCTCATGCGAAGCTTTCTTTTCGCTTTGCAATCTTTAACGCTTTTGGCAACGAACCAGTCAGTGTCATGGCTGATACGATTGCGTCCAGTTTTGGATAGTCGCGCAGGCTAAACTGTTTTGGTTGCTTAGCTGGTGCTACTCCACGTTGACCTAGTGCATTTACGCATTGGCTACTAGGCTTAGCCCATATGTGTGATATGGTTTTGCTTGGGATTGCTGGACTAGTTATCGGCTCTGAGAACTTCTGAACTGGGGGAACATACAGTGTGCTTTCCAAGAATTTAGTCTGGCTAAACGGATTTGGTGCTGGCATGAAATACTTTTCATACGTTGTGGTAACGCCCATGATGTTTGTAGTGACATTGCGCGTTGAACCCTTCATCTGGAACAAAGGCTTTTCTTTTACCTCTGTATAGCAATACGCTTGAGTGTCTTCCAACGCATCGTATTGCTCGTTGTGCATCATACGTGCTACGTAGAACGCTTTTTCGATGTTTCCGTCATATTTCTTGACGAGACGCATTGCTGTTTGCTCTACGCGCTGATCAATGATGTCATGGTAGTCTTGTGACTGATATGTTGGAGAACCTGACATGAAGTCAATTAGGTCACCATTTTCAGCAGCTAACTCCATCACCAACATTTCTGTCGGGGACATGGTTTCTGTGTCTAGTTTGTCAGACATGGCTTCTACCATCATCTGAGCCTGATGATCACCATCGAACTCGTAACAGTATTGCAGCGAGTGCTCTGAGTCATCCTCTTCGATTATACCCTTGATTAAGGCATACTCTACTTCTGACACAGAATTGGATGGATGGTTTGCGTCCGTAGATTTCACAGTGCCTTCCATTGTTACATGGAAAGACGCTGGTGTTATCTTAGGGTCGCGCATCATTGTTATGAGGACAATCCATTGATTTCCAACACGCATTGCTGTTGATGTCGCAATAAGGTCTGTATCACCAACAATCTGTTGTGCAACACGATTGAAGTCACCACCAATTGATCTTCCAAGGCGCGTAGCAACGGATTGCAATGCACTGTTTGGATTGTTGTGCATGATTGGAGAGTATTTCCCATCCTGTGCTCCAAGGTCAACTCTGATCGAGCCGTGCTTGAAGATGTAACGTGCGGGGCGATGATAAACCGTATTGTTTACCAAGCCACTACGTGTAACTGGACGCTCATATGGAGGCCATAAGCAAGTTTCTAAGTCATTCCACTTGCCATTAACTTTAGAGCTAACGGTGATGGATTGATGCGACTTACGCAGATTAGCCGCTTTCCATTTCTCTAGCGATTTGTGCGAAGCAATCACACCAAACACTATGGATATGGCAATCTGTGGATGGTAAGGCTCTTGTGAGGCAACCTCCATTAACTGGCGGCGAACTCGTGATGGGACACCACCAAACTCCTTAACTATCCACTTCCGCGCATAGCTAGGTAGAAGCCCTGTTTTAAGGTGGGCGTATTCCTGTTCGCTGATTAAGTTTTGATCATGTAGGCCAGCGAAACCCGCATAATTTTCTGTATCGTGTTGTGTATTCATAGTATGTAATGCTAATTTAACCTATAGCGAAGCTTCTTCTTGACAACCATTGCCAATTTAGTAAGCTAACGCTATGGGAGATTCTATTCAGCCTGTCCGTAAGGGACGACCACCAAAGATCGCAGATCAAGTTTGGTTGGAAATTGAAGAAAGGTTTATATCTGGTGACAGTTCTTTGAAAGACTTAGCCATTGAGTTCGGGCTTAAGTATCAAACTGTCTTGTCACGAAGCAAAGATAAACGCTGGCTTAGTGCTCAACGTGTGTCTCGTGCATTAACCCGCACTGATTTACCCCCAACTGATACAGCAAAGCAAATCGCAGATAAATGGGCGGCGAGAAAAGAAGAGTTTAGAGAGAAGTTATACAAAGGAACAACTAGAGCATTAGACTCATTCTGGCTCATGTCTCCTATCCCTCAGGACTTTGCGGAGGCGGAGAAAGCTATGAAGATGCTTGATAAAGCCATCAACCCTGAAGAAGGTAAGTCAGATGGTTCTATCAACCTCAGCATTCTTACCAATGGCTTCAACCCAACACCAATCATTGATGTTTAGCCAAGTTTAGCGTAGCATTGATTATGGCTATTAAGCTGATATGCTCAATAAAGGCAAAGAAACAGCTAAAATACGCCTAAACAGAGCACACAATGGCACTTTCTAGCCCACTTTGACCACTGACTAGGGTGGAGACAGCGGAAACGTGTTACCCCCTGCTTAAATCGGCTTGTAGGAGCACTGTGGGCATGGATGTTTAGATGGGATTGCCCTAGGTATTTGCCTGAATGTGGTGATGATGTGTGGTTTATTGGGGGAATAGCAGTACAGATCAACCAAACACTGGTTTATTGCAGTAGCAAGGGATTTTGTGTTTACGCCCCGTGTGGAGACAAGTCTTGCTGTACTGTTGCCTTAGATTATTGTTGTTACATTGTATTCTTATTAATGAAGACAAGTATCCTTACAACCTCCCTAGTGCGTTCCGAATGAAAAGCATTATCTACTCGGAACTTTCTACGTCCATTAAAGAACGACACCTTAGGAGTCAACCTCCTGCCAGCTTGTTTAGTCTCCCGCTGACACCCGTTAGCCGCTTTCCAGCTGTTCAGGTCTAGTTGAGAGTGTGGAAGATTCACGTCTTCTCGCGTAGCCCTCTCTTTTATACTGTGATCGGGGAGCGAACAGTGGGCAATGAAAAACCCGTCCGAGATACTACCTTCGAACGGGCTTTCCAACCATGAAACACAAGCACGGAAATCTTTGTTATACGGTAGTATCGCAAGAACGAGCAACGATTAATGCATTAATAGTAACTTGTCAACATTTATTTTCTTTGCCTGTTGCATTACCACCAAGGGCACTATTAGTGACCTGTCTTTGCCTGCTGATCCTGTGCTGTTAGAGAATTGGATAAGTTAAGTTGTTCTCTGTAATGCGCTTTGCACCCAGACCTAAGCCCACAAGGTTGTTACGCCCTGTGAGCTACGGTCTGATTACAACTCTACATTACGGAGAGGAACAGTCATGTCACCCCAGCGACTGAAGAGCCTGAAGAGTGTAGACTTCCTGTGTTGCGATGGAACTTTGAGCAATGTGATAGGCTCAGACTTAGGCTTACGCCCTTGTAGGTATTCCATTGCCGCCAACTGACCCACTGCACGCAGGTTTCTTTCTTGTTTATTATTCATATTCTTTATTCCTTAACCTCCTTGAACGGAAGGAGTAACCGAGTGTTGCCGTGTTGACACCACCATTGCTGTCCACTTTAGTCTGGCTAAAATGAACAGTGTATGGAAGCATTAAACCTCTTGATACAGCTCAAGGAACTTATCAAGAGAGTGCGTCACAGTCGCCCCAGTGCTCTCGTTAAAGCACAGGACAACCCAATGTAGGGTGGCATTCACAATCCTCCCTCGTCTCGCCGTCAGCTTAGATACCCATAAGGAACCAATGCTTGGCGTATCAATTAATGGTTGATCAACCTGCTTGTTTATAATCTCAAGCATTCTCTCAACCCAGTCATCATCAGTGTAATCCATAGTTAAATACTCTGTTTTAGCCAACTAAAGTGCGCGAGCAAACACCTTAGCTTCTACTTAACCTTAAGCAGACTACAACCCACCACCATTGGCTGATGATGGGCTGTGTGTCTGATTATATTCTCACTCTGAAAGTTGCCAATTTTTCTGAGTGAACTACCCTTACTTCATTAGCTTTCGTATGTGGGAGCGCTTTGGAGCTAGTTGATATTTCGACCCCCCATGGAGTATTCTCCTGAACCTGCCACCTATACCCAAGGTGATCGATCCAGAATGCCCACTCTTCTACACTTAAGTGTTCAAGTGGCAGTGTTTGAGCATTAACAGAGTAGTCAAATCCAAGCAACTCCTTGATGTTTTCCGTAGTCATATGTGTATATGCAACTGCATGTGCGCGGTGCAGAATCCAATCACTGCACAGATAACCAACATCGCTGGTCAGGCGTTGCTCTCCCCATTAGAACTGAATAAGGGGCAGGAAATTCGTGCCAGTTTAGAGACATGGCTGGTCTCGATGGAGGCTACTCCCACATCTCTTTAGATGTGTAGTCCTCGCTTGCCCAATCAGGCACTGGCTCAAACTCGACTGCCTTAGCAGCCTCATAGCTACCAAGTTTGCCCAGTTCGGTTGCCGCCACTGAAGCAATCCGAAGATCGCCAATGGCAATTGCGTGTGCTTGGATGCAATGCCCAAGCTTTTGTAGTTCACTAGTCATATTCGTGTATGGTTTGGTTCAAGCTGGCCTACCAACGTGGTAGGTTGCAGCGAGAGGAATATGACGCAACCCCCATCACCTTTCGGTGACAGGACGCTTTGGGCTTAATGTCTGTTTAACGTCGCCCAAACGACGGAGTAGTTTTAACGCCTTGCTCAGGGCGAAGTCTTACCAATTACGATCTATCAAGCAACGCTTAATGATCTCTGATATTGTCTCATCAATCTCATTGATTGCGTGATTGATGAAGCCTGAGCCTGAACCCATTCCTGCTCTCACGCTTCGGCAGTCAGCCTCGTGTCTTTCTTCAAACGGGAACGATCCTTTAGGTAGTAACGCTCTCAAGCCTTCCTTCCTTGCTTGTAGTTGATTGATCGCTAACGCGGCTGTCTCTGGTAGTTGTAGTGTAGTATTCATATGTGTGTGTGTTGTGTGTGTAGTCTGAGGGGCGGCGGGTGTCACCTGACTCCCCTACTCCGCTGCATCGACTACACAGATGGAACAGAAGGTTTATGAGAAAATTTGTGAAAAAATTCATGAAAAAATTCTAATAAAAAAATCCAACTAAAAAAATCCCTTGAGTGTGTAGGGGGTATGGGGTAATAAGGGTGCATGGATAAGTATGGGTATAGCTGGCCGATGGGGGTGAACCAGTTAACGATTGAGTTGTGGTGCTATGCGCACAGGAGTTGTGGTGTTGATGAGAAGTGGGGGCATTTTAAGAACATAGTTGATTTGGCATTTAATGGTGAGGGGAGTATTCGGAGGGTTGTTTGGAACAAGTGGACAGACAAGATGATTCGGAGTGCGATTGGTGATGGTGGGAAGAAGAGGTTTTTGGGAATTGCTGGTTGTTCGTCTAGTGGTAAGAGTGATGGATTTGCGTTGTATGCTTTGGTGGAGTTTTGGAGTAGGCCAGCAGACACGTATGTGTTTGTGATGAGCACGACAAAGGCAGATGCTAGGAAAAGGATTTGGAGAAGTATTACGCAATTGTTTACGCAAGCGCAGAGGATGGGATGTCCGGGCAAGTTGGTTGATAGCCTTGGGGTGATTCAGGGGGTTAACAAGATGGGCAAGCTGACAAGGAACAGTGGGATTGAGTTGGTGGCTGCAGGGAAAGCGGAGGCTGGAGAGGCAAGCAGTGGATTGATTGGTATTAAGAGTCCTAATGTTGTAGTGATTGCAGACGAGATGCCAAACCTTGGAGATGGTATTTTGGAAGCTGCTTGGGATAACCTTACGTCAAACGATCGGGTGTTCTTTGGTGGGTTGGGGAATCCGAATTTGTTTAGTGATCCATTTGCTGATTTGTGTGAGCCTATTGGTGGCTGGGCTACGATAACAGAAGATGATGAGGATTGGAAAACAAAGTATGGAACATGTATTCGATTTAATGCTGAGAAGAGTCCTAGGATTTTAGAACCTGATGGAGAGAAGTATTTCTGGCAACCAGACCAACAGTATTGCGATAGGATTTCTGAAGCTAGGGGTGGGAAGAAGAGCCGAGGGTATTACAGGTTTGTTAAAGCATTTTGGTGTCCTGAAGGTGCTGGCAATACAATTTACCAAGAGAGTGAGTTTCTTATTAACAAGGCAACAGAGAATCAAGAACCTGAATGGGATGGGACACCAATTGTAATTACTTCGCTAGACCCTGCATTTACTCGTGGAGGTGACAGGGCATACACAGGCATTGCTAAGATTGGCAAGGTTGCAGGACGTGACCACATGCACGTCTGTCAATACAGGGGGCTAGAAGAGGACACTTCTGATAAAAAAAATCCTTTGTCCCATCAATTAGTAATTCAATGGAAAGAGTTGGCTACAGATTGGGGAGTAACGCCATACAGGGCGACGCTAGACGGCACAGGAAGCGGGATTAGTTTTGGACACATAGTTGACGCGCTTTGGAGTCCTGCTGTCTCTAAGGTCAATTTTAGCTCAAAGGCTTCAGGAAGAAAAGCGTTCTTCCGTGGGAAGGAGGTTGAGTATTACAACAAGAACAGCGAGTTGTGGATTCAGCCAAAAGAGTTTATTCGTGGTGGGCAGATAACGGGAGTCAGCAAAGAGTTAATGAAGGAGCTTTGCACACGGCAGTATTACTCAAAAGAAACTGAAAAGCTGCGCGTAGAAAGCAAGGACGAGCACAAGAAGAACAATAATGGAGAGTCATGCGACATTGCTGATATGTTCCTTATGTTAGTGGATAAATCTATTGCTTTGGGAATGTTTCATTCCGAGGAAGTTAAGAACGTAACTAAGGTGACAGGAAAGAACTGGAGAAAATTAGTTAAGAAAAAACAAATAAATGCTTGCTGTGGTAGAAAATTAAGGTAATAAAAGCCCATGTCTTTTGTCGAAAGCACACGCGAGCTTGATATGATCGCTGATAACTTGAAGAGCATTAACCCCGAAACGGGTGCTGCTCCAAAGGAGCGTATGGTGACCCCAGCTGGTCTTAGATCAATTCATGGCAAGAACATCACTGATGATGAAGTTGGCTCCTATAATAGGGGTTTAGTGCAACAAGACATGGACTTTAGTCCTCCATTTGACGAGAATGAACTAAAAAACAAGGGACAAGGTGAAAGATTCAACTTCAACACTGGCGAAGCTGCTGCAATTAAGAATGAAGCAGTGTCTGGTTATGTTGACATCTATAGCACTCCTACTACTATTGCGCAGATACCATTGAAAAATGTTTCTGACCCAATGCGTAGCATGTATGAAAACATTCTTGCAGAAGAGTTCACTACTATTGACAGGGCTAATGATTCTTCTTTTCCTACATTCTTGCAACTTTGCGACATTTACGTAACTCATGGCGTTGCTGTTGGTTATTTTGAAGATAAGCAAACAATGCATTACAAGGTTGGTGGATTAGATCGGTTTAAGTTTCCACGCAAGACAACAATCATCACGAGCGACATGCCTATGTGTACTTGCTCCAGCACAATGAGCATCATTGAGCTTTACAGTAAGATCAATGGTGATTCACCACTAAAAGGCTGGGATAAGGATGCCGTGATCAAGGCAATCACAACTGCCGCTGGACAAACGGATACTAAGTGGAACGAGTGGGAACGCTTAGAAGAAGATTTAAAATGTAATGACGTTTATCTTGAGAGCGCAGTTGACATGATTGAACTGGTTTATGGTTGGGTTGTTGAATTTGACAAGAGCGTTTCATTCTACATTACAACGAAAAGCGGTTCTGACATTAACACAGCTAAAGGAAATGAAGGATTTTTATTCAAGGAAGTCAGTTACTATGAAAATACAAACCAAGCGTTTCAGATCTTTTCCTTTACTATTGGAAACAATGCTCGTATTCACTCCGTAAGAGGGTTGGGTTATTTAATTTATCAAATTTGCAATGCAATGAACGTCTTGACTTGTAAGATGATGGACAATGCAAGGATTGAGGGATCAATGGTTATTCAGGCTACTACGCAAGAAGACCTTGAAGACTTGGAAATTATTGACTTTGCTGGAGGCATTGCACTTCCACCAAACATTAATCTCCCAGCAAGATCACAAGCAAACAACCTCAACAACTCTATGATTCCAGCCATCCAGCTTGGTCGTGGACTACTTGATCGCGCTACTGGTGGACTCAGCGCTGGCAACATGATTTTATCTGGTCAGCAAGATCGACGCACAAAACTTGAAGTTAGTGCGCAACTTGATTGGATTAACAAATTAAACAGTTTTGCCATTAACTTATTTTATGGTCCTCTTGATAAATTGATGCGTGAAAAAGTAAAGCGCGCATTTACAGTTCGTCAACCAGACAAGGAAAGCCGTAGAATGGTAGATGAAATGAAACGCCGCTGTATTGAACGTGGCGTTCCAGAAGAAGTCTTTGGCATGATTGACTATGAAAAGGTCAAGGCACAGCGCATTATCGGCACAGGCTCAAGAGTTAGCCGTGTAATGATCTATGATCAATTGCAGCAAATGTATGCAAGCATGGATGAAGTAGGGCGTAAAAACTT
>Ga0207909_1000663_pt1 | contig 10740 bp, 12 predicted proteins | sample LakMenEpi05May10_FD_150672 | JGI IMG/M metagenome (GOLD analysis project Ga0207909, IMG submission 150672) | Freshwater microbial communities from Lake Mendota, WI - 05MAY2010 deep hole epilimnion (SPAdes) | ecosystem: Environmental > Aquatic > Freshwater > Lake > Epilimnion/Euphotic zone ...
TATAAATATGTAATTGTATTATTCTTCACTTACAGTGTCATCTGACTTCTTAAGTAATGTCTTGATCTTAACAATGATTTGAGAAAATTCTTTTTCTGAAATTCCAAATGCAATTGCCATAGCAGCTATAACCGCTGCTCTTTGAGAGGTAGATTTCAAAGCCTTTGCTGCTTCTGGATCTTCAATCATTTGTATTAATTTAGGACGAATAGCAGAATTAACTGCCTTAATAGCCAGATTTAAATTTTTGATAATAACTGGGTCTGTAATTTTTTCGCCATCAGGTCCTGTAGGCTGAATATCTGCTTCAGTAATTTGTTGAGTAGGAGCAAACTCTTTCAACAACCTTTTAAATTCTTTTGGATTCATTGTATTTTATTTTATTATATCATGACTTCTGCCGTTTTAGGCATTATAAACAGCGATTGAATTACCTTCAAATGTACCTTCGTTTAATTTCATTATAGGTAGTTATTTATCCCACTTAACCAAGCCTGCTACAGTTTTCAATGTGTACTGTGACCCATCTTCACACCATATGATTAAATCTGGACCACTTGTTTTAACAAATGCTTTTGTAATTTTCTTACCTACTAACTCTTTTACCCACATATTTTCAGCTATACCAGTTCCACCTTCGTTTAAAGTTTTTTTAACTTCTTCGCGGATTAAGTTTCTAAATTCTGATGTTTTCATTGTATTTGTCTTTAATATAAATATCTAAACAGTAAAAAAGACCATATTTCTATGGCCTCTTTACATATATTGATGATACTAAAATTATTAGAATTGCAAAATTGCGTAATCGTATTTCAATGTTAATTGAATATTTACAGCATCTTCAGTAGCCCAATCAAAGTCACCAAAGTTAGCGTCTCCAATATAAGCACCTTTTAAAGTCCATTCTTCAACTTTATCACCTACTGGCCCTAAAGCATTGAAAGTAATGTCTTTCTTGTAAAAGTCAGAATAACCATCACGACCTGTTACAGACTCATGAGATAAACGAACCCATTCCATTACTGCTTGAGAAGCTGAAGGAACTACTGGATCGTATAAAGTAATTGATACATCATTCCAACGTCCTTTTCCTTTTAATTTTCTTTCTACGTTGATATGATCTAATACCACATCACCGAAAGTAATACCTGGACGATTAGTCGCTTTAATTAAATAAGCAGGGATACCTTCAATGTACATGATAAAACGGTTAGCCACTTTTGGTTCAAAAGCGGTAAACATTATTTCGGTTGGGTCTAATAATTCAGCCATTGTTTTTTTTTGTTTAGTATTTCTTTAATATAAATATCTTTCTTTTGTAAAAACTATACCATTTATATATTAGGCATCAGTTTTTTTTATATTAATAAATATGATGATACTTAAAAACAAAAGAAAAGCCCCTATTTCTAGAGGCTTTATCTTTATTGTAATTTTAATTATTGAGCAAATGCTGCACCGGTAGGTAAGATGTTGAAATCAATAATAATGAATTCAGCGGTCTTAGCTGGTTGCAAGAATATTTGACCATACATAATGTTACGATCGATAATATCTGGAGTGTTATTTGTTTCATCCATTACAACTTTAAAGCTATATAAACCTTGGCGTTGTTGTACTGATTCCAAATAAGGATTACAGATATTTAAGAAACGGTTACGAGTTGCTGCTGTATTGTTTTCAAATACTAAATACTTAGTAGCTGATGCAATGTATTTCTTAACAGCAATTAATAAACGACGAACATTGATACGATCTAATGCTGAAGGTTTAGCTTGAAGAGTCTTTTGACCCCATACACAAACACCTTGACCAGGGAAAGTAGCAATAGGATTAACGCGACCTTCATACAACTCATCTCTTTCAGCGTGAGTTAAACGAGTATAAGCGTCTAATACTGTTGATAAACCACCACGATTTAAACCTGCAGGTGCATACCATTCAGCAGCTACTCTATCATTGAAAGCTAACACGCCTGGAATTACCACACTTGGTGGTACCCATACTGGTTTGTTAATATTAGCATCTACAATTTTCACCCAAGGGTAGTAAGTAGCAGCATAGTTATTATCTAAAGCTTCAACTGCTGAAGTAGCAGCAGCAATATTTCCAGTTAAGCCAACACAATCAAATACTAAGAAAGTATCACCTCTGTCAATACACATATTAGCAGCGTAATCAATTACTGCAGAGTGAGCATCTTGAATAACACCTGGAAGAGCTATCATATTAATGTCTAACTCATCAGGATTAGATACTGCATCAATTGCATTTTTGTATACTGAATAATCAGCAGCTGTTGCACTTGATAAATCATATCCTTGAGTATTTGCAGCTACGATATCAGCTCCTACTAAAATTCTACGGTTAGATTGAATACCGTCTGAACCACCTTGGAAAGGAACAATAAACTTACGAGAGTCAATTGAAGTAGCTGTCGTTAAGTCAATAGCATTACTGCCTAAAGTTGAATCTTCTAAACAATTAGATAATAAGAATTTAGCATTTGAACCAATCGTTGCATTTGCTGCAGGAAGTGGTTTTAAGTAATTGATGTTATCTGTGTTTACGAAATCATATTCAAATCCGAAATGCTTACGTTTGTTGTAAATACCATTGATAGTTTGAGCAGTTGCGAAACTAGCAGAAGGTATATTTCCAAAATCTGAAGGTAATGGATTGAATAAAGCGGCAAATCCGAAAGGAACTAACTCTGGAGAATAAACTCCTTTAGCTACGTTATCATCTACTTCAACATATACATATTTAGATTTACTTGGATAATCTCCAAATACAACAACTTTACCTGAAGTAAATGTCATATATTGGTCACCAATTACTCTTGCAATGTATCTTGCAGAATTAGGATCTAAATTAACGTTATCAAACGATTCTAATATACTAGGACGAACATCTGAGTCTTGAGTTGTATATGGAGAACCAATTGCGTTTAATTTAGTTTGATCTACGGCGCGAATTGTTACGGTAAATGAACCATATTCAGATCCAGCTACTGTTCCAGCAGGTTTGATATTTGAAATAGCAACTTTAGTTTCGTAATTTGAATGAATACCATCAGCGATAGTATGCAATTTGAATAAATTCTGATTAGCAGCTGCTACTGTCTGAGAAATGATCCATGGAGTTTGAGCTTCCATATAACCATCAGTGAAATCAAATGATCCAGTTTGAATAGAAATAGTACAAGCAGGGTCAGCAGCTAATGAAGCTGATGCAGCTTTAGTAAACATTGTATACAAATAACCTGGAGTTGAAGTTGTGTTAGCAGTCTTGCTAAATACTTTAGTTAAAAAGTTAGCATTTGAGCTATTTAATGAAGCGCTATAAATAGCAGATCCATTTCCTACAGCGTTAGGGAATGCAGCGGTATCAACTGTATATGAACCAGATACGTTAATTACGAACGATCCTGAGATATTTGAAGTTAATGCTGATGCTTGAAACAATGGAGTAGTACCATTATAAAATGCAGTAGTCTCTGAAACTACTTGCGAAGGGTGAATTAATGCAATATGTCTAGAACCGAATGAACCAGTAGCTACTAACGCTAAAGGACTTGATAATTCATATCCATCATCATGTAAAGTACGAACAACTGTTAATTGTCCTGAATTTGCTAAATACTCCTTAGCTGCGTAAGGTAAGTATAAATTTGGATTGGTATCACCGAAAATTTGAACGAACTCGCTATATGAAGTTACTGATGTTGGAATCATTGCTGGACCTTTTGTTGTTGGTCCTACAAATGCTGCTCCAATACCGGCAATTCCTTGAGGTAAGAACGACAAATCTTTTTCTTCGGTAAAGACACCGGGGCTAACGATTTTTTCTGCCATTGTGTTTTTATGTTTAAGATTTGGTTGTTAAAAGATTATTTATCTACTAATAAATATGGTTTGTTTTGGTCAAACAGAAGATTAGAGTACAGTAATTACTCCTGTTTCTACATCAATTTCGCCTTCTCCATACTTAGTAGTAATGGCTGCAGCTAGCTTTTCTTCTTCAGTTTGAATAGACAAATATTCTTTAGTAAATTCCAATTCTAACTCGCTTAAGCGATTGGTTTGCTCGTTAACGATGATTTGCTCTACTTTAAGCTGACCTAATTGAGCAGTGATTGTTGCGTATTTTGTACGAAGCTCTTGAACTTGTTTTAGTTCTTGTTCTGTTAATTTGATTTCTGACATAACTAATTTATTTATATTATTATATTAATTTATTAAATTTTACATTACTTAAAATGTACATTAATAATTATGGGCTGTTCTTTTGAAACTATGTGATTAACATATGAATATCTGCTTTTTTAGTTGCATTACCAACAGATTGCATTATTTCTATTAAATGAACATCTACTAATTCCGGATGAACCCACCAATCTTCATAAGGAGAATATGCGTCCGGACCTATATTTGCCACGACTAATTTATATCCATAAGACTCTAAATACTTTCTAGACTTATCTCTTACGCTTTTTGTATCGTCGACATAAGCATCATGTTCAAAAGTAATTACTCGAAATTTATGTTTCCAAAATGGAATTTGCAATAAAGTTTCATATGAAATACTAGGTGGATCACAATCTATTTGTAAATAATCAATAATTGGATCTGTTAGCAAACTCTCATAGTTTATATTCGTCGCATCACCCTCTATTACTTGATTTAACCTTCTATTTCTGAAGTCGCTTACACTTATAGGATTAATATCTATAGACTGTCCCTTCCAGTTAAAATGTGTTTCTAATAGCGCTGTATTATTTCCATAAAATGGATCTGCCGAACCAATTTCCAAATAAGTTCCATCTCGTTTTCCATTTAATATAGATAAAACAAATAAGTCTTGATAGCATTGAGAGAAATTTCTTTCAATTGTTTCGGCACCTTGAAATTTATATTTTAATTGCTTGAATTGATCTTGAGTATAAATCATTGGCTCTTTCCAAGAGTTTCCTAAATTCCTAAGATTGTTTTCAACAGCTGTTTTATATACAGGTGCTAAATTGTAATTTTGATGTATATATCTGAGTGATGCTATAGTTTCGTCACATAACCCTATCCACCAACCACAAATTGCTTTTTCAAATGGCAATCCATAATCGCCTGGATACTCTACATCTGTATGAGTATTTGGTTTGTCTGTTGCAAATTGCATTCCTAACTCTGATATAGTATAACCTTCCTGCCAATCTTTATTTCGCTCATATACACGAGCTAGTAAAAAATAAGCTTCAGGTCTTTTAGGTAATAAAGATATAGCTCGTAAAAGAACTCCTTTAATAGTAAAAGTTCTATTTGTTTGTTTTTCAAAACAAATTGACATCCTTAATAGTGCTTCGTAAATTTTATTATCATCTTTACCAAACTCCACACTGCGTAAATAATATCCTGCAGCTGAAGCTGTTTGTCCTATTTTTTCATATTCCCAACCTAAATTGAAAATGACTTCTTGATTTTTAGGATCTAATATATAATTGTCTAACCAATATTGTAAACTCATAACTTATTTTTTATTTTTAGGTTCTATACCATTTTCACATCCTTGACAAAGTGAAAAGCATTGCAATGGTCTTGGAATAATGTCTTCATACTCTTGCTCATATATGTTTCCTAGAATATGTTTCAATCCATAATCCATACAACATAATGAAACGTCTCCGTTAGGAAGAACTACATTGTGATATAAATCTTCTATACAGTTGCAAGTCATTTGTTTATCTCCATGATCCATATGTTTGAATCGATCTGCAATTTTAGCTAACTCTGGTTTGATAATAGCTTCTCCTAACAAATTACCTGCTCTAGACCAAAACTCTGGAACGTGTGCTGTTGCAAAGATTGGTTTGATATCATCATGCACTTCACTCATACTCATTACATAAAATCCTTGAATATGATTTTCTAATTCTTTAAAGCGTTTAATTACTTCAATGTATCTAGGAGTAATTGGATGTTTAGCGATTAATTCTTGATCTGGTAAATGTAAACAAAATCCTCCATTTGGTCCTTGAGTAAATGGAATGTCTTTGATTCGCTCAACATCATCTAGCGTCATACCTACTCCGGTTGAAAATGCAGATACTGGATGACCTTGTTCATGAGCATATAAAAGCATATCAGTGCAATGTTTATTTAACCAAGGTTCTGTAAATCCAGAAAATGTAATTCTTATTTCTTTTGGTAATTTATCAATTACCTTTTTGAAATTTTCCAAAGTCATTGTTTTATCTGAATCGTATACATTTAGCAAAGTCTTTTGTGGGCAAAATGCACAATCAATTACACATCCTTTAGGAGGTATTGAAGTTGTAAATTCCAAAGTTGGATATGGAGTAAGTCTCCAATAATCTTTTTTAGGGTTCCATTTGAAATTAGGTCCTGCTGACTTTTCAATATAACTTTCAAAAAATGTTTTTGGCATTTTTAATATATACGCTGCATTATCTTGAAATCCAAAGCTAATTAGTAAATCATCTTTGTATTCAGTTAAGCCACAACAAAACTCAATTTCGCCTCCCATGAAATTAAATGAATCTGAAACGTGTTCTATATTCCAATCTTTATCCCAGATAACAAATCGATGAGTGTATTTACCATCTTTTTGTTCTAATTTATTTTTAAATAAATCTACTTCATGAATAATACAAATGCGCTTTCCTTTATATGGAATGATTTGAGAGCTACCTCTTAAATTTTGTAAAGGTCCTACTCCTGGTTTAACTACTCTTTGGATCGATTGACCTTCTTCCGGAAACGCTTCTACTAACTCTGTTGGATTAGTCCATTTAACAAAATGATTTGGTAAGTCCGTTACAGTCATCCAATTTTTTTCACAATATGAATTAGCATCAACTGGAGGTTCGATTCTACTGCGTTTAACTTCTTTAACAGTCTTGTTAGTTACCTCTAATTCAGATATTTCCATACGACCTTCTCCATTGGTTTTGGTATCTCTACGAACCCCACACAATACCAATTTACCATTCCATCGAGTTAAACGACCATCTTCTAAACCAACAAATTCCCATATAGGTTCTTTATCTAATTTAGTCGTGTCAATTCGCTTAACTGAAGTTAATTGTAAATCGTTATCGAGCTCACAGAAGTAATTTACCGTACGAAGATGCATGTCATTTTCTGGATTGAGATATGATAACGGCCCCCATCTATTATTAAATAGCTGTTCATTTTCGCAATGATAAAGAGTGTAATTTACGTGTCGTAAATTGCAAATTAATTTTCCATTGTCATTGTAAATGGAAGGATTCATCAATCCAGTACCATTTGTTAATTCAGCTGGTATAATTAAAGGAACTAGTTTACCACCTGCTTTTATAACTCGTTTTACTAACATAACTTTATTTTACTTTTAATTAATATATGAATTTCTTTTGAAGAAATCAAGAGCAATTTAAAAACATGTAATTTTCCAATTAACTTTCCAATGGATTGGATGTCCAGGTATTCCACTTATTTCTTCTGCTCTAACAATCAATGTCGATGGGCCAGGATCATACACAAAATCAGTTAAATATGCCATATTCGGTCCTGCTTGGCCTACGTTAACTGACAATACTCCATTATCAGGGGTAGGAGTTCCGCCAGGTACTGCACTATTTGGTAAATTTGGTTTTAAATGTGCTGCATTGAATGAAGATCCTCCAAATGGCACGGTTGTTTGCAAAGGAGCTATGTAATGAATCCATCCTGCAGATGTTGCAAAATTTAGTAGATCATATACTAGTGCATGCGCTTCAATAGTCGCTACTTTATGATTGTTTAATAATCCACCAAAGTTATAAGTATAAATTGATATATTTCCAGATAAAGCTGTAGAGTTTGAATCTGCTTGACCTTGATAAGTTTTTATTAGATTTCCGCCTGCCATATTATCTAATTATTATATTTATATCATACATTACTCTTCCAATTGTATTCCACGGTGTCATTGGATCTGGTATTAGCACAAGACCATCAGACCATGTATTAGCTAAAAATAAATGATTAGGAGGAGTGTAAGCTCCATTACAATCATTGAATTCAAATAGCTGTTGCTGTGAATTCCAATAAACATTACCGCCATGTATTTGATACGTAATTACATATCGTGTAATGTATGTAGCTTCTGATAAAGATGCTGCTGGATCATGTATAGTATATAAACAGTCAACTAAAAATATATCAAAACCTCCTGAAGGGTAATATGCAGTTATGTCAAAAAGTGGAGTAGGAGAATATTCGCCTGGTATGTATGTAGGTGCGCCGGTCGACGTATTTGGATCTATTACTCCATTTAATTTTACGGTATTATGTGCCATATATTAATAATCGTGATTTTGTTGAAGATTTGAAGGATAGTATGTTGTAATTACTGCACCTACATGTCCAGGATAATTAGGAGTAGTTACATATATTGGTACTTGCCAATAGTCTGCAAGTTGAGGATGCGGATTTCCTTCAGATGGAAAAAATATTTCAAAATAAGTAGCTAACTCACTTGGAAACAATAAATGAGAATAACGAGCATTATAATTAGCGGTACCTATAGGGAAGCTACCTACAGAACTACATGTATAATCAGGATTTGAAGGTACAAATTGTAATTGATTACCCAAAGTAATTCCTACCATTACATGCAGCTCAGCTGACAAATATAATGGAGAAATAGTAGCTCCGAAAGATAATTCTATTTTAATTAAATTTTCAGTATACTCTGCATTATGTTTTGCTAAATCAACAGTGCCTAATCCCAGAACGGATCCTGCAGGTTGGTTTGTGTATGATACATCATATCGCTTGGTAATTAATTTATAATCGTATGACATATTGCTTATTTAATGTAAACTAATTTTTCTCCTGTCAGCTGTTCTAATAAACGAGCCATTTTCAACATATCCACGTTGATGGTCTTATCGCCTTGCTCTGAATAATATGACCAAGCCAGAGGCTCGGAAGGACCTTCTGGAATTAAACTGAAATTGTGAGGAGATAGAACTGTTCTGTTTCCTGCTGCATCTACTACTGTTAATTCTGAAGATCCTCCTACTGGGTCTGCATATAAAGCAACTTGTCCAGCCATGGCTCCAGGCACTGCTGCTGTATCTTTTATATATAAATTATTATCATCAGTGTTGATTTTTGTAGAAGTTAAACTTCCGCCGCCGCCGTCTGAATATACTACACCGTTGATTGGTCCTGCTATACTTGCACCCGCGCCAGTAGCTCCTTGAGTTCCTGTACCAGTAACTCCTTGACGACCTTGAATACCTTGAGTTGCAGTACCCGTAGCACCTTGAACTGAAGTTCCTGTCGTACCTTGAACAGAAGTTCCTGTCGTACCTTGAGTTGCAGTACCCGTAGCACCTTGAACAGAAGTACCAGTTGTTCCTTGAGCTCCGTAAATACCTTGGATACCTTGAACTGAAGTACCCGTTGCGCCTTGAGTAGCGGTTCCCGTTGTTCCTTGAGCTCCGTAAATACCTTGAATACCTTGAACTGATGTACCAGTGGTTCCTTGAGTTGCAGTACCAGTAGCACCTTGAACTGATGTACCGGCGGTTCCTTGAGTTGCAGTACCTGTAGCACCTTGAGTTGCAGTTCCGGTAGCACCTTGGTTTCCATAAATACCTTGAATTCCTTGAGTAGCGGTACCCGTTGCTCCTTGAACGGAAGTTCCCGTTGCGCCTTGAACGGAAGTACCAGCGGTACCTTGAACGGAAGTTCCCGTTGTGCCTTGAACAGAAGTACCAGCGGTACCTTGAACAGAAGTACCAGTTGTTCCTTGGTTACCGTAAGTACCTTGAATACCCTGAACTCCTTGTAAAGATAAAGCGGTATTATATGATATTTTCTTTGAAGTGGTATTGAATACTACTACATTGGTATCTGCTGCTGTTACAAGCGATGGTAATTTAATAGATCCAGACAATTGCAAATCACCTCCAGACCCAGAAACGACAATCGCTTCTTGTCCATACTTTCCTATTTTAACGGTGGAATCAGCAAACGCTTCGATAACGGGTAGTCCGGAAATTGTATTTGCTGAAAACAATGAATTGGAAAAATCATCAGTTACTGAAAATAATCTACCACTTGCTCCATCTATTGCAAATATATTAGTTCTGTTTGTTGATCCAGAACCGTATAACACCACAGAGCCAGAAGGATCTTGAGTAATTGTTTGTTTGTAAGATAATGAGCTTGTAAAAGCCATTATACTTGAACCTGGTGTTATTCTAATATCTGCCATTGTAATTAAATTTTATCTTCGGTAATTGGCTTTGACCATTCTTCAGTAGCTAGTAAAGCTAAAATGTTTTCATGATTGTATTCAGGATATGATTCTGAATAAATAGAAGGACGTCCGTAAATACCTGCTTCTACTGTGTAAGTGTGTTCTTCAGTCATAACGTTTATATCTTCCATACTTGGCATTGCCGGTACAGTAACTACATACGTCTCTAATACTTCATTGATTTCATATTTTACAAAAGTCTTTGTTCCATCTACAGATAAACGTAAAGATGAAGGAGAAGATTCTAAAACTTGATTGAAGTCGATTGATCCTGTTGCTGATGTTGGAATTACCAACCATCTTCTATTTGGAAATGTGCTCATAATTTGTTTCTAATTTATTATAAATATCAAGATAAATTAAATCTGGTTTTATATTTGTTGTATGATTGTCGTACTTCTTCTTGAGTAAGTGCTTGGTTGTATA
>Ga0207909_1000669_pt1 | contig 10645 bp, 10 predicted proteins | sample LakMenEpi05May10_FD_150672 | JGI IMG/M metagenome (GOLD analysis project Ga0207909, IMG submission 150672) | Freshwater microbial communities from Lake Mendota, WI - 05MAY2010 deep hole epilimnion (SPAdes) | ecosystem: Environmental > Aquatic > Freshwater > Lake > Epilimnion/Euphotic zone ...
ATTGACGAAATGGAGCCAGAGCGAACCTTTGCCGCAGACCGTGATGATGGTGATGACTCAGGACTCGGGCTTGCGTTCATGCCAGTCTCGGGACTTACCATAGAGCAAGTCGCCGAAGCACTCTATGCAATCTGCCCTGACGTAGGTTACAAGCAGTGGTATGAAATCGCCGCAGCACTACGTCACCAATTCCCCGACGAGGACGAAGCACGACAGGCATACGAGTTATTTGACGAGTGGTCGTCACGCGGTGACAAGTATATTGGTGAGAAAGATACTTACGCAAAGTGGAAGTCATTCAGACCATACGCCAAAGGTCGCGCACCCATCACTGTCAGGACGCTATTCAAACTCGCTATGGAATCTGGGTGGGACAATAGCAAAGTCGCCGCCTCAATCCAGAAGACCGTCGAAGAGTGGCTCATGGAGTGCCAGTCAGGTGAGGAGATTATGCACGAAGGAGCAAAGCGTATTGCCTCGATGCCCTTCCGCAATGAAGTAGTTGAGGAAGCGTTGATCCTCGCGTGGCGTAGCCGTATTACCGAGCTTACCAAAAACAACATCGACAAATCAATCCTTCGGAAAGAAGTCGCTCGCGCACGTAAGCAAGAGAGCAATGCCAAGTTCGAGCAACGCAAGGACAACATACCGAGTTGGCTGCAAGCACAGTGCTACGTTGCTACCGAAGATATTTTCTACAATTTCGCTACAGGTGTTAAACTGAAACCCGCTGCGTTCGATAGATATTTCGAGAAAGAACTGATGCCGAAAGATGGCGACATGCCTGCCAATGGAAAACCGATACTAGCACCCACGGCATACAGTCTTAACCTGATGAACATACCCCGTGTTGACGGCACGATCTACTGCCCACTGCACCACGGCGATGACCCGTTCTTTGGGCATAACGGACGGTGGCTACTCAACACGTTTGACCGCATCCACATTCCCGTCGAAGACCCTGATTTCTCTGAACGTGCAGGCGACTTGTTAGAGACTCACATCGGAGTGCTTATCCGTGAGCCTGAGATACGCTCGCTGCTATTGGACTTCTTCGCTTGCCTAGTGCAGCACCCGGGTCGCAAGATACCGTGGCTCCCATGTATCCAGTCTGCTGAAGGCACAGGTAAAGGATTCCTTGCTAAGATACTTGCCAAAGTGTTAGGTGCTGGAAACGTCAAGACTGTCTCACCTGAAATCCTACGCTCAGAGTGGAATGATTGGATGCTCACGGCGCAGTTTTACGTGTTCGAGGAAGTCCACTTCCCCGGCGAACGCCGCGAGGCAGTCATGAACTTCCTGAAGCCATTTATCACCGATGATACCATACCAATTAACCAACGTAACACCACCGCCAGAGATGAACCCAGTTGGAGTAACGCTATCGCATTTACCAACTTCCCCGATGCCCTACACCTGAAAGACTGGGATCGGCGTTGGTTCTTTATCCGCTCGCATTTACAGACTGCCGATCAGGTAGCTGAAGTGAATGACTCAGGACATTTCGAGAAGATGGAATGGTTACTCACTGACACAGGAGCAGGTGGATTGCGGTATTGGCTACGCAAACGCAAGATTGCTGCCGACTTTCCATTTAACGGCCCAGCACCACGCACCGAATACCGACACACTGTAATTGAAGAAAGTAAGAACTCTATGCAAATCACTATCGAAGATTTAATCGCAGACGACGAACACGCACTCATTTCCGAGCAAGTTATCCACATGGGAAGACTCACTGAAATCATGTCCCGAGGACAGGCATCGAAAGAGGCAAACCGTTATGCTCATTACCTAACAGTTATGGGTTACGAACGGTCGGGAAGCGGTGTAAGAATCATGCTCGATGGATGCCGTGGAGTGATCTGGGTACATCGCCAGAAGTTCGACCATGACACCGACCCCGTGGAGTATCTGAAGAAACGCATGAAGATCATGGGAGATGAATTTGAAATCTAACAACTAACAACTAACCAACCAACTACGACGAACATAGTATTTGAAAATAATTTAATTTTTCTTATTGACACTCTCAAAAACCTGTTTTATTCTCCCCCCGCAAACCGAACCAAACTAACTACCAAATGATTGAAGCACTAATTACCGAATTGATCGCAGCGTTAAACGCTAACACCGCAGCCCACACAGGCACAGCAGCGCCAACGCCTGCCCCAGCCCCAGTTGCTGCCAAAAAAAGCAAAGCTGCACCACTCGCAGTCGTCGAACCTGAACCAGAACCCGAGACGGAGGAAGAGGAAGCACCCGAAGAGGTAACTACACCAACGCCGACACCCGCCAAAGGTGGCAAGGCAAAGGACACACCAAACGTCCCAGCTAAGGCTGCACCCGCTCCCGGACAACCCGAAGCGGGCGAGCATGTCGATCCTGACGAAGTGATCGCACAAATCCAAACAGCAGTGAAAGCTAAGATGCTCTCAGGTGATCCCGAAGCCGTCAAAGCAGCATGGACAGCAGTTCAGAAGGGATTCGGAATCACCCGCGTTGCTGAACTCCGCAATGACCCTGCTAAGTTGCTTGAGGCACTCGCCAAAGCTAAGGCACTCTAACCCCCTCTGGCAGACAGGTTAAGTCTGCCACCACACCACGACGCATGGGTTCTCGCTAGGGATCATGCAGAGTTAGGACGCTAACATTCATGCGCCGTGGTGTGGTAACACAACCCGCTACAATTTTAATATCATGGAAATCTCGCATTTCGCCAAACTTATAACTAACCTCAGTCACACCGAACTCGGTGGGGCAAAAGAGGCATCAGTATTTTTCTACGTCGCCGCAGGAGCCATGACTCCTGCCGACATTATTGAATTAACTCAGAACCGTGCTGGGGCGACCCGCACACGACTTTTCAACCTCGTCGATAAGGGACTCATTAAGCGGGAGAAATCAACCCGTGGTAAAATGCTCTACGTCCTGACTCGGAAGGGTAAATCTCTTGTTACTAAAGTTCTATGAATCCATATACTCCGCTACCGCACGACGAACTCCGCTTAGGCGAACAATGCCTAATCATCGACCGCGTATTCCCTACGCAAGTCATCCTCCATTATCAGGGAAATGATGGCATCGTCGAAGTCGAACGCACTAAGTTTGACAAACTTGCCCAAGGCACATTTGCCAAAGGTGCTGTCCTATTCCGTAATAACGAACAACTCTACCCACTACCTACTACCATGTCTGCACACCAATCAGGATCACATAACACACACGCCCGTCTCTCACCATCCGACTCTAAGCGTTGGACGAATTGCACGGCATCTATCGCCCTTCAGGAAGCTAACGCTCACCGTGTCACCAATAACGACACTAATGAATCCCGTGAAGGAACTACCGCCCATGACTGGGCTACCAAACTTCTACTTGGAGAAATCGGCCCGATTGACATTCCTGAAAATTTCCGTGATCCTGTATTATCTTACACTGATCACTGCCAGTCCCTTGTTACCGTCCATACCACTACAAGTCTGCAATCATGCCTCGACGACGCAGCCCTCGGATTCGACGTGCCTACCGACGTAGTATTTGTGGAAGAACAAATCCCGCTCTACTACCAAGAAGAGCAAACTGGCACGGCAGACTATATTGGCCTGACCGCCGAGGAAGGTGTCGCCAATCGTCTATTCGTCCGTGACTATAAACACGGTGCGGGAGTCCTCGTAGGCACTGACAAAAACACCCAGCTTGCCATCTATGCTTACTCAGTGGTGAAACACCTCTCAGGTGCTTACACCTTCCCTGATGACTGCCCCGTGGACATTGCCATCGTTCAGCCTCGTCACCGCGAAGCAGGTGAGCCGACGCCGTGGTTGATCACCGTAGCCGATTTACGGACGTTTTGCGAAGATATTGAATACCGCGCCATCCAAGCTCGCACTGCCGCAGAGCGGGTGCGTGAGCGCATTACCACCGTAAATAAAAATATCAGCACTAAAGAGATTCTCGAAGCCGCACCGGGCGCAGTATTCGCACCCTCCGAGGGCGACAGTGGTGCTTGCCGTTGGTGCAAGTGCAAAGCATTCTGCTCAGTTCGTTTGGCTGCCGCAGTGGAGGAGTGTGAACTCCCTTCCATGTCCGCCGAGGATATGCTCGCACAGATGCCGACGCTCGATAAGGTAGAAGCCAAAGCACCTGTGGAAGCTCGCCTATCGGTAGTCTCTGAAGCACTTGGTTCGCAAGGTCGCATCATCACCGATGAATACCTTGTCAATCTGGTAGGTCACGCCAAGGCAATTCGCTCATTCCTCTCTGATGCTGAAGAGTATCTTGAAAATCGTTTGCTTGCAGGCGAGGATATTGATGGTGTCAAACTCGTCGATGGTCGCGAAGGCAATCGTGAGTGGGCGAATGAAACGGAAGCAGAGACGTTCCTGAAAGGACATTCGCTAAAACTTGAGGAGCGATTCGACTTTAAGTTGAAGTCCCCAGCTAAGATCGAAGCACTGTTGAAAGACAAACTAAAGTCATCCGTTCGCACCAAGAACCGATTTGAGCAACTCATTACCCGCTCGTCGGGTAAGAAGAAACTCGCCATCGACTCCGACAAGCGTGATGCCGTAGTCCCTGCCGTGGCAATGATGCCAGTAATTGCCGATGAGGACGATTTCGAGGTATGAAAACTTACATCTTAGCGACTTCCTTACTCGCACTAATCCTGACCATATACATACGCTTGGAACATCACAAGCACCGAACTCTGGTGCGTCAGATCAATCAGAAATTTAAGGATTACCTCGACTCACAAGATTCCGACAAGGCGAAACAGTTATTCATTGCGGACGCTCTACTCGACGAGATGAAGAAGAAAATGCTTTTGGGGATAATTGATGGTATGCCCCCAAGCGGAGGAGCCACGTTAGAGTTGTCCGAAGATGACGTAGGCAGATTGTGGGTTTATTTTAACACCTACCATCCGCAACCAATAAGCGGCAAAATGATAGGTTTTCATCCCTCAGATATAAAATACCCCATGGGATCACACCATAAAAACTCCTAACTACTACACTTAACTATATGCACACCAGACAAAACATAATCGCCACCATTATCAGAATCGTGACAGGTCTTAAAACTCCCTGCCAGTTGCCGCCACCACCTATTACGGTCAACGCAACCATCGCCGACATCCTCACCGAGTTCCACGCTGCAACCGCCAATTTCCCCCAGTGGCCCACCGACCCGCTTCACGCTCTCGCAGTGGTGCAAGAGGAAGTTGGTGAAGTGCAGAAAGAGGTATTGCAAATGTGTTACGAACCTCACAAATCCTCACCAGAAAAAATTAAAAAAGAAGCTATACAAATGGCAGCAATGTCACTACGATTCCTTCTCAGCCTCGATGCCTACGCGTATGCACCGGGAGCGCAGCACGAACAAAACCAATAGATTTCATCACTACGCTTGACGTAGCCAAACCTCCTTCCTCGGGAGAATAAATATGAGGGAATAACGCTAATACCAAATACGAATATGAGTACAACTACACAACTACCAGAAGGTCAAGTCCTAATCCAAAATAGCAGAATCGGTTATCCGAAACTCTACAAGGCTGAAGGAATCAAAGGTGATGCCACATCAAAACCACGTTTCGGATGTCAGATTTATCTGCCAAAATCGGACGAAACTACGAAGGCGAAAATCGACAAAGAAATCGCCCGTCTGTCCAAGCTCCACTTCAAAGGTGTTAAACCTAAAAGCAAGGACTTGTGCATCAAAGATGGTGATGGCGAAGACGGTGATGAGAACACCGCAGGTTACTGGGTTATCAGTGCCAATCGTGCCGAAAGCCAAGGTCGCCCGCAAGTGGTAGATCGCAAGCACAAGCCGATTGACAGTTCCGAGTCCGCCACAGTATATGCTGGGTGCGTCTGCAACTTCCTTGTTTCTTTCTTCGTTCCGAAGAACTGGACAAAGATTACTGCGTCCTTGGAAATCGTTCAGTACGTCAAAGATGGCGATCCGTTCGGCGCAGCCCGTGTTGTCGCTAGTCAGGTGATGCCTGAACTCCCTGAAGAAGAGGACGACTTCGAGGCATGAAAATCGAACTTTGGATGATCTTGGAAAACCAAGCATTCGATGACGATTTCTATTCTGAGATGCACAAAAAGCTCTCTGAGTAATATACACGCTGGCATACCGTTTGTATGCCACCACATCTGGATTCACAAGATGGTTTAGTTGGTAGCACACCAAGCATTAAATTGTTTTGAAGATCGGGAGTTCGAGTCTCCTCTTGTGAGTCCAGATGTGGTGAAGGGACGCATCACACGCCTAGCCCTCGTAAGGGGCTACCAACTAAAAATTACCATGACTGAAGAACTACAAAGAATTAGAATTGCTGAAACACTAGGATGGAAGGAGGTGTTGGAACCGTGGAGGTGGGCAGACCCATCAGGGCAAATTCAGGAGAATTGGGCAGGAAAACTTAGCGTCCCTGATTACCTCCACGACCTCTCTGCCTGCACCGCTCTCATCGACTTTCTCGAAAAACGTGGGTATGCCTGCGTGATGGTCGCCCAGCACGGTAAACGCTGCTGCACTTTCACCACCACTGGTCGCCCTGATTACAAGGCAATCTGTGACACCTTTCCCAAAGCAATTTGCAAATCATTCCTTACGGTCTTGGGACTGTGGGAATCTTAATATCACAGAATCATGAGAAACATCAACTTACCCAAAGCCCGAGTGTATGTCCGTAAGGACGCATTCGGAGGATCACCCGCTGAGTATGAACCTGCATGGCTCGTATCTGCTCGCGCCTTACGCAATCGCCCTTTAGTATTCCAAGTCTGGGTGGATGCCTACGCCGCATGTTACGACAAGATTCCCCCACATTGCCTCTACTGGTACGCACCCGACGATTCTTTCCACAAGCCACTGCCGTTGCATCTTTGCCAGATGTGGGAATGTCTCTCAGGGAGTATCGAGTTGTGGCAGAAAGCGCAGCTTGCCGACATTCCTGTGCTGGTTAATCTCGGGCGTGGCAACGGCGCGATGACAGGGCATTACTGGTTTACCATCGACTTCATCCCTGAAGCGCAACACCTCGGCATGATCGACGTGGGCGACACCGAACTTCTCGAAGAACATAAAGAGGGCAATGTCATCAAATTCTCTAACGGGCAGATCGGTATCTACCCTAACAATCGCATCAAGTGGATGCCTGTTTCCCTAACACCGAAAGACGCTGTTACACGTATTCCTGATTGGAATGTCGCAACTAACGAGCAGTGGGACGAATGGTGGAGTGATAGCGATGAGATGCTGGGGGACTCTAAATGGGCTTACTGATATGGCTATTTTCCATCTTGATTACGAAACCACTTCTGCCTGCGACATTACGCTCGGGGCGTATCGCTATGCCTGTGACCCTACGACGCGGATTCTCATGTTTGCCATTGCCAAGGATGACAGTGAACCGCTCCTGTGGTCGGTCACTGATAAGAATCCCAAAGCCCTAGCAATGCTTCAGGAAGCCATTGATACCGACTCACCAATTTACTCACACAACGCTTCGTTTGAGCTTGCTGTCTCCACGTACCGCATGGTCAAAGACCTCGGCATCGAACCTCCTGACATCAACCAGTGGCGTTGCACACTCGCCATGTGCCGTCGTGCGGCAGCACCAGAGTCCCTATCTGAAGCGTCGAAGTTCTTCGGACTTGCAGCACCCAAAGACCCCCGTGGTAAAGCGTTGGTTGGTATCTTCTCCGACCAGTCAAAAGCCGTTACCCTGACATCACCCACGGGCGATAAAGTAACTTCCATTTCACCGATCCTCGATTCACCAGTTCTGTGGGATCACATTGTCCAACTCAAAGGCGCGGGCGTTACCCTGACCGTGCGCGATGCGTGGGAACTATTCTGCGACTACTGCAAGCAGGACGTTCGCGTTGAGCAAGAACTCCACCGCACGATCAAACACTTTGAGTTGAAGGACGACGTATTGGCGAGTTTCCAGTTTGACCTAAGAATGAATTGGCGGGGAGTGCCTGTGAATTTATCGGCGTTGAGAAATGCGGATAAAATCGTTGAGTCACAGAAGAAAAAACTTGGTGATAAATTCCGTGAACTTACAGGGTTAGAACACACCCAGCGTGGGGCAGTTCTGTCTTGGTTGAAAGAACGTGGCTACCGTGGCGCGGACATGACTGCCGCTACCGTGGATGGCATTTTAGCAAACCCCGAGGGCATGACGCCTGAAGCAACCAAAGCCCTCTACACCCGCAGTTTGATTTCCTTCTCGGCCTTGGCGAAGATTCCTACCATGATCGAATCCGCTTGTCCTGATAGCCGTGTGCGCGGAACGACGCAATGGCACGCTGCCCGAACAGGGCGTGCAGGTGGACGTATCATTCAACCTCAGAACTTCCGCAAGTCCACAATCGGCGGTGAGGAGCATCTCTGCTACCAAATGCTTTGCAATGAATGGGACGAATCTTGGATTGAGGATATGTGGGAGTCACCACTGGAAGCCATTGCTTCTTCGATCCGCCATTTCATCCAACCGAAAGAGGGCAACTTTTACGACGCCGACTACGCAGGTGTGGAAGCCCGCATAACTCCGTGGTTAGCTGGCGACCAAGGTAAGCTCGATTTCATCTTGAGCGGCGGCGACCCCTACAAGCGGATTGCTGCCATGGTATTCAAGATTGCCTATGAAGACGTAGAGAAGTGGCAGCGCACCATCGCCAAGCCCATCGAACTCGGGTGCTGCTTTATGGTCGGAGCGCGAGGACTCAGAACCTCACTCGCAGGTGCGCCCTACTTCACTCAACGCACCTTGGCAGAGTGCAAATACTACGTCTCAACATACCGCGAGAACCACTCTGAAACGGTGACGGCGTGGCGTGAGATCGAGGACGCTGCAAAATACGCTTTAGCGAATCCCGGAAAGTCTATGGACGCATGTAATGGCAAGCTGAAGTTCCAGTGTGGCAGAGTGGCAGGCATCTCTTACCTCACTATGCGACTTCCTTCGGGGCGGAGACTGTATTACCCCCATCCTGAGGTAAAGCCAACCTTTCGTCGCTATGACGAGGAAGAGATGGTAGAAGAACCATGGAAGCGCGAAGAGAGAGGTTATTGGATTGACCAGATTACTTTCTACGGCAAGATCACTGGTAAGAACGCATGGACTCGCGTTCCAACTTGGGGCGGACGGATGTTCGAGAATGCCGTGCAGAGCATCGGTGCTGACCTTCTGAACCGTGGGTGCATCGAAGCCGAACGCCGTGGCTACCCTATCTGTATGATCGTCCATGACCAAGCTCTCTGTGAGACATCGGAAACTGCGGGGACTTTGGAAGGATTTACTGAAGCATTGTGCATAAAAGATGACTGGGCTTTCGACTTCCCTTTAGAAGCATCTGGCGACCTAACACCTTACTACATGAAAGAACAATAATACCCTTACCAATTTGAATTATGGACACAAGTGAATTACTAATGATGGACGGATATGACGACTGCTTAATAGGCATCGTAGAACAATTTGGCAGACCACCAATCGCATGTTACGACAGGAATGCCGTGATAGCGAAACTGATGACTGACGGAATGAGCGAGGAAGAAGCTGAAGAGTTCTTCGACTACAACCAACTCGGAAGTTACGTTGGAGAGCAGACCCCTTGCTTTATTACGTTGGCAGACTGACACGCAGATGACTAGCGCAATAACTAACCAGTGCGGGTTCGACTAAGGACTTCAAACGCAGCACCAAAGTATTTGACTATGCCATTAAGAATATAGGAGGCTGCAACGATACTTTCGAGATATGAGTTACGTGATTGCACAGGTTGAACCGCCACTATGAGTGTAAGACTTCAGATAGACCTGTTCTCAGGAATCGGCGGGTTTTCATACGCCGCAGACCAAGTGACAGGTTTGGATCATGAGTTCGTAGAATATGAACCCCACCTACAAAGGGTTCTCCGCAAGCACTGGCCCAGTTCAGAAATACACGGGGATATACGAGGTTACTCTGCTCCGAAAAACCCATTCTTAATTACGGGAGGCTTTCCGTGTCAGGACATATCAAGAGCCAACAAAAACAAATCTAAGCAAGGAATTTATGGAGAACGATCAGGACTTTGGAGCGAATACAGAAGGGTGCTGCAAGAAAGCCGCCCTACATACTGCATCATCGAGAACGTGTTTGACTTACTGCGAAACGGACTTGGAAGAATTATATCAGACTTGGCCGAAATCGGGTATGATGCGTCTTGGACGACCTTGGACTCCCAGTTTTTTTCCGCCCAAAGAAGACGTAGAATTTACATCGTGGCCTTCCGCGATGGAATCGCCGACGGAGCCGACATATTCCAATGTTCTGAGCGTTCTCGACTCGGCAGGGGCAAAATACTTGAGCAATTCAGCGGTATCGAAAAAGATGAAGCATGTGGAAAAGAACATGGGGCGCGATTCTTCGGTCTTCAAAAGACTGGAATCTATCGTGAGTCTAGAGTCGTCTCAACAATCCGAAAATGCGGGTGGGCAACTGGCGGAGACTTGGTTATTGAGAATAATACCGCTAGGCACCTGACCTACCGAGAGAAGTTAATTCTGCAAGGTTTCCCCCCTGAATGGACAGAAGGGTGTGGTTTAACTGAAGCCCAAAAACATTCAGCCAACG
>Ga0207909_1000675_pt1 | contig 10595 bp, 5 predicted proteins | sample LakMenEpi05May10_FD_150672 | JGI IMG/M metagenome (GOLD analysis project Ga0207909, IMG submission 150672) | Freshwater microbial communities from Lake Mendota, WI - 05MAY2010 deep hole epilimnion (SPAdes) | ecosystem: Environmental > Aquatic > Freshwater > Lake > Epilimnion/Euphotic zone ...
CTTGGTGTCCTGCCCTGTAATCAGCAGTCACAGTGAGACTTAAACCTCTCCATTCAAAAGAAGGATTGATACCTACAATATATTTTGGCAATGTGCGACCAAACATGCGGGGAGTAGGATCTTGAGATGGATAACCAGTGGTTTTGTTGACAATGATTTTTCCTTCAGGCGTACGCAAGTAGTCGGTAAGCTTAAACATGAATGCAGGATAGCCAACAATTGCAAAGTTACCATTTCCAATACCTACCTCGTTCAAACCTTCGTATACTGAATTGACCTTGCTATCCTGAATGGTAAAGTTTCCTTTGAAGTTGAACCTGAATTCACCAAGATCAACTACCGGCGTAAGGCGAAGATCAAACTCCAACCCTTTGTTGGTAAAGTCAGCAGCGTTTACCAATGAAGAAGAATAACCAGTAGAACGGCTCAACTGGATGCTAAGGATCTGGTTAGTATTGTCTTGGACATAGGCAGTTGCTTCAATGCTTACCCTGTTTTTGAACAAGGACAATTCGAAACCAACTTCTTTTGACAATACAAATTCAGGTTTGATACCAGGATTGTTTACGCTTGAGCTGGCTTGGAAACCAGGTAAACTTCCATAGGGGAAACCACCTGCTACGCCGTATGTAGGTTCAAGTGAGTAAGCTCCAAGGTTTACGTTACCAGACTGGGAAACCGATCCCCTTAATTTTAAATAAGAAATTACATCGCTGTTTTTGATGGCCTTGATGGCATCGCTCAGTACAACTGAAGCAGAAGCTCCGGGATAAAAGAAAGATCTTCCAGTGATGGGCAAACGGGAATCCCAGTCGTTACGACCAGTTACCTCCAAGAAAGCCCAGTTGTCATATCCAACCGATGCTTTTCCAAATACACCCATGAGCTTGGTTTCAGAGAAGCTTGAGCTTGCGCCTGGTTCACCCGTTCTGTTGGATATATTGAAAAGTGTCGGGATAATCAGGTTGCTACCAGAAACACTAACCGATTTGGAGAATGTTTCACGGTAAGATTGACCAATCAAACCATCAACAGAGATCTTTCCAAAGTCTTTTTGACCAGCAAGGAAGGCCTCTGAGGTAATTCTTGTGCCAATGCTCTGTCCATCAGAAACGCTGGCAAAAACATCATTCACAGAATTGTACTTACCTGATGTTTTTGCAAAGGGAGAGTATGTAAAGGCCTCAGATGTACTCCGTGAATAACTTGAACCGACTGTTGTACCCAAACGGTAAGTGGCAGTCAACCAAGGAAGAATTTTATAGTTCATGGTTGAAGTACCGATAAGGTCATGGGTAGTTCCCGTTGAACGGGCTCTATCCTTAACGTAATAAGGATTGCTAGCATAATCATTGAAATAATCATTAGGGGTAGACCATTCATCCGTTCTCCAGTTCTTGTACCTGGTTAAAGGAATATTCTGGGCAGTATTGAATACTTCATAATACGCGCCGTTTGAAGCCACGTCGTATTGAGACTTGGTATACGTAATGGTGAAGTCGGCATTGAATTTGCCGAACTCTTTGGCAGACTTGAAACTAAAGGTTGTCCTTCTGTTCTTGTCGCCGGCCAATGTGCCAGAGATGGTTGCATCTTGAAAAGAAAGGTAAAAATCCTTGGCAGACATGGAGATATCACTTTGTGAAGTGATGCCAGTCTCAAAGTATTTCATTTTTTCACCCGGAAGTGCTGCATAAGGATTCTTCTGTATTTCTCCTTTTGCATTTGGACGACCCAAATCCCTTATTGAACCATCGAACTCATCACCATATTGCTGGTTCTCTACCGGATCAAAAACTCCGATACCGTTTTTGTCAATGGCTGCACCTTGACCAAACTGTTTTTGGAACTCAGGAAGAAAAGCGACTTGCTCGAACTGGGTAGAATTGCTTATGTTGATGACAGGATTTCCACTTTTGGTTCCCCTTTTGGTTTTAACAAGGATAACCCCATTAACACCATCCGGTCCATACAAAGAGGCCGCAGATGCACCTTTAAGGATACTGATATCATCAACATCGTTGGGGTTCAAGCGGTTTAGGAATCCAAGCGCTACAGGTACTCCATCAATAACCAACAAAGGCTGGTTGTTTCCCGTCAGTGAACGGATACCACGAAGGGTAATCCTTGTATCGGCAAATACACCATTGTTGACAGTGGAAATGTTCAAACCGGAAACTTTACCGGTAAGACCATTTTGGATGTTAACCGCCTTGGCTGTAGTGATATCCTTGCCGGAAACCTTTGCAACAGAATAACCAAGCTGCCTTGGTTGCTTCTGGATACCGAGTGCCGTTACAACTACTTCCTGCATCTGGCCTTCGCTTGTGGCCAAGATTACAGTTGTGGTGTTTCCAGCAACAGCAACAACTTTGCCAGTGAATCCTGTGGCGGATACGCTGAGTTGTCCCTTTTCCTTGATAGAAATTTTGAAATTTCCGTTAGCGTCAGCTTTTACGGCGTTTTGAGTTCCCATTTCCGTAACCGTTGCAAAGGGAACTGTTTCACCCTTGTCATTCTTGATCACGCCGGAAACGGTTCTTGTCTGGGCGAAAACAGTCATGCCGAACAGCAGACAGATCACCAGCACAGAGGCCAATTTTCTCATGTAGACGAGTTTTATGGTTATTAAAAAAATTTGGATAGGACTATTAGTCCTATTTATGAACTCCAATATTACTATTTTTTATCAAATTGTTAAAGTTTTCTTATTGCGTTTTAGAACATTCAATAATTCAGTAAAAAAAGAGGGGGATTTAGATTTTATTCTACATTCCCCCTCTTTAACAAGATAAATTCTATCAAAAACTGATTATCCTAAATGTATTGGTTGATGATGTTCTCCAACCACTCCTGACGGCCAGAAGTTAATTTGGGTTCGCCAGCCTTGAAAGCATAATCCCTCAGGTCTGATAGACTGAGCTTCCCTTCCTCGAACATTTTGCCTTCTCCTGAGTCAAAAGAAGCATATCTGTTCTTGCGGAATTCGCTGTAAGGTGATTTTTGCAGGATATTGTCAGCAACAACCAGGGCCCTTGCAAAAGCATCCATTCCGCCAATATGGGCATGGAAAATATCCTCCATGTCAGTAGAATTCCTTCTGGTTTTGGCATCAAAGTTGACACCACCCCCTGCAAATCCTTTTGCTTCGAGGATAATCAACATTGACTCCACCAGTTCATTCAGGTTCATGGGGAACTGGTCTGTATCCCATCCGTTCTGGGAATCTCCCCTGTTGGCATCAATGCTACCCAACATGCCGGCGTCTGCAGCAGTCTGCAACTCATGCTGGAAAGTATGACCAGCCAGGGTGGCATGGTTCACTTCAATGTTCAATTTGAAATCATCTTGCAAGCCATACCTGTTCAGGAACCCAATAACGGTGGCTGAATCATAATCGTATTGATGCTTGGTAGGCTCGCAGGGCTTTGGCTCAATGAAGAAAGTGCCCTTGAACCCGTTTTTCCTTGCATAGTCTTTTGCGGTATGAAGGAACCTTGCGAGGTGTTCCTGCTCTCGCTTCATGTCCGTGTTAAGCAGGGTCATGTATCCTTCTCTACCACCCCAGAATACATAATTTTCTCCACCCAGACGGATGGTGGCATCCAGTGCATTCTTTACCTGCGTTGCTGCATGGGCCAATACGTTGAAATCAGGATTGGTGCTGGCACCATTCATGTAGCGTGGGTTTGAAAATACATTGGCCGTGCCCCAAAGCAGCTTCACGCCACTTGCTTTTTGTTTCAGGTCAGCATAATCAACAATGGCAGAAAGATTGCTTTCATATTCAGCAAGATTGGCGCCTTCATCAACCAAATCAATGTCATGAAAACAATAATAAGGAACCCCAAGCTTGGTAATGAATTCAAAGGCAGCATCCATCTTTTCCTTTGCCCTGTCAACTGCATTGGATGCAGCATCCCATGCAAATTGTTTGGTGCCTGGTCCGAATGGATCTGCACCGGTATTGCAGAAACTATGCCAATACGCTACAGCAAAACGGAAATGTTCTTTCATTGATTTTCCTGCGATGACCTGGTTTTCATTGTACCATTTGTAGGCCAATGGATTGTCTGATCCAACTCCTTCAAAGTTTATTTTACCAATTCCGGGGAAAAATTCCTTGTTGCCCAATGTTACAGACATATGATTTGTTTTTTAATGATTTTTATATTGATAAAGATAGAGCTGTTCTTTTAAAATGAGATTGATTGCAAGATTAAAATTGAAGACCATCCAACCAGTTGCCATAGGCCTCTTTGTATTGTGCAGTCAATGCTGTATTGGGTTCGATCCTTCTCAACACCTTCAATCCCCTGAATGCTTCCTTCGTGTCCTTGTAAATACCTGCCCCAAGGCCGGCTCCTCTTGCAGCCCCTTGTGCGCCATCGGTATTGACAAGCTCAATGCTCGCTCCGCTGGTATTGGCAAATGCTTCAGTAAATATATCACTCTGGAACATATTGGCTTTTCCGGCCCTTACCGTATTGATGTTCAGGCCCATTTTTACCATGATTTCTATGCCATAAAAAAGGGAAAAGACAATGCCTTCCTGTGAAGCCCTTGCAAGGTGTGCATTGTTGTGGCGGTTAAAATGCAGGTTCTTGATCATCGAACCGGGATCCTGGTTTTCAAGCACCCGCTCTGCTCCATTGCCAAAAGGATAACAAAGCAATCCTTCTGATCCCACAGGAACAGCAGATGCGAGCCTGTTCATTTCAGGATAAGAAAATCCATTGAATACATTCTTCTGCAACCAGCTGTTGAGGATCCCAGTACCATTGATACAAAGCAATACCCCGTATCTTTTTTTAGCTTCAGTGTGGTTGACATGAACGAAAGTATTCACCCTTGATTGAGGATCATATGATGGTTGATCGATGACCCCATAAACAACCCCTGAGGTACCTGCGGTTGCTGCTATTTCACCAGGCTGCAAAACGTTCAATGAAAAGGCATTGTTGGGCTGATCTCCTGCCCGGTAGGCAACAGGAGTATTGGCTGAAATTCTCAATGCCTCTGCGGCTTGCGGGGTCACAAAACCCTGCTCACCAAACTGAGGAACCGTGGAGCAAAGCAAGCTTTCACTGATGCCATAATGTTTGAGCAACTCATGGGAAATGGTCTCGTTTTTGGCATCCCACATGATGCCTTCGGAAAGACCCGAAACAGTTGTTCTCATTTCACCGGTCATGCGAAAAGCAATATAATCTCCAGGCAACATAACCTTATAAATCCTTGCATATGTTTCAGGCCTATTGTCTTTTACCCATTTCAATTTTGATGCAGTAAGATTGCCTGGAGAATTCAAATAATGCTCAAGACAAAACTCCTCACCCAATGTTTTGAACGCTTCGTTACCAGTTTCAACAGCACGGCTGTCACACCATATGATGGATGGCATAACTGGTACTCCATCACGATCCACAGCCACAAGACCATGCATCTGGTAGGATATGCCAATGGCTGCGATTTCATCTTTGCTATAGGTAAATTCATTGGACAAAAGACTCATGGCATTGCAAAGTTCATCCCACCAAAGATTAGGATCCTGTTCTGCAAATCCCTTTTCAGGAGAAACAATTTTCATCTCCGATGAAGGTGAAAATGCAGAAGCAACACACTCACCACTATCAATGGCTACCAAGGCACATTTTACTGATGATGACCCAATATCTACTCCCAATAAATACTTCATTTTTTTGTATTTTTTATCCTGACGCCGGTTGATTAAACAACACAAACGGTAAAAGAAATTATTTGGTTGTTGAAAAACGATAAATGGTCTGGCTTTTCCAGGTTTCGCCCGGTTTCAACAAAGTTGTTGGAAACGAAGGCTGGTTGGGGGAATCCGGAAAATGTTGTGTTTCCAAACAAAATCCAGTCCTGTATTGATACGCCATGCCCCTGCCTTTTTCATTGCCATCCAGGAAATTGCCGGTATAAAATTGAACACCAGGTTCTGTGGTAAAAACTTCCATTTTTCTTCCAGATGTTTTTTCTGAAACCACAACCGCGGGTATTTTTATATCACTTGAATTGAGTACAAAATTATGGTCATATCCCAAGCCATAAACCAATTGCTGCTCATTGGCTGCAATGTCCTTCCCTATTGGTTTTGCAGCGGTAAAATCAAATGCTGTTCCTGCAACTTCTTTCAATTCTCCAGTGGGAATCAAGGTGCTGTCTACAGGCGTAAAACGAGCTGCATTGATCATCATGTCATGATCGAGAATGGTATTTGAAGGATTGCCTGTAAGATTGAAGTAGGCATGGTTGGTGACATTGATGACAGTAGGCTTATCGGTTGTAGCAGCATAGTCAATGACCAGGCTGTTGTCCTCCCGCAGGGAATAAGTAACGGTAAGATTCATTTCGCCGGGATACCCATTTTCACCATCCTTTATTTTGATTGAAAAACTGATGGCATCGTTCATCTGCTTCACATCCCAGACCTGTTTGTCAATGCTATTGACTCCACCATGAAGGGAGTTGATGCCATTGTTTTGAGGAGCTGTAAATGCCTGCCCATCAATGCTGAATTTTCCATTGGCAATGCGGTTGGCATAACGCCCAACGATGCACCCGAAATAGGATTTACCTGCAAAAAGATCCTTGGCACTGTCGTATCCCAATAAAACATTTTCCAACTTTCCTTCCTTGTTGGGTACTTGGATGCTCAAAATGGTTGCCCCATAGTTTGAAAAAGCCACAGACATCCCCTCCTTGTTCGACAACCTGAACATTTGCACTTTTTTCCCAGCAAGGGTGTCCGTAAAAGCCTTTTCCATTTCCATATCAGCATTGGTTTTATTGTTTTTTTCTGGCTCAATCATACAAGAGGAGAAGCCAAGAAGAAGCATTTGTGCAAGGACAAGCAGTTTTTTCATTTCATTCATTTGAAAGCCAGGCAGGATTGCCTGAAAATGCAATATAATATTTTACGGCGAATCAACCCTCCTGCTACATCATTGGGCTTATCCAGGGCGATTGGGCATCGGATTGAACCAAAACAATCTCGTGTTGTTACGAAATAGGGAAAAAAGAGGGAATATAGATAAGATATCCTCTCCCCCGTTTTTTACAAAGCTTTAAAAAGCTGAAATTTGCGTTTTTAAACGAATGAGCAATATGCACGAGGAAAATGATGATATTTTAGAACAAATCACCTCATCAGAGTACAAATACGGATTTGTAACTGATATTGAGGCGGATGAAGCGCCAAAGGGACTCAGTGAAGATACTGTGAGGTTCATCTCAGCCAAAAAAAATGAACCAGCATGGATGTTGGAGTACCGTTTGAAGGCATACAGGCATTGGCTGACCATGGAAGAGCCCAAATGGCCAAACGTGGAATATCCCCCCATCAATTACCAGAATATTATCTACTATTCAGCACCCAAGCAAAAAATTGCACCAGACAGCCTTGATGATATTGACCCAGAACTCAGAAAAACCTTTGAAAAACTCGGCATTTCCCTCAATGAGCAAAAAAGGCTCACTGGCGTTGCTGTAGACGCTGTAATTGACAGTGTTTCTGTGGCAACCACCTTCAAGGAGGAACTTTCGAAAGTTGGGGTAATTTTTTGCTCCATGAGCGAGGCCATCCAGGATCACCCTGAATTGATCCAAAAATACCTGGGCTCTGTGGTTCCGGCAACAGACAATTTCTTTAGTGCATTGAATGCAGCGGTGTTCAGTGATGGCTCCTTCTGCTTCATCCCCAAAGGGGTAAGATGTCCGATGGAGCTGTCCACCTATTTCCGCATCAATGCTGCCAATACCGGTCAATTTGAAAGAACCCTGATTGTGGCTGAAGATGAGGCCTATGTCAGTTATCTGGAAGGTTGTACAGCACCCATGCGGGATGAGAACCAGCTGCATGCAGCAGTTGTTGAAATCGTTGCCATGGAAAAGGCTGAGGTAAAATACTCTACTGTTCAGAATTGGTATCCCGGAGACAAAGAAGGAAAAGGTGGAATTTACAACTTTGTTACCAAGCGTGGCATCTGTGCAGGAGCGCACGCCAAGATATCATGGACCCAAGTAGAAACCGGATCCAGCATCACCTGGAAATATCCCAGCGTAATCCTCAAGGGAGATTATAGTATTGGAGAGTTTTATTCCGTTGCGGTTACCAACAATTTTCAACAAGCCGATACAGGAACCAAGATGGTTCATCTCGGAAAGAATACCAAGAGCCGGATTGTTTCCAAGGGTATCTCTGCGGGCAAGAGCCAGAACTCTTACCGCGGCTTGGTCAGTGTTGCAAAAAATGCAGGCAATGCCAGAAACTTTTCTCAGTGCGACTCATTGCTCCTGGGAGACAAATGTGGCGCACATACCTTCCCATACATAGAAGTGAAGAACAATACAGCTGTTGTGGAACATGAGGCAACAACTTCTAAGATTGGAGAAGACCAGATTTTCTATTGCAACCAACGGGGCATTGATACAGAAACCGCTGTTGCATTGATTGTAAATGGTTTCGCCAAGGAGGTAATGAACCAGCTGCCCATGGAATTTGCGGTAGAAGCCCAAAAGCTTCTTGCGATCAGCCTCGAAGGAAGTGTTGGATAATTTCAAATAAAAAAAGACAAAAGAAAAATATGCTAAAGATCAACAATCTGCAAGCCAGCATTGAAGAGAAGGAAATCCTCAAGGGAATCAACCTTGACATCAAGCCAGGAGAAATTCATGCCATCATGGGCCCAAATGGCTCAGGCAAAAGCACCCTGGCATCTGTATTGGCAGGCAGGGCAGACTATGAGGTAACTGGAGGAACTGTGGAATTCATGGGCAAGGATTTGCTGGAGCTTTCTCCGGAAGACAGGGCCAAAGAAGGACTGTTTCTTGCCTTTCAATATCCTGTTGAGATACCGGGCGTCAGCACAACAAACTTTATCAAGTCTGCTGTAAACGAAAAAAGAAAATACCTTGGACTTGAACCATTGGATGCAGCGCAGTTCCTGAGGAACATGAAGGAGAAAATGAAACTGGTTGAGATTGATCAATCCCTTCTATCCCGTTCATTGAACGAAGGATTCTCCGGTGGAGAAAAGAAAAGAAATGAAATTTTCCAAATGGCCATGCTCGAACCCAAGCTCGCCATTCTGGATGAAACGGACTCTGGTCTTGATATTGATGCGTTGAGGATTGTGGCCAATGGTGTAAACCAGCTGCGAAACAAAGACAATGCATTCCTTGTGGTCACACATTACCAGCGTTTGCTAGACTATATCGTCCCTGACTTTGTTCATGTACTGTACAAAGGCAGGATTGTCCGCTCAGGCACAAAAGAATTGGCAAAAGAATTGGAAGTGAAAGGATACGACTTCATCAAGGCTGAAGTGGATAAGGAACTGGCGTAACCCGCAAAAGTGTAAACGGAAAATGATGGATGCAACAAACATATTGAAAGAAGCATTTGATAAGCAAGCTGCTGCAAGCGGAAACCTTGCGGAATATCAACAAGAGAACTGGAAAATGTTCTCAGGATTGGGACTGCCTGCTATCAAACACGAGGAGTGGAAATATACGCGGATCAGAAATGCATTTACGGACAAACTGGTCATTGACAATGATAGCAAATTAAGCAAGGATGCATTGGACAACATGATCCTTAAGGGAACAGAAAACGCCAACCGCATCGTTTTCCTCAATGGCCGATTTCTTGAAGCATTGTCCAACACCACTGACAGTGCTGAAGCCATTTGCATCAAACCTCTTGAAGATGCAGCAGGTGATGAAGATGCAGACTTTGTCAACATCAACCTTGGCCACAGCCAGCGTTACCATGGAGATGGGATCAATGCTTTGAATGCTGCATTTGCCAAGGGCGGCGTATACATCAGGGTGAACAAAGGAGCTACCTTGAACAACCCGATCATCATCTACCATGTTTCAGATTCAAGCCATGGGCTTCGCTTCAGCCAACCCCGCATCCTGGTCAACATCCAGGAAGCCGCGCAGGTTGAATTGATCGAAACCTATATCAATATGGGTGGTGGTGAAACCCTCACCAATGAAGTGGTAGAAATTTCAGCAGAGAAAGATGCAGTCTTGCATTATGTGAAACTGCAGAATGAAGGAGAGAAAACAAATTACGCAGGTACTACCCATATCAGACAAACAGGAAAATGCCTTACCCATGCTGTCACCGTTACCTTGAGTGGCGCGATCGTTAGGAACAATCTCAACATGGTGATGGAAGCGGAACATGGTGAAAGCCACATGTATGGTCTTTATCTTCTTAAAGGAAATACCTTGGCAGACAACCATACCATCGTAGACAATGCCATGCCGCATTGCTTCAGCAATGAGTTATACAAGGGCATCATGGATGATGCATCCACAGGGGTTTTCAATGGCAAGATTTTTGTCAGAAAAGATGCCCAAAAGACCAACGCATACCAGTCCAATAAAAATATTCTGGTCGGAGAAAATGCTTCCGCCAATACCAAGCCTCAGCTTGAAATCCTTGCAGATGATGTGAAGTGTTCTCATGGATGTACCATCGGAAAATTGGATGAAGATGCCCTGTTTTACCTGAGGGCCAGGGGTATTTCCGCAGACAATGCAAGATCAATGTTGCT
>Ga0207909_1000676_pt1 | contig 10583 bp, 8 predicted proteins | sample LakMenEpi05May10_FD_150672 | JGI IMG/M metagenome (GOLD analysis project Ga0207909, IMG submission 150672) | Freshwater microbial communities from Lake Mendota, WI - 05MAY2010 deep hole epilimnion (SPAdes) | ecosystem: Environmental > Aquatic > Freshwater > Lake > Epilimnion/Euphotic zone ...
GCTTACATTTCTACCCCTGGTGGTAAAGTCAAGTCCGAACGAATGCTTCTCACTTCCAATCACCAATATGTTTTTATACATGCCAGAGCGAATGAATTGATCGCCTACACTGAGGGCATATACAAATCCGCTGCATTGGTTTCTAATGTCAAGCGCACCGATCTCTTTCATTTTCATGGCACGTTGCACCAATACGCCACACCCCGGGAAGTAATAATCAGGACTTAGGGTTGCAAAAATGATGAAGTCGACATCCTGCGCCGTTATTCCTGCCCGCTCAATGGCAATTTTTGCTGCCTCAACCGCCATGGTAGTGGTAGTCTCTCCTTTTCTATCTGCATACCGCCTCTCCTGTATTCCGGTTCGTTCCTGAATCCACTCATCACTGGTTTCCATGTACTGCAATAAGTCGTTGTTGGTTACTACATTGCTAGGAAGGTATTTGCCGATACCGGCGATTTTTGAGTGGGGCATGATGGTAGTGGTTAAGGTGTATGTTTTGGTTTACTGGCTAAAAAAGTTGTGTATTGCTTTCAAAAGATACAACAAAAGAGCACCCTTTAAGTTTTCAAATTTCAGCCTATTCCCCTAAGCAATAACTGATATTTAACTTGCCACCCCGCCGAAAAGCCGTAACTTTGCGCATCCAAAATATGAATATGAATATTAGAAACATTGCGATTATTGCTCACGTTGACCATGGAAAGACCACATTGGTGGATAAAATATTACATACCGCGAAGGTTTTTCGTGATAATGAGGATACTGGCGACTTAATCATGGATAGCAACGACCTCGAAAAAGAAAGAGGGATCACTATTTTCAGTAAAAACGCATCGGTTACGTATAATGGCGTGAAAATCAATGTGATAGATACCCCAGGTCACTCAGATTTTGGTGGAGAGGTTGAGCGTGTACTTAAAATGGCAGACAGTGTGGTTCTGTTGGTGGATGCATTTGAGGGACCAATGCCACAAACCCGTTTTGTACTTCAGAAAGCCCTTCAGCTCAATTTGAAGCCTATTGTTGTTATAAATAAGGTGGATAAGCCAAACTGCCGTCCGGATGAGGTGCATGATGCAATTTTTGAATTGTTTTTCAACCTCGACGCTACCGAAGAGCAGCTTAATTTCCCTACATTCTACGGATCTGGGAAAAATGGTTGGTTTAACGACAGCTTGACTCCTACCGATAATATATTGCCTCTAATGGATGGCATCCTTAAATATGTTCCAGAGCCCAAAATTGCAGAAGGAAATCTTCAAATGCAGATTACTTCCCTTGATTATTCATCTTTCTTAGGACGAATTGCGATCGGTAAGATTGCAAGAGGTAACATTAAAGAGAATCAGCCTTTCTCATTGATGCAGGCCGATGGAACCATCAAAAAGCAACGTGTGAAAGAGCTTTACGTATTCGAAGGAATGGGTAAAAGAAGGGTAACCGAAGTGTTGGCAGGCGACCTTTGCGCTGTTGTAGGGGTAGATGGCTTTAACATCGGGGATACGATTGCTGATTTTGAGAATCCTGAAGCATTGCCGGTTATTCATGTTGATGAGCCTACAATGAGTATGATTTTTAGCATCAACAACTCTCCGTTCTTTGGTAGAGATGGAAAATTTGTAACGAGCAGGCATCTTCGTGATCGCCTGATGAAAGAGACTGAAAAGAACTTAGCCCTTAGGGTAGAAGATACAGACAGTGCGGATAGCTTTCAGGTTTTTGGAAGAGGAATTCTTCACTTGGGTGTATTGATTGAAACCATGAGAAGAGAGGGATATGAGCTAACAGTTGGACAACCACAGGTGCTTGTAAAGCATATTGATGGTAAAAAGTCTGAGCCATACGAAACCCTTGTTGTTGATGTTCCAGAAGAGTTTGCATCAAAAGCAATTGATTTGGTGAGCAGAAGAAAAGGCGAAATGACTGTGATGGAAACCAAAGGAGATATGCAACATATCGAATTTGATATTCCGAGTCGTGGCTTAATCGGACTCAGAACCACCATGCTCACTTCTACTGCAGGAGAAGCGGTAATGGCGCACCGTTTTACAGAATACAAGGGATGGAAAGGCCCTATCCCAGGAAGAAACAATGGTGTTTTGCTTGCCAAAGAAGGCGGAAATACCACAGCATATTCACTTGATAAATTACAAGATCGTGGGTTCTTCTTTATCGATCCAGGAGAAGAGGTGTACAAGGGAATGGTGATTGGAGAAAACAACAAACCAGGAGATCTTGTGGTGAATCCAAATGAAGGCAAGAAGCTAACGAATATGCGCTCAAGCGGAACGGATGGTGCCGCAAGCATTGCCCCAAAGAAACAAATGACGCTCGAAGAGTGTATGGAGTATATCCAACAGGATGAGTGCATTGAGGTAACACCAAACTTCGTCCGTATGAGAAAGTTGATTCTTGACGAAAATGAAAGAACTCGTCTTTCCAAACAAAATAGGTCTGAGGCTGTTTAATTCTTATGAAAGGGTTCACGGTTATCTTGTTGGGTATGTTGCTTTTGCTTGTGTTTGCGCATGACGCAAATGCACAATGCTCGATTTGTACCAAAACTGCCCAGCAGCTTGGCCATAAACCCGCACAAGGGATGAACAGCGGAATTATCTACCTAATGATTGCCCCTTTGGCGATCATTGGCGTGGTAGCCTTTCGCTGGTGGAAAAGCGGAGGGTTGAATTCGAGCGACTCAGAATAAAGAAGACCGACATATCAATGCTTATAAAATTGCTTATAACATCTTAACCTCACGCAGAGCAGATGGAAATCAGGACTCCAATAAAATAGTGTACGCTATGAAAAGATCCCAGTACTTATTCCTCGTTCTTGTCTTTTCATTTTTTATGTACAATGCTTGTACTGTAAACAACGTAACCATCAAAGACGAGATTGGGGAAGTGTTTGCTACCAACAATGTTACGGGAACATTTGGAATGTTTGATAACAGCAGAGGAGGATTCACTATTTATGATTTAGATCGTTTCAAGAAAGGGTATCCGCCTGGACAAACCTTTAATATCATCACAGCACTTATCGGATTGCATGTTGGAAGGGTGTCTGAGGACAGCTCAATAATAACCGTTACCGATACGTCTTCAGTTCCTCCGATGAGTGTATACGATGCATTTCATCAATCATCTTCAGATCATGTTCGTGCATTGGCAAAAATGATTGGAATGGATACTATTAAATATTGGGTTGATAGTGTCAAGTATGGCAATAAAAAAATCGAGAAGGCCAACGCTGCCTATTGGCAAAACGATAGCCTCTCCATATCTGCTGATGAACAACTCGGACTAATCAAGCGCTTGTATTTTAGGCAACATCCATTCATGGCCAGTGTGCAGGAAAGCGTAAAGAAAATGATAATCGTTGAAAATAATGCAGGGTATCAGTTGGCTTATCAACTCGGTGTTGTGCAACAGCATGGTAAGCAACTTGGATGGGTTGTTGGATGGATGGAAGAAAATAGGCATGTTTATCCCTTTGTGATGAATTTTGATGCAGAAGCTGGTGTTGACACCAAAGAAGTTGGGGTGAAGTTGGCAAAGGAAATTCTCTTATCTGTAGGATTTTTTAAGGGGAGGATGTAGCAATAGCCCCCCGCAAGAAGTAAAAACAAATTTCAGTAAATTAGATGAATGGCTGCTAACTCAAATCTCACATCCTATCAGCGACTTAAGACGCTGGAAGTTAAGATTGGCGACTTGCTCCTTGGCAATGGTCATCCAATCAGGGTTCAAACAATGACCACAACAGATACAATGAATACCATTGCTACTGTTGAACAGACGATTCGTTGCATAGAAGCAGGAGCGGAAATGGTGAGGATAACTGCACCATCAAAAAATGAAGCCAATAATCTTCTTGAGATAAAAAATGAATTGCGTAAACGCGGCTACACTGTTCCTTTGGTAGCCGATATTCACTTTACGCCCAACGCTGCAGAAATTGCTGCGCGCCTCATTGAAAAAGTTCGTGTGAATCCTGGCAATTATGCCGATAGGAAAAAATTTGAATTTATTGAGTATACTGATGCTGCATATGTAGAGGAAATCGACCGCATACGTGAACGATTTACCCCATTGGTAAAAATTTGTAAGGAATACGGAACAGCCATGCGCATTGGAACCAACCATGGTTCATTGAGCGACCGCATCATGAGTCGTTATGGTGATAGCGCCATGGGAATGGTGGAAAGTGCAATGGAATTTCTTCGCATCGCGCGTGACGAGTCTTATCACAACATTGTGCTCAGCATGAAGTCGAGCAATCCCCTTGTGATGGTGCAGGCGTATAGGCTCCTTGTGCAAACCATGAACAATGAATTTGGGGTATGTTACCCTCTGCATCTTGGGGTAACTGAAGCAGGTGATGGGGAAGATGGAAGGATTAAATCTGCGATTGGTATCGGCACATTATTAGAAGATGGTATTGGAGATACCATCAGGGTATCACTTACAGAAGATCCGGAATTTGAAATTCCGGTATGCAAGGATATTGTTGCAAGATATAATCGTCGCGATGCAAGCATTCTTCTTCCTGAGATTATCAAACTGCCCTATTCGCCATTTGAATATACACGAAGAGCATCCAGTTCGGTAGAGAATATTGGAGGTAAGCAAGTGCCGGTTGTATTATCGGATATGAGCAATGTTAAAGAGATCAAGCCTGAGCAACTCCAGAGTATAGGTTATCAGTATGATGAGGCAACCGACAAGTGGAGCATTGGTGATGCCGCAGCAGACTATATTTATACTGGCGAAAAGGCGATCTCGTTTCCACTGCCGGGCACATTGAGAAATATTGTGGATGCACCTTTTTGGGAGGAGAGTGAATCTTGTTTCCCACTTTTTCTATTGAAGGATTTTGTTACGGCTTCCAAGAAAAGCAATCGAATCAATTTCGTTGCTGTTGATTGTTATGATGAGCTCGCATCAGCAGGAGGTTCTAATCCATATTCAAGAGAACGATTGTTAGAAGCAGCAAAAGACAAGACTGTTGTATTTTGCCTCAGCAGCATGAACGGCAATTCGATGCAGGCAGTCCGGAGGATGTTCGTTGAATTTGCAGAGCTAGGTATTCAACATCCAGTTATTCTCTCCACCACAAGCGATATGCAAACACCTGATGAACACCTGATTCACTTTGCTACTGAAACAGGGGCATTGTTGTTGGACGGCATGGGAGATGGTATTTCTTTGGATTATCGGGGAGAAAACACAGTAGAAAATCCACAAGTGAAGGGAAGGACCTATCTCACAGTGAAAGACATCTATCAGTTCACAAACAATACTGCCTTTAGTATTTTACAAGCTACAAGAACGCGTATATCCAAAACGGAATACATTAGCTGTCCGAGTTGCGGACGAACACTATTTGATTTACAGGAAACAACTGCAAAGATTCGTTCAGTAACAAATCATTTAAAGGGTATTAAGATTGCCATCATGGGATGCATAGTAAATGGACCAGGGGAAATGGCCGATGCTGATTTTGGATATGTAGGAAGCGGTCCAGGTAAGATTACACTTTACAGAGGAAAGGAAGTGGTGAAAAAAAGTGTAGATAGTGAAGTTGCTGTTGATGAGCTTATTGAGTTGCTCAAAGAGAGCGGAGCTTGGTTAGAGCCCAATTCATAAAACCCCTTCTTGTCCAGCGGACAATTCAACGATGTTATCTATTATTATAGTCAATTACAGATCTTGGAATAGGCTAGCTGCTTGTCTCAACAGCATTGCATTGCAGTCGGTTGATGGATTGGAAGTCATTATTGTTGATAATCATTCTAACGACGGACGCGCAAATCAGTTTATTAAAACATACCCTGATGTTCGATTTATTTTACAGGAGACCAACCTTGGTTTTGCACAAGCGTGCAACAAAGGGGCATCGGTTGCGAAGAATGAATGGCTGCTGTTTTTGAATCCAGATACCATTCTTTCTCCTGATACATTAAAGTTGTTATTGGATAAAGCAACTCATCAACCTACATGGAAGTTGATTGGCATTCGTCAGTCTAATGATCATGGAAAAGACACCCATCCACATGGATTATTTTTGAAGTGGTGGAATGTTTGGGCTCCTCTTAGAAGTCTTGAAAGGCTGATCCGTGGGCACAAGTTTTCAAAAAAATATTTAAGTACAGCGCCAATAACCCACCCTGATTGGATTTCAGGTTCTTTTGTGTTGATCAGGCATAACGACTTTAAAGAGCTCGGGGGTTGGGATGAAAGATATTGGATGTATTGTGAGGACATGGACCTCAGCAAGCGAGCGGCTATGAAAGGCTGGGATCGCGTAATGTATAATGAGCTTAGTTGCATTCATTCTCATGGGGGCTCATCGCGCATTAATCATCATACGGCAGCCATCACCAAGTCGGCAGTAATACAATCAACTTTTACCTATATCAATAAGCATTTTCACGGAGCTAGCCGATTTCTTGCCAAGGCAACATTAGTCAAGATCACTTTTCTCAGCCTACTGCTTTCATTCCCTTTTTCAAAAACAAAGCGGTTGATGGCAAGCAGGTTATTATTTGGAAAATAGAGATCTCGCCGACTGCTGATATTAATTTGAACCTTTTGTAACATTTCCTTTTACCCTTCGTATAATAAAAGCAGACCAATTAGCCGAAACTGAATGACTGAGAGAGAATATAATGATTGTGTTGACGCTCATGCTGACGGGGTATATAGATTTATCCTGAAAAGTTTAGGGCATGTTGAGGATTCACGAGATATTGTGCAGTCGGCTTTTGAAAAAATGTGGAAGAACCGAAGTGCTGTCATCAACAAAACTGCAAAATCATATTTGTTTACTGTGGCCTATCATCAAATGATAGACCATTTAAGAAAAAACAAAAAGATACAGCTAGAGGGGGAGTTTGGTGAGGATGTAAGCATTCAGGACCCCGTGTATCTTGGAGAGAAAAGGGAGCTTGATGCTGCTTTGCAGCAATTGACACCGCTACAGAAGTCTTTGGTTTTGTTAAAAGACTACGAAGGGTATACGTATGAAGAGATTGGGAAAATCATGGCATTGAATGCAAGTCAGGTTAAAGTTTATCTGCATAGGGCCAGGCTTATATTGAGAACAATTGTTGGAAATCCACATAATATAATTTAATCATCATGATTGATAACACAAACGAAGATCAACTGGATCAGCTGCCAAGCTTTAAGCCGGATCTCAATATTGTCTATCCAAATAAAAAAGAACTGTACAGGCGAGAAGCAGTTCAGCCGTTCTTTACAATCAATCGACTGGCTGCTGCTGCAACGATAATATTCACTGCTGGGATTATTTGGTGGGTATCTGATGAACAAGAGCCAAAAAAACAAGTTGCTGCAGTAGTGAGTAAATCCACGAATCATTCTGACGCAATAAATACAATACCCAAAATACAACAGGATACTGTTGTTCTTAAAAGCAGTGTTGCAAAAAAAACTGCATTGATGCGAAAGGCGGTACAAGGAAATCCATCTGTTGTAGCTGATCACGCAAGCCTTGCTGATAATAATCAAGCAATTGCTCCTTATCAAGAAGTTGTTCAACAGGAAATAGTTAGTGTAAAGGTTGAACAACCTAAATCAAATTTTTCTGAAGAGGCATTGCAAGCTGCTGCTCAAGATGTTCTTAAGGAGACAGCAGCAAAGGCTGAGTCAAATCATCTCAAGACTGAGATGTATAGTCCACTCTTGGTAGAGCGCGAAAGAAAAAAACCATTTCGCGGTCTTGCCAGAAAATTGTCAAGAACTATTTTGGGAGAAGGAGAGTCTTTAGGCGATGAACACATTATTCGGGTTGCTAATTTTAAGATTCCCGTATCGAATTAATTATAATTATAAATAAACGTGAAATGAAAAAAGTACTGGTATCGGTAGTGTTAAGTTCAATTGCTGTTTTTTCTTTTGCTCAACAGGACACAAGCAAAATGAAAAGTAAAGTTGATACACTGAAGGTTGGGGGCATGACTATCCTTAAGTCAGCAGAAGACAAGCGAGTTGAAATCAAGGTTTCGGATACGTCGATTCTACCTATTGATACCATCAAAGTGGGGGGTATTACAGTAATTGGTAAAGGTCTTTCACAAAGCATAGACGAACTGACTGAGGCACTTCGGCCATTAAAGGGTGCGGGTACTTTGTTGACTGATTTAGTCAGAAAGAAAAAAATTAAAAAAGTTAGCACCAATTGGCTAATCTGGGACTTGGGATTTTCCGGGTATAGTGACAAGACGAATTATAATTCCAGTTCGGCGCAAAGCTTTCTTCATGATCAAGGGGGAATTGCTGCTTCAAAGGGCGACTATGCTCTCCGGGGTTCAAGGATTTCAAATTTTAACCTTTGGTTTTTCATGCAACGGATTAGAATAGCCTCTGGTGTATTGAATTTTAAATATGGACTTGGTATTGAAAGCAATAATTATTTTTTCAAGTCGGGCATCACCTATGTTGATGGCATATCCCCGTATACCATTAGATCAAGCACTAACATGTCGAAGAACAAGCTTGTTGCCAATTATCTTACTGTTCCATTGATGCTGAATGTGAATACGAATCCAACTAAAGGGAAAAAGGCTTTTCAGTTTTCAGCAGGGGTAAGTGGAGGTTATTTGTATAGCAGCAGACAAAAACAAATCACTAACGCAGGAAAAAATAAAGTGAAAACAGATTTCAACCTTGAGCGTTTTAAGGCTTCTTATGTTGTAGAACTCGGCCTTGGCCCTGTTAAGTTATATGCCTCAATTGCCATGAGACCCATGCATCAATATGGTCTTGATCAACGGCCCTATACGGTGGGGGTGAGGTTTAGCAATTTATATTGAATACAAGGTTGAAGTGGTTGAAGGGGTTGAAGTGGTTTAAGAGGTTTAAGCGGTTGAAGGGGTTTAAGCGGTTGAAGCAGTTTAAGGGGTTGAAGCAGTTTAAGAGGTTGAAGCGGTTGAAGTAGTTGAAGGGTTTCATGTAAAATGATCAAACTAATTATTCTCAAAATCTTACAATATATAAACTGCTTAAACCACTTCAACCGCTTAAACTGCTTCAACCCCTTAAACCGCTTAAACCCCTTAAACTGCTTCAACCGCTTAAACTGCTTCAACCGCTTAAACTGCTTCAACCGCTTAAACCCCTTCAACCGCTTCAACCGCTTAAACCACTTAAACTGCTTCAACTGCTTCAACCCCTTAAACTGCTTAAACCCCTTCAACCCCTTAAACTGCTTAAACCCCTTAACCCCCTAAATCTTCCCTCTCTTAATCTCTTCCACAACACCAGGATCGAGAAGTGTTGATGTATCGCCTAAGTTTTCAGTTTCTCCTTCTGCTATCTTTCTGAGAATTCTTCTCATGATTTTTCCGCTGCGGGTTTTTGGTAGGCCTGATACCAGTTGTATTTTATCGGGTTTAGCAATTGGTCCAATGATTCGGCTAACCGTTGCTTTTATATCCTTTCTTATCATTGCCTCATCGCCATGCATACCGCTGTATATGACATAAGCATAAATACCTTGTCCTTTTACATCATGCGGATATCCAACCACCGCACTTTCAACAACTCCGGCATGCATGTTGATGGCATTTTCAACTTCTGCAGTTCCTATTCTGTGTCCACTTACGTTTAGAACATCATCTACTCGTCCAGTGATGCGGTAGAAACCATTTTCATCCCTGAATGCACCATCACCTGTGAAGTATAGATTTTCGTATGTAGCGAAATAGTTTGTCCTGCAGCGCTCATGATCTCCATAGGTTGTTCTTATGACCGAAGGCCATGGAGATTTAATACAAAGATTTCCAGTAACATTATTTTCAGTAATCTCTATCCCTTTTTCATCTACCAACAAGGGCTGAACCCCTGGAAGAGGAAGTGTTGCATAGCTTGGTTTAGAAGGAGTAATGCCAGCCATGTTGCTTATCATAACCCCTCCAGTTTCTGTCTGCCACCAGGTATCAACAATTGGACATTTCTTTTTCCCAATATGTTCATCATACCAACTCCATGCTTCTTCGTTAATGGGCTCACCAACAGTGCCGAGTACGCGCAATGAACTGAGGTCTTTGTTTTGCAATGGGCCAAGGCCGAATGCCATCAAGCTTCTGATCGCTGTTGGTGCGGTATACAGAATATTCACTTTGTATTTGTCGATGATATCCCAGAATCTTCCTGCATCAGGAAATGTTGGAATGCCTTCAAACATCAGGGTGGTAGCACCTGCGCTGAGTGGTCCGTATAATATATATGAGTGTCCAGTGATCCACCCAATGTCTGCCGTGCAGAAGTGAATTTCTTCAGGCTTGTATTGAAATACATTCACGAACGAATAGTTGGTGTAAACCATATATCCCGCACAAGAATGAACAACCCCTTTTGGCTTTCCAGTTGAACCAGAGGTATATAGAATGAAGAGCGGATCTTCGGCATCCATGACTTCAGCAGGAAATTCCGGACTGCCATCAGTCTCTACTTTTCTAATTTCATCTTCCCACCACACATCGCGACCTTTGATCATGCTCACTGCTGTTCGTGTATGGGTGTAGACAATAACACGCTTAACAAATGGGC
>Ga0207909_1000679_pt1 | contig 10573 bp, 10 predicted proteins | sample LakMenEpi05May10_FD_150672 | JGI IMG/M metagenome (GOLD analysis project Ga0207909, IMG submission 150672) | Freshwater microbial communities from Lake Mendota, WI - 05MAY2010 deep hole epilimnion (SPAdes) | ecosystem: Environmental > Aquatic > Freshwater > Lake > Epilimnion/Euphotic zone ...
CTATTGGTTTGTCGCTGCGGCCAAATCCAATGAGGTCTGGCGCAATGACTCGATGTCCTGCAGCAATGTGCGACGCCATCATCTTGCGATAGAGGAAAGACCAACTTGGTTCACCATGCATTAACAACACTGTTGTTTTTGCAGCCTTTGGCCCACCGTCATAATGCGCAACACGCAATGTGTCTGAAGTTCCGTCACCTGCAGAGACGTCTGTATACACGGGTGCATATGGCCAATCAGGGAGATCTGTAAAGCGTTCATCGGGGGTGCGTGCGAATTTCATGTGGTTCCTACCTTGTTCGGCTCTGACGCTATGCGGTGATGACCTATTATCTAAGTAACACGCTCCATTCTTTGCAGCATCTTTAAGGAGACTTCAATGTCAGATCCATTTTCTTCACCGCCACCTCCGCCACCATCAAACAATTCCGGTTCGTATGGTGGCAGTGTCGTGCCGTGCGGCAACGGTATCCGGTTCGGAGCTCTATTGCTTGACTCGTTGCTGTTTGTCGTGACATGCGGAATCGGTTGGCTCATCTGGAGCATCGTGTTATGGCAACAGTCCACATCGCCAGCAAAGAAAATGTTGAATCTCAAAATTGTCGACATCAACACTGGAGCACCAGCGTCGATGGTGCAGATGTTGTTGCGCGAAGGATTGGGAAAGATTGTGCTCGGTACCATCACTGGCATCACGGGCCTTATCAGTGCAGTTTTGATTTTGGTAGTTCCAAGCCGACAAGGCGTATGGGACTACATCGCGAAAACCACGGTGGTTCGTGAGGGATAGAACTCTGCTGTTGGGGTTGGCCGGAGTCGTTCTGGCCAGCCCTGTCACACAAAGGCTGGCCGATTACCTCAGTCATCAGCCAAGCCTGTGCCCGCTGCAGCGCATCACGGGCATTGCCTGCCCCAGTTGCGGAGGTACACGCGCTGGTCTCTATGTGCTGTCAGGGGACCTTGTCTCGGCCATCAAAGTCAATGTCGGAGTCACCATCTTTCTCTTGGCATTGGGGGCTCTCGTGGCCACCGGGCATGTGGTGCCAGCCCAGGTTTTGGGGGTTGCGAACCCGTATGAACGGGTGGCAGACTGAACCTAATGACAACGGAGTTCACCACCTCAGTACTCGTCGTAGTAGTTCTGTAGCGCGTCGGCACCATGCCGAACGCGCTGAAAACCACCCTTCCGGGTGGTTTTTTCATTTCTCGCCACACTTGTAGTTATTGCAATCACAACTAGGAGACATCAGATGTCCACAAAAGAGACACTCACAGGAGCTGAGGCTCTCATTCGCTCTCTCGAGATGGAAAACGTCGAGATCATGTTTGGTCTGCCAGGCGGCTGCATCCTTCCTGCCTATGACCCGCTGTTGAAGTCAAGCATCAGACACGTTCTCGTTCGTCATGAACAAGGTGCTGGGCACATGGCCCAGGGTTATGCACACGTCACTGGTCGACCTGGTGTTGCAATGGTGACAAGTGGTCCAGCTGCAACAAACATGGTCACGCCATTGTGTGATGCGTTCATGGACAGCATTCCAATGGTGTGTATCACTGGTCAAGTGTCAACGTCAGCAATCGGTACAGATGCGTTCCAAGAATGCGACACCGTTGGCATTACACGCAGTGTTACCAAGCACAACGAACTTGTGATGCGCGCTGAAGATATTCCAATGGCAGTTCGACAAGCCTTTTACATTGCAACCACCGGTCGCCCGGGCCCTGTGCTTATCGACATGCCAAAAGACGTATTGCAAAACACCATGACATGGCATTGGCCAACAGATGAAGAAGTAGTTGATTCACTTCCTGGATATCGGCCAAATGTAAAGGGTCATCCAAAGATGATCAAGGAAGCAGCAAAGCTGATTCTTGCTTCTGAAAAACCAGTTCTGTACTTAGGTGGCGGCGTTTTGAAAGCGCGTGCAGCTGAAGTTGTGAAGGAACTTGCAGAGTTGTTGCAGATTCCCGTTGTTACCACCCTCATGGCACGTGGTGCATTCCCAGATAATCATCCTTTGTGTTACGGCATGCCCGGCATGCATGGAACTGCAACTGCAATTACTGCAATGCAGAAGAGCGACTTGCTGATTGCATTGGGTTCTCGCTTCGATGACCGCGTCACTGGCAAAGTGAATTCGTTTGCGCAAGATGCAAAAATCATTCACGTCGACATCGACCCTGCAGAGCAAGGCAAAGTTCGTAAGCCTGATGTTCCTATTGTTGGCGATTGTCGACAAGTAGTAGAAGAACTTCTCAAAGCCATCAAAGAGCTAATGGCTGAGGGCGTTTCTGCAACAGACATCACTCCGTGGCGTAGCCGTGTCAACGGTTGGAAAGAACAATTCCCACTTACATATGACATGTCTGGCCCTGGCGACAAACTGAAGCCGCAATTCTGTTTAGAAAAACTGCGTGATGCGGCACCTGAAGGCACGATTGTTGTCAGTGGTGTTGGTCAGCACCAGATGTGGACAAGTTTGTTCTGGGAATTCAACGAGCCATATACATGGGTGAACTCTGGTGGCCTCGGAACAATGGGTTTCTCGGTGCCTGCAGCAATTGGTGCAAAAGCAGCAAAGCCAGAACGCACAGTGTGGGCCATCGATGGCGATGGTTGTTTCCAAATGACTGCGCAAGAACTTGTTACAGCAACAACGGAAGGCATTCACGTGAAGATTGCCATCTTGAACAACACATACCTCGGCATGGTGCGCCAGTGGCAAGAGATGTTCTACGGAGAACGTTATTCCGAAGTAGATCTTGCTGGTTGTCCTGACTTCGTGAAGTGGGCCGAAGCTATGGGTTGCGTAGGCATTCGTGTGGAATCAGTCGATGAGATTGATGAAGCGATTGCACTGGCGAACAGCATCAACGATCGTTCTGTTGTTGTTGAGTTCCGTGTTGAAGAATTTGAAAAAGTTTTCCCCATGGTTCCTGCAGGCGCGAGCAACGATGAAGTGTTGTTGCATCCGAATCAAGAAAGCCGAAGGGAGTTCCTCAAATGAGTTCCATTAATTCAAACAATCCATACGGAGACTCTCGTCAACATCACATCTTGTCTGTGATGGTGCAGAACCGTCCTGGTGTGCTTGCGCGCGTCTCTGGTTTATTCGCCCGACGTGGTTACAACATTTATTCGTTGGCTGTTGCGCCATCTGATGATCCGAATTACAGCCGCATCACCATCGTGGTCGACATCTCTGCGACGCCTCTTGAACAGATTGTGAAGCAGTTGTTCAAACTGATTGATGTCGTGCGCATCACCGAGCTTGACCCTCGCAAGTCCGTCGAACGAGAGCTCATGATCGCCACGGTCCGGGTTGATGGGGAGCGTCGTGGCCAGATTTCCGAGTTGGCAAACCTCTTCGAAGCCAAGGTTTTGGCCGTCGGAGCCGACGCTGTGACCATCTCAATTGATGGAAATCCTGAGAAAATCGATGATTTTGAGGAATTATTGCGCGGTTATGGCATCGTGGAGAGCCAAAGAACGGGTCGGGTCGCCCTACCCAAGTTGGAACGCGAGGCACGAAAAGGTGCCACAAAAGGAAAGGCAAGCTGATGGCAGCAAAGATGTACTACGAGAAGGACGTTGATCCTTCGATTATTCGTGGCCGCAAGGTCGCAATTATCGGTTACGGCTCACAAGGTCACGCACACGCGTTGAACCTGAAGGAGAGCGGTGTCCAGGTTGTTGTTGGACTTCGTGAAGGTTCGAAGTCTGCTGCTAAGGCCGAGGCTGCTGGACTCACCGTGAAGAGCATCGCCGATGCTGCAAAGTGGGCAGACGTCATCATGATGACAATGCCAGACACTGAGCAGAAGGCCACATATAACGATCACATCAAGCGTTACATGAAGGCTGGCAAGGCACTTGCTTTTGCACACGGCTTCAACATTCGTTTCAAGCGCATTCGTCCACCAAAGGGTGTCGACATCATCATGATCGCACCAAAGGGTCCAGGTCACTTAGTGCGTCGTACATACACCGAAGGCGGCGGCGTGCCTTGCCTCATCGCAGTTGAGCAAGACGCAACAGGCGGCGCAAAAGCGCTTGCATTGTCGTACGCAGAAGCAATCGGTGGCGCACGTTCAGGAATTATCGAAACAACATTCACCGAAGAGACCGAGACCGACTTGTTCGGTGAGCAGGCTGTTCTGTGTGGTGGTGTTGCCGCGTTGGTGCAGGCCGGATTCGAAACTCTGACCGAGGCTGGCTACCAGCCAGAGATGGCGTACTTCGAGTGCTTGCACGAAGTAAAGCTCATCGTTGACCTTATGTACGAAGAAGGCATCACCGGAATGCGTTACAGCATTTCCGACACTGCTGAATACGGCGACGTCACCCGTGGACCACGTGTGATTACTCCGGCAACAAAGAAAGCCATGCAGAAGATCCTCAAGGAAATTCAGTCAGGCAAGTTTGCTCGCGAGTGGGTCAAGGAATCAGAAGAGGGCCGCGCCAACTTCAACGCATTGCGTGAAGCTGGAGCAAAGCACCCAATCGAGGCAGTGGGCAAGCAATTGCGCAGCATGATGCCGTGGTTGTCTGCAGGCAAGCAATCAGTGTCCGAGGTATCAGGCGGCTGATTTCTTCACACAGCGAAGAATTAGAGAAAGGGACTCGCTTTGGCGGGTCCCTTTTTCGTTGCCCAGAGCAGGGGGAATACCCGAGTTGTTTGGTCGGGAATTGACGGATAGGGTTTCGCCCTATGACATCACCACAGTGGGGCTTCGATACCCGTCAAATTCACGCCGGCCAAACACCAGACTCAGCAACTGGTGCTCGTGCGGTTCCTATCTATCAGACAACGTCGTACCAATTCCGCGACTCACAGCACGCAGCGAATCTCTTTGCTCTTGCTGAAATCGGAAACATCTACACACGCCTGATGAACCCGACTACTGGTGTTCTTGAAGCTCGTTTGTCAGACCTTGAAGGCGGCACAGCAACTGCAGTTGGCCTTCCTGGAGCACTCGTGGTGTCCTCTGGTCAGAGCGCTGCAACACTCGGCATCCTCACACTCGCTGAGGCTGGCAGCCACATCGTTGCATCACCGTCGTTGTACGGCGGCACATACAACTTGTTGCATTACACATTTCCAAAAATGGGTATCGAGGTCACATTTGTTGACAACCCAGATGATCTTGAGCAGTGGAAGAGCGCCATTCGTCCAAACACAAAGTTGTTCTTCGGCGAAGTACTTGCAAACCCAAAGAACGACATCTTCGACATCGAAGGCGTATCAAAAGTTGCACATGCACACGGCATCCCATTGATGCTCGACAACACAGTTCCAACGCCATACGGCATTCGCCCACTTGAGTGGGGTGCAGACATTGTTGTTCACTCAGCAACAAAGTTCCTCGGTGGTCATGGCACAGCAATCGCTGGTGCAATCATCGACGGTGGCAAGTTTGACTTCGCAGCAAGTGGCCGCTTCCCGAACTTCACCGAGCCAGATCCGTCGTATCACGGTCTTGCGTATTGGCCAGCACTTGGTGCGGGTTCATACATCATCAAAGCTCGCGTACAAATGTTGCGCGACCTTGGTATGTCAGCAAGTCCATTCAATGCGTGGAGCATTTTGCAGGGTGTCGAAACTCTTTCACTGCGTATGGATCGCCACTGGGAGAACGCAGCAAAGGTTGCAGAGTTCTTGCAAAAGCAAGGTGCTGTTGCCAGCATCAACTACGCCGGTTTGTCATCAAGCCCATGGCACGATCGTGCGAAGAAATACTTCGGCGGTAAGGGCTTTGGCTCAGTTATCGCATTCGAAGTCAAGGGCGGCCGTGAGGCTGGTCAGAAGTTTGTAGAGGCATTGCAGTTGCATAGCCATGTTGCAAACATTGGCGACGTTCGCAGCCTCGTGATCCACCCAGCATCTACAACTCACAGTCAGTTGACCGAAGCAGAACAACTTTCTGCTGGTGTTGCACCTGGACTCGTGCGTCTGTCTGTTGGACTTGAATCAATTGCCGACATCTTGGCCGACCTTGAATTGGGCTTCGCAGCTATCAAATAAGCAGGCAGATACAGAGTTATTCGTCGTCTGATTGACCGCGCAAAAACTCTTCGAGTTCTGCAGCCAGATCATCGCCCGACGCGAGAGTCTTTTCAATCAGTTGATCGTGGCGACGCTCGAGCATCTTCACGTATGCAGACGCTTCAGGGTCGCCTTCAACTGCTGCATCGTGCAGCTCCTGCCAACGAGACATTTCGTCTACAAGGTTGGTGTGGTCTGTAGGGATGCCCAGTACGTGCTGCAAGTGTTGCAGTAGTGCAGCCGCGCTCTTTGGGTGTTGTGCATGCATGAGATAGTGAGGCACACCCACGCGCAAACTGACACTAGGAATACCAGCCCGGTCGAGAGCGTCGAGCATCACGCCGGCAACGCCAGTAGGGCCTTGGTACTGGGGCCTACTGAGGCCAAGACGCATCGCGAGATCTTCATTAGTAGTGCTGCCCACAACAAGTGGCACGCGCGTATGTGGAACTTGTTCGGCTGCTGCGCCAAGACTGACAACTAAGTTGCAGCCCAATCCTTGAGCAACTGTGACAACGCATTGTGTGAACGTATTCCACGAAACATGTGGCTCAATACCGTTCAAAACGATCATGTCGCGCGCACCTTCTGGGTAGCGAATGATCATGAACTCATTTTCTGGCCAACGAATTTGCTTTTCGCCGTCCTCATCAATGAACTGTTCAGGTCGTTCCTGCGTGAAGTCAAAAAATGGATCCGGGTCGATGTCGGCAATCACCAATGCATCGCGTTCCTTCAGCATCCAGTCGAGTGCAGATGTGGCTACACCACCAATATCGAATAGTCCACGAAGTGCGACAAGCATGACGGGGTTACGAAGTGGGGCAATGTCGTCCCAATAGGACTCAAGCACTTCGTTAACTGAAATCGGCATCGCCGTTCAATCTACGAACGAAGATGGTCGACCACTACGTCGATACAGGCAGTTAATGCGGAGATATCGGCTGGGTCAATGGCAGGGAACATGCCAACACGTATTTGGTTGCGCCCCAATTTGCGGTAACTGTCGGTATCGACCACGCCATTTGCACGCAGAATGGCACTGATCTGGTTGGCATCTACGCCGTCAATATCAATTGTGGCCACTACATCTGATCGCTGCGCAGGATTAGCAACAAAAGGTGTCGCAAAAGCACGCGACTCGGCCCAGGAGTACATGTTGCGTGCAGATTCTGCGCAACGGCTCGCAGCCCACGACAAACCACCATTCGAATTAATCCACTTGACTTGTTCATCAAGCATGATGAGAGTGGCTAACGCTGGCGTGTTGTATGTCTGATTTGCAACAGAGTTATCAAGCGCAATGGAGAGGTCGAGCGATGCAGGCATCCAGCGCTTGGTTGCTTTGATCTCGCGGATTCGTTCAATGGCTGCTGGCGAACATGCAGCCAACCACAAGCCACCATCAGATGCGAAACATTTTTGTGGTGCGAAGTAATACACATCTACTTGTGATGGGTCCCACATCAGGCCGCCAGCAGCAGATGTTGCGTCAACAACAACGAGGCCGTCTTTGGCTGGCCGCACTGGCGACATTGCAACACCAGTTGATGTCTCGTTATGTGGATATGCATAGATATCGCACGATGCGTCGCTTGCAGAAGCGGGGTGTGTTCCAGGGTCCGACGAAACAATGATTGGATCTGCAAGGTGCGGTGCTGCTGCAGACGCTTCTGCAAACTTGGATGAGAACTCGCCAAACACCAAGTGGTGGCTGCGCTCACGAATAAGACCAAATGTTGCGACATCCCAAAAGACGGTGGAGCCACCATTTCCCATCACAATTTCCCAGCCAGCAGGCAGATTGAAGAGCGAGGTCAGCCCTTCGCGCACAGACCCCACAATGTTCTTTACAGGCGCTTGACGATGAGAGGTGCCCATCACCGAAGTCATACGAGCCATGACAGCCTCTAGTTGTTCAGGTCGTACTTTCGAGGGTCCACAACCAAATCTGCCGTCCTGTGGCAAAAGTTCGGTGGGAATTTTGAAATCAAGTTGGTTCTTATCGCTCACTATGTAATCCTTTCAGATATGCCTGCTCCACAAGAATTGCGACGTGTTTCCGCCCGCCTCGGCGCTATTGCCGAATCGGCCACCCTGGCGGTCGACGCCAAGGCCAAGGCTCTGAAAGCACAAGGACTCAATGTCATCGGATTCGGTGCCGGTGAACCAGACTTCGCTACGCCAGATCACATTGTTGAAGCAGCCGTGAAGGCATGCCGCGAAGTGAAGTACCAGCGCTACACCCCAGCAGCGGGTCTTCCGGAATTGCGTGAGGCAGTTGCAGTGAAGACACTTCGCGACAGTGGGTTTTCGTGCACAGCAGATCAAGTACTCATTACAAATGGTGGCAAGCATGCTGTATTCACAGCCTTCGCAGCTTTGTGCGATCCGGGCGACGAAGTTATTTGCCCAGCACCATTTTGGACCACATACCCAGAAGCAGTCACGCTTGCTGGTGGTGTTCCCGTCATCATCGACACCGAAGAAGTAAATGGTTTCCGGGTCACTGTTGAACAACTAGACAAAGCACTCACACCAAAAACAAAAGTGCTGCTGTTTGTATCCCCCGACAATCCAAGTGGTTCTGTGTATCCAGAAGCTGAAGTTCGTGCCATCGGTGAATGGGCAGTAAAAAACAACGTCTGGGTGATCACTGACGAAATCTACGAACATCTCACATACGGCGAGCACAAATTCACTTCAATGCCCACTTTGGTTCCCGAGCTTGCAAACCAGTGTCTCATTGTGAACGGTGTTGCAAAAACATATGCAATGACTGGTTGGCGCGTGGGCTGGATGATTGGTCCGAAAGACATCATGAAAGCAGCCACCAACTTTCAATCACATGCCACGTCTAACGTTGCAAACGTGTCGCAGGTTGCAGCGCTTGCTGCAGTAAGTGGAGACCTTTCTGCAGTGCACATGATGAGAGAAGCATTTGCTCGCAGAGGTGCGCTCATGCACAAGATGTTGTCCACTATTCCTGGCGTCACTTGCATGGAGCCCCAAGGTGCGTTTTATTGTTTCCCTAACTTCAGTGGATTGTTGCATCGCGACATCAAAGGAAAGACCGCGAACAGCACATTGGAATTAGCAGACATGATTCTCACCGATGTCAACGTGGCCATCGTTCCTGGTGAAGCTTTTGGTGCACCAGGATTCGCGCGATTCTCATTTGCCTTGGGTGATGACGATCTCGTCGACGGTATTCAACGCATTATCGACTACGTCAAGTAGTTCCAGCGCAATTGTGCGTTTTCTGTAAACCATCTGCTACTGTCTGCCTAGTGCGTCACTGAAAAAGACGCACAGCACACAACCCAGCGAAGTCCGGTGAAACTCCGGCACTGTCCCGCAACGGTGATGCTGGTCGGAGTAATTCGATCCAGACAAGTCCGGTCGCCTGTTTGTGTGCGCGAAAAACCGAACCTCGAAGGAAGGGCGGTCCGCGAAGAGCAGCAATTGCTGGTCTATCTCGACCCACTCTTCTTTCTCCATTTTCCTAGGAGGAAGAACCATGTCAAAGATCCGTTACTCGCGTTGGCGAGTCTTAACTGCCGCAATTGTTGCAACAGTCTCTCTTGCGGCGTGTGGAGGTGGCACAGATACTGCCGATACCACTGTCGCGCCAGAAAGCGCACTGAAGATTGTGAGTTTGTCACCCACGGCAACAGAGATGTTGTACGCCATTGGTGCTGGTGACCAAGTAGTAGCAGTGGATTCGCTGAGCACGTATCCGGCAGAAGTCTCGAGCAAAGTCACCAAGATTTCTGCGTACGAGCCAAGTGTTGAAGCAATTCTTGCGTATGAGCCAGACGTTGTTCTTATCTCAAATGACATGAACAAGATCACTGAACAATTGGAATCGATTTCAAGTCGTAAAATTACCGTGTGGACTGGTGCTGCTGCAGCAAGCATCGACGATGTGTACAAACAAATCAATGAACTCGGCGAACTCACTGGGCGTTCCTCCGAAGCGACAGCATTAGTTGCAGATATGACGAAGCGAATTGATGCAGCGGTACCCGATGTGGCTCCGACTGATGCATCCAGCGTGTACTACGAACTAGACAACACCTATTACAGCGTTACTTCAAATACGTTCGTAGGTGCATTGTTGAAGCAGTTCGGCATGGTGAGCATTGCTGATGGTGTGGAAGAAGGAAATGACTATCCGCAACTCAGCGCAGAAGCAATTGTGAAGGCCGATCCGGCCATCATTTTCCTTGCAGATACAAAGTGTTGCCAGCAATCTGCAGCAACTGTAAAAGCACGCGCCGGATGGTCAGGCATTAGTGCGGTGAAGGACAACAACATCATCGAACTCGATGATGACGTTGCGTCTCGTTGGGGGCCACGCATTGTTGACCTCATTGAACAATTCGGCGCGGCTCATACAGCCATGCTGAAAAAGAACGCCGCGAAGTAAATACAAATGAATTCCACGGCAACGAGTCACGAGAATGCAGGGAAGTGGTGGATAGCACTTGCCTCCCTTCTGCTTGTGTGCTCGTTGCTAGTGG
>Ga0207909_1000680_pt1 | contig 10555 bp, 9 predicted proteins | sample LakMenEpi05May10_FD_150672 | JGI IMG/M metagenome (GOLD analysis project Ga0207909, IMG submission 150672) | Freshwater microbial communities from Lake Mendota, WI - 05MAY2010 deep hole epilimnion (SPAdes) | ecosystem: Environmental > Aquatic > Freshwater > Lake > Epilimnion/Euphotic zone ...
CGCCAGCGGCTACGTCGTCATTGATGGCGACCGACTCAGTGCATCAGTCGGATGCAACACCCTTGGTGGGGGAGTTCTGGTTGATGGAGACAGCCTCACGCTTGATGGCCCCCTCATCTCCACCATGATGTACTGCGAAGGCCTGATGGACGCAGAGGCTGCACTCGCGACGGTCTTGCAAGGGGGGAACCTGACGTGGGTCAGCCCGCTCGAGCTTCGCAGTGATGCCGGTGCGGCGATCTTCGCCGCACTCTGTGGCGACTGTGTGACGCCACCAAGCGAGCCGAGTGACCCAACGGGACTCGCGATCGCCTTGACCCTGCTCTTCGCACCGATCGGCGCAGCCGGCGTTGCACTCTCACGAGGACTTGCAACAAGGAACTGATTCGATTCAGCGGCCGCACCGCTGAGTAACGGAGAGGCGCTGCGCTAGGTGCGCCGCGCCTCTTCTGCTGTCGGCGACTCCTTGGGGTGCAGCGGGGATTGAGGAGGAGCGGCAGGGGTTGGGTGGGGTGGCCAGAGGGAATTGAACCCTCATCTGCGGCTCCACAAACCGCGGTCCTAACCATTGAACGATGGCCACCATGCCCAGCCGCAGTATGCCGCATTAGCCCCCCTCCTTCACGAGGGGGCGTGGCGGCGCGGGACGTGGGGGGTAGAATCGCGTGAGAAGGGGAGGGTGCAACATGCAGATCAGGCGATCAATTCCAGCGGTGGCGCGGATTCCGGCGGCGGAGCACGGCGTGACGCTCGGCGACTTCTTCTTCCCCGTCTTCCTTGGTGAGCGACTCGGCTCGCGGCTCCAGGGGCTCGCCCTCGCAGTCGTCGGCGCGCTCTTTATTGGCGCAGCCGCACAGGTGGTCATCCCACTCCCTGGCACACCAGTGCCGATCACGGGACAGACGTTCGGCGTCCTCCTCGTTGGCGCCGCACTCGGTGCCCGACGCAGCGTTGCCTCGCTCAGCCTCTACTTGGCGCTTGGCCTGATTGGCGCGCCGCTCTTCAAGTCAGGTGGTCACGGCGTTGAGCAGTTTGCGATCAGCGGCGCTGACGGCGCGCTGGCGCTCGCGCCGACTGGTGGCTATCTGATTGGCATGCTCTTCGCCGCATGGATCGTTGGGCGACTCGCCGATCTCGGATGGGATCGAAGTGTCGTCGGCACCGTCGGCGCCATGTTGATCGGCAACCTCATCATCTATGCGTTCGGTGTGAGCTGGCTCGCGGCGTCACTGCAGGTAGGCGCGGGCGACGCGATCAGCAAGGGGCTCACGCCGTTCCTGATTGGCGACGCGATCAAGATCGCGCTCGCTGCGGGAATCTTCCCGAGTGCCTGGTGGTACGTCAACAACGGCCGCAGCGCCGGCCCACGCTGAACCGTCGCGCCGTTCGCGCGGCAGCTGCGCAATGACTCCCAAACGCGGCGCACTCCTCGCGATTGACCTCGGCAGCACGGCCGTTAAGGTGTTGATCACGGATGTAGAGAGCGGTGCGCCACGTGCGTTGATCCGTCAGAAAAGTGCGCACCAGGTGCTGGGTGAGGGCGGGGCCGCCGAACAGGATCCTGACGCCTGGTGGCGTACGATCGTGCGTGCAACGAACGGAGCACTTGCACGCGCAGGAGACAACACTGAGATCCTTGGGATCACGGCCGTTGGGCATGGACCGACACTTGTTCCAGTGCGCGCTGATGGGTCAGCGGCCGCACCAGCGATGCTCTGGAGTGACCGGCGGGCGGCGAGCGATGATGCGCATCTTGCCGCACTGCTCCAACGCTCAGGTTGGCTCCTTGCCGAGCTCCCAAAGGCACGTTGGTTCCTCCGGGAGCGTACTGAAGCGGCAGGTAACACCGCGCACCTGCTCTCAACCTGGGATGCGCTTGCGTTTCGTCTAAGCGGTGAGGCGGTCGCCTCATTCTGGGACCCGGCTCGTGGCCTTGCCCCTGCGGACCGCGCACTCCTGCTTGGAGCGCATGGCGGGCTCGACGAGCGTGCTCTCCCACCAGAGGTTCATCCAGGAACAAAGATTGGCCTGCTGCGCACTGAGGTCGCAGAAGAGTTGGGGCTGCGAGCTGGCACGCCTGTTGTCTCTGGCACGAACGACGGCTTGGCGGCAGTGGTTGGCGCGGGGCTCATGCACCTGGGACGTGGTGTTGATGTTGGAGGTGCCGCCGGTGGCGTCGGCGTTTCGGCAAGGGCAGATACCGCCGCGCGCATTAGCGCGCACGTTGGCGCTGCACTCTGGTCTGGTCCGGCGCCCACTCCATTCGGTGACCTCCGAATTCTCGGTGGTGCACTTGGAGGGACTGGCCTCCTCCTAGACGAGGCGATCGCCAACGCGATCGCTCGCGGCGCGCGTCCAGAGACGCTGATGCAGGAGGTTGCCGATCTTCCTCTCGGCGAGTTCTCTCTCGGTTCGGCTGCCAGCGGCACACTCAGTGGCGTGCAGCGCGTTCGAGCTGCGGCGGAGCGAGGCGCACTTGCGGTTGAGGCGCTACTCGCACCCGCGCGAGCCGCGGGCCTGCCACTCGATGAGATGTGGCTCTCTGGCCCGGCTACAGGAGCAACGGTTGGGCTTCACACCACAGAAACGCATGTGCCGCGTGGAATTCGGCAGATGCGCGCTGACCTTCTTGGGGTTCCCGTGGTCGTGCCACGCATCGCAGAGGCGGCGGCAGCGGGCGCGGCGGCGATCGCAGGGGTGGGCGCTGGCATCTACGCGTCGCTCAGAGAGGCGGCGGACCTCATTGCGGTGGTTGATCAGCGAATTGACCCAGATCCGCGCAGCGCTGACGCTGCATCTGCTGCACGAGAACGGTTCAGTCGAGAGTAGGGATTAGGCGTTCGCCTTGCTCTTCGCCGCCGCTGCGGTGCGGCCAACCTTTGTGGTTGACGCAGCGCCATCCTCAAGCGGGAAGTGGCAGGCAACGGCTACATCGAGCGCGCGCGGCGAGGCGGCGAGGAGCGGCTCTTCGGTGGCGCAGCGCTCTGGGTTGCCGAGCTGTTCGCGCAGCCAACAGCGCGTGCGGAAGCGGCAGCCGGATGGCGGGTTGATTGGCGATGGGATCTCGCCCTCAAGAATGAGACGGTCGGCCGTGTCGTGTGCCTCAATCTTCGGCACCGCGGAGAGGAGGGCAATCGTGTACGGATGTTGTGGCTTGGTGAACACCTGATCCACCGGTCCAGTCTCCACAACCTTCCCGAGGTACATCACCGCCACACGATCGGCGAAGTAGCCCACAACGTCCAGGTTGTGACTGATGAACATGTAGGTGAGACCCTGCTTCTCTCGTAGGTCGGCGAGCAGGTTCAGCACCTGGCTCTGGATGGAAACGTCAAGGGCCGATACTGGCTCGTCAAGAACGACGAACTCAGGATCAAGTGCGAGCGCGCGGGCAATGCCGATTCGTTGGCGCTGGCCACCAGAGAACTCGTGAGGGTATCGAACGGCATACTCCTGTGGAAGGCCAACGATCTCAAGGGCTGCGTGCATGCGGTCCTTGCGCGCCGACGCGGTCCCAATTGCATGGGCGACGAGTCCTTCTTCAATCTGGTCGCCGATTGGTAGCCGTGGATTAAGTGAACCGAATGGATCCTGGAAGACGATCTGCATCCTGCGACGCAACTTGCGCTGCTCCTCCGCACTGCGATCGGTGAGCCTCGCGCCGTCAAACCAGACCTCACCCGCGGTCGGCTTCTGGAGGCCGAGCGCGACGCGGCCGAGCGTTGTCTTCCCCGAGCCTGATTCGCCAACGATTGCGAGCGTCTCCCCGCGCGCAATGGCAAGATCAACACCGTCAACCGCCTTCACCGTCTTTCGCTTCTGGATCAGAGGAATGGCGCTGCCGATCGGGAAGTGCTTCTTCACGCCGCGGAGCTCCAGCAGGTTTGCCGAAGTTCCGGTTGCGATGCGCTTCTCGCTCACTTCGCACCTGCTGCAATCTCATCAGCACGGAAACATCGGACTGAGCGATCGCCGGTCCGCGGCGTCAGCTCAGGTACGGACGCGGCACACGCCTTTACCGCGAATCGACATCGTGGGTGGAACCTGCAGCCGCTTGGGAAGTTAGCGGGGGAGGGGACGGCGCCTTGGATGGTGGTGAGGCCCTTCCCGCGACGCGCGTAGGAGGGGATGGAGGCGATGAGATCAAGCGCGTAAGGGCTCGCCGGTGAGCGGAGGACCTCTTTTGCGGGCCCCTCTTCAACGATCTGACCCGCGTACATGACCGCGATCCGATCAGCGGTCTCGGCGACAACGCCAAGGTCGTGCGTGATCAACATCAGTGCCGTCCCGCGTTCGCGAGTCGTGCGACGGAGCAGATCCAGCACCTGTGCTTGAATCGTGACGTCGAGTGCGGTAGTCGGCTCGTCGGCGATAATCAGTTCAGGCTCACCGGCAAGCGCCATGGCGATCATGGCGCGCTGTCGCATCCCGCCAGAAAGTTGATGTGGGTACTGCTTGACGCGCTGTGGAGCCTGCGCGATCTCTACCAACTCCAGGTATTCGATCGCCTTCTTGTTCGCTTCCTTCCAGCCTGCGCGTCCGTGGGCAACAAGCACCTCGGCGATCTGCTCGCCAATGGTGGTAACGGGGTTGAGGGCAGAGAGTGGCTCCTGGAAGATCATGGAGATGCCGCCGCCGCGAATCTTGCGCATGTAGGACTCAGGCTTGCCTAGCAGCTCCTCCCCGCGGAAGAGGACGGAGCCTGTGACGATCGACTGATCCTTTACAAGGAGCCCGATTGTGGCGAGGGCAGAGACGCTCTTTCCGGACCCCGACTCACCGACGACCGCAAGGCACTCACCCTTCCCAATAGAGAACGAGACGTCCTCCACCACCTGTATCACACCTGCGGCCGTCTTGAAGGAGATGTTGAGGTCTTTCACCTCAACCACAGGGGCCCCCGTCGTGTTGCTCACTTGCGACCTCGGGGGTCAAGTGCAGAGCGGAGCGTGTCGCCGATCATGTTGACGGAGAGTGCGGTGAGCACGATGAAGAGTCCAGGGAAGCCGATCCACCACCAATTCCCCTGCTGCAGGAACTTCGCCGACTCCGAGATTATGTTCCCCCAGGTGGGGACGGCTGGGTTGATGCCGAAGCCGAGATAGCTGATGAAGGCTTCACTGACGATTGCACCGCCGACAATGAAGGGCGCGGCAACCACGAGTGGCCCGATCGCATTCGGCAGGATGTGCCGGAGGGCGATGCGCAGTGGGGGTACGCCGAGCGCGCGCGCCGCCTCAACGAACTCCATCTCGCGAATCGCCAACACCTGGCCGCGCACGAGGCGCGCAAGTCCCATCCACCCGAATCCAACAAAGACGATCACCAGTGACCAGACGCCACCACCGCCTTCGCCCTGGAAGATGCGGGCGAGGAAGAGGATGACGAAGAGCGAAGGGATCATCAAGAAGACGTCGGCGAGGCGCATCAGGAAGGAGTCAATCTTTCCGCCGAGGAAGCCCGCGATCACGCCAACAAAGGTGCCGATCGTGATAGATCCGATCGCGGTCGCGAAACCGATGATCAGCGAGGTCCGTCCGCCGTTTGCGACGAGTGTCATGACGTCAAGCTGCAACATGCCCGTCTCGCCAAATGGTCGACCCCATGCAGGGGGCCGTCCAACGAACTTGATCTCATCAGGTTGCGGCACTACATAGAAGTCATAAGGGAGAAGGAGCGAACCGATCACGACGAAGACGAAGATCGCGGTGAGGACGAAGAGGCCGGCGGGTCCCATGCGTGTCTGCATGAAACGCTTCCGTGCCTGAAGCCACGGACTCTCAGAGACAGGAAGCCTCTCGTTCATGTTCGTGCTCATAGTCGCACTCGCGGGTCAAGCACGGCGTAGAGAAGATCGGAGATGAGGTTGCCGATCGCGACTGCGGCGGCGCCAATGGAGAGGATGCCCATGAGGAGCGGGTAGTCCAAGTTGCCGATTGCAATCAGCGTGAGCCGACCAATACCGGGCCAGCTGAAGATCGTCTCGGTGATCAGTGCGCCAGAGACGAGGAAGGGGAAGGCGAGGCCAATGTTCGTTGCAAATGGGATGAGCCCCGTGCGAAGGATGTGGCGGCGATTGATGCGCAGGCTGCTCAGACCTTTGGATCGCGCAGTGCGCACGTGCTCCATTCCCATGGACTCCATCACGCTCTGGCGCACGTATCGCGCGTCGCCCGCGACGCTGATGGTGACAAGCGTTGCTACGGGGAGGATTAAGTGACTGGCCAGATCTGCAATGGCAATGCCAGGATTTTGTGAGAAGTAGATCCAATACGCGTCGCTGCCGAATGCTGGGGAGAGGCGCCCGTCGGTCATACCGCTCACTGGTGTAATGCCGAGGCCCACAGAGAAGATTGAGATCAGGGCAAAGCCCAAGATGAATGTGGGGAACGCGGCGATCACGTAGGTGAAGACGCTGACCAAGTTGTCAAAGAGCCCGCCATTCCTGAGCGCAGTGACCACCCCAAGGACAACGGCCAGCGAGAGCCAGAGGGCGGCGGAGAGTCCGGCGAGGATCAGCGTCGGTAGCAGCGCGCCGCTAATTCGTTCAATGACGGCGTTCCCGTTCTCGTAGCTGTAGCCGAAGTCTCCGTGCACGATTCCCGTGTTAACGCCCGAGATGAACGCGGGAAGGATGCTGGGGAAGCCGGTTGGTCCAATCAGCGCTTCGATCCCGTCCGCGTCGCGGCGGCATGCGCCGAGCCAGCGGCAGTACTGCACAGGGACGGGCTTGTCGAGACCGAGGGCCTTGACGTACGCCTGCTGCTGTTGGGGAGTGAAGCGCGGGTTGTTTGCATACTTCTGCTCGGGGCCGCCAGGGGCGGCGAGGAGGAGTGCATAGATGAAGACGGTGGTGCCGAGGAGGATGAGGAGGCTCGCGCCGATTCTGCGCAGTGCAAACTTGAGCATCACCCCTCCTTCCCGCATCGCCCGCGTGTCTGCCGAATCCTAGCCGATCGTCACCTCGCGGCGACCACTTCGGCGCGCCCAGCGAGGCGCTACCGAAGGGTGTGAGACGGGGAAACAGAAGGGGCGGGACTTTCGTCCCGCCCCTTCTGAAGGATCACCCGAAGGTGACGTGAACCCGATCAGTTCGCGAGGGAGAGATCCCCTGCGTTCCAGAGCGGTCCGGCCAGTGTTGGGTTCGAAAGGAACCCGCCAACCTTGTCGCTCACGAGCTCGATCCCCAACCAGTAGTAGAGAGGGATCTCTACCGTGGTCGCGGCCATGATGTCCTGAACCTTTCCTGCCGCGGTGGCAATCGTGTTCAGGTCAATGGTGCCCTTGATGATGTCCAACTCAGCATCGAGTGCTGGGTCGTTCACCTTGGCGTCGTTCTGGCCGTCTGGCTGGAACTTGCTTGAGTGGTATGTGCCGTAAAGCGATACCGCCTCAATGCCCGAGCTGTAGGCGTGCAGAGCAACGTCGAAGTTGCCGCGGGCCAGGTTGCACGAGAGGCTCTCGTCCGACTCGGTCCACGGAGCAAAGATCGTGCCGCCGCCGTTGTACACGGCCTTGATCCCGATCTTTGCAAGGTCACCCGCTACGTAGGCGATCGTTGACTTTCGAATTGGCTTCATCGTGGTGCAGAACTCGAGGATGGCAGAAACGCCGTCCTTCTCTACAACGCCGTCGCCATTCGTATCAACCCAGCCTGCGTCGGTAAGGGTCTTCTTTGCAGCGGCCAGGTCAAAGTTGACCGGGCTCTGCTCCTTATAGAACCAGGCGAGTGGGGTGACGCTTGTAGAAGCGATCACGCCAGCCTCGTTCAGCAAGCGGCTCCAGATGGAGTCCTTGTCGGTTGCCTGTGCAATGGCCTTGCGGATTGCAGGGTCAGAGACTGGGCAGCCACCACCACGCGTCGTCTTGAGCGGCTCAAGGATTGAGCAGTCATCCGGCGAGTGGTTTGGTCGGAAGAACTCGTACGTGAAGACACTCTGTGCCTTCTGCGCAACACCGAGGTCCTTCGTCGCTTCGAACGCGTTCTGGTCAAGGTCGGTCACGATGTCCAACTCGCCAGCGCGGAACTTCGCAATACAGGTGTCTGGGTCACCGCAGACCACATACTTGAGGCGATCGAGCTTCGTGCCCTCACCGCTGTATGGGTTCTTCCACTTGTCGTTGCGGACCATCACGGTCTCAACGCCTTCGGTGCGGCTCTCAAACTTGAACGCGCCCGACGTTGGGACGTTTGGCAGATCCTCTGGTCGGAAGCCGGCGCCAAGCACCATGTCCGTTGCAGGGTTGCCCGAGTTGATGTCGTACTTCTCGAAGTAGTGCTTTGGCATGATGCCAACGCCGGCGTACACGCCCGAGTAGAGCTCGGAGTAGTGCAGCTTGATCGTCAGGTCATCCACGCACTCGACATCAGAGATTTCTGCAGCGCCGGTTGTGGAGAGAGGGTTCCCCTCTGTCATCACCCAGCTGTGGGTGTACTCGGCGTCTGCGCAGGTGATCGCAACACCGTCAGACCAGACGAGCCCCTCGCGGAGCGTCCAGGTCACAGTCATCGCGTCGCCGTTCTCGCCTGGGAGGATGATCCCGCCGTTTTCAATCGTTGGGATCTCTGTTGCCATCCACGGCACGTACTTCGCCTCATTGCTGAGGGTGACGAGTCCGTCCCATGTGGTTGCCAGCACGTTTGCCGACATCACCGTGGAGTAGTAGTACGGGTGCAAGCTGTCGACATCCTGATAGTCGCCAACAAGCAACGTTCCGCCGGTACCGCCTTCACCAGGCTTGTACGAGCCGACGATGCTGGCGCCACCACCGCAGGCGCCAGCGATGATCGCTGCGCTCACGAAAAGTGCCGCCAGTGCGGACTTCTTTCGCATGTTTCCTCCTTCGATCGGCGCCCGCATCCGAGCGCCGTGTCTCATGAAGCGCGATCTGCGCTTGGGCGTAGGGTATCCGATCGGCGGGGGGCTCTGGAGCACGCGGTGCGAAAGCCTTTCGCGGGGTTACGCGAGGGGCTACGGCTGGAGGCGGCGGATCTCCCAGCCCTCAGCGAGGGGGAGGTATTCGAAGCGATCGTGCAAGCGGTTCGGCCGCCCCTGCCAGAACTCCCAGCGGTCAGGGGTAAGCAGGTAGCCGCCCCAGAAGTCGGGGAGCGGAACGGGGGCGTCCCCCGGGTGGGCGGCCGACTCGGCGGCGAGGGCCGCCTCAAGGTCGGCACGCGCGGCGATCGGTTCGCCCTGACGGCTGGCGCGGGCGCCGAGCTGGCTCTCGCGTGGACGGCTGGCGAAGTAGTCGGCCGACTCGGCAGGGGCAAGGCGTCGCACTGGCCCCGAGCAGCGCACCTGTCGCTCGAGTCCCGGCCACCAGGTGCTGATCGCAGCGCGTGGGTTTGCGGCGAGGTCGCGACCCTTCCGACTCTCGTGGTTCGTATAGAAGCGAATGCCGTCTGGCCCGATGCCGCGAATGAGCACCATGCGAACGCTCGGTGCGCCGCCCGCATCGGCGGTGGCGAGGGCTGCGGCGAGTGGCTCGGGGAGGCTGGCGGCGATCGCCGCGTCAATCCAACGCTGAAGTTGTGTGGACGGATCGGAGTGCAGGTCGCTCTCGTTCAGTTCGCCCTGCGAATAGTTGGAGCGGCCGCCGATCGGCGCGTTCTGGTCAGTCACGGTCGGGCGAGACCCTCCGGAGATTCAAGTCGCGACTTCAGATCGCCAAGGAACGTTGCAACGAGTGCGCCATCAACGGCGCGATGATCGGCGGAGAGTGTGGCGGTGAGCATCTGTCGTGCGACCACTGCACCGTCGCGCACCACAGCGCGTTGCTCGCTGCGACCGGTGGCAAGGATGGCGACCTGCGGTGGCGTGACGATCGCGGTGAACTGCGTCACGGGGAAGCCACCGAGATTGCTGAGGGTAAACGTTGCGTCGGAGAACTCCGCGGGCTTCAACTTGTTCGCCTTGGTGCGTGTCACAAGGTCGCGAAGCTCAGATGAAATTGTGGCGAGATCTTTGCTCGCGCAGTCGAGCAGCGCTGGCGCGATCAGGCCGTCTGGGATGGCGATCGCGATGCCAATGTTGATCTGGTCGACGCGCTCAAGCGTCTCACCGCTCCAGACAGCATTCAGTGCAGGCGCTGCGGCGAGTGACTGCGCAAGTGCGCGGACGAGCCAGGCGGTGATAGTGACGCGGTCATCGCCGCTCTTCCCTTCATTAAGGGCGTTGTTGGCGGCGGTCACCGCCTCCATCTCAATATCGGTGGAGACATAGAAGTGTGGTGCCTTGGACTTTGACTCCGCCATGCGCCGGCTGATCGCCGCGCGCATCGGCGTGAAGGTGACCGGCGTGCGGCCGGGCTTCTCCACCTACTTGCCGTCTTCGACGAAGGCGATCACGGTGCCGACCGCCACTTCGGCTCCGGCCGGGTGCACGATCTCAACGAGCGTTCCAGCGGCAGGGGATTCAAACTCGACCGTCGCCTTTTCGGTTTCCAGCTCGCCGATCGGCTGACCTGCGGTCACGGTGTCACCAACCTTGGCGGTCCAATTGCCGATCTTTCCTACTTCGGTGTCGTAGCCGAGTCGCGGCATCTCTACTGGTAC
>Ga0207909_1000681_pt1 | contig 10519 bp, 20 predicted proteins | sample LakMenEpi05May10_FD_150672 | JGI IMG/M metagenome (GOLD analysis project Ga0207909, IMG submission 150672) | Freshwater microbial communities from Lake Mendota, WI - 05MAY2010 deep hole epilimnion (SPAdes) | ecosystem: Environmental > Aquatic > Freshwater > Lake > Epilimnion/Euphotic zone ...
TCAACACATCTACATCACTTCTGATGAAGAAATTAAAGATGGAGATTGGTATTTAGACACCTTTAATAATCAAAGAATTAAAGCTAATGAATTTTCAGACCATAAACATTACGGAAATGCTTGTAAAAAAATCATCCTAACAACAGACCAAGACTTAATTACAGATGGTGTTCAAGCTATTGATGATAAGTTTTTAGAATGGTTTGTAAATAACAGTAGTTGTGAAAGTGTTGAGGTTGTAAAAGACGGTTTAAAAGTTAAAGAGGGAGGTATTCAAGAACTAATGGAAGATGAGTATTATCAAAAATTCCCAGAAGAGCTTCCAAACTGCGTTTTTATTGATAAATATGAAATCATCATTCCACAAGAAGAACCTAAACAAGAAACACTTGAAGAAGTTCAATTAGCTATTTTATTTCATAATACTTATGAGAATTTAGCACCAAATTTTGGTTATGAAACAAGAGCAGATACAAAATCATTTGAAACTACTACTCCAAATGGAATGTTAATGATTGCTGTTTGTAAAGAAATAATTAAATGGCAACAAGAAAGAAGTTATAGTGAGGAAGAAGTAAAAGAAATAATTAAACTTTCTTGTGAAAAAGGTATGCTGATTCAAAGAACTATAAATGATAAAGTTAAAATTCCATATACAAGAATAAAAGACTTTACGATTAAAATGTTGGAACAATTTAAAAAGAAATAGTATGAAAACTAAAGAAGAAATAGAACAGTTAGCTGAAAGCCAATATGGAACTGAAATAGGCAGTATAAGAGGGAGTAATCCTTATGACTTAGAAGGAAATAGAAAAAATGGCTTAAAGGTGCTGTTAGTGGATGATAAAATTAAGTATGATGATTTAAAAGACGGAGATATTTATGAGCAGGAACAAAGCAAAGGCGAATGGGTAAAAGGAAAAATTTGCCACCATTGGAGAGGTAGTTTAATGATAGAATTAATTGAAGGAAGATTGAATGGGAAGCAATGGTATTTGTTTCCTGATTTAAAGAGATTAAGGCGTGTGGCAGCTTAATTTTATTTGCCACTAACGGTTGAGTGTATGAGAAGGTTTGCTTTGTTAAACTTTCAAATTACCACCGACCTTTGTAGCTAACTTTCTTATACACCTTGTTATAACCAGTACGGATAAATTAGCACTGAACTTGATACGAAGAACGAATAAAAACTTTTTAAAAATGTGCGGTGGAAAACTTGATTAATTTAAAAATAAGTAGTATATCTGTAATATCATAATAATAATAAACTAATAAACTAATAAACTAAAAAATTAAACAAATGGCAAAATTTATTGAAACAATTTATCCAACTATTGAAGATAGAGTAAGTAGATGGGAAACAATGGGAATGTTACATATAGTTAAATCTGATGATTCTAAAAAATTGGTGGCGATGGCACTTGATGCAACTGCAATATATCTTACAGAATTTAATTTTAAAAATTTTGATAACGATACAAAAACGGTTTTAATACCAGTAATTGTAAGAATTTTCAACGAAACAAACAAAGATTTCACATTAGAAACATTAACTAAATCAGTTAGAAGAATAATTGAAGATTTTGTGGAAAAATATGAAGAAGCAAAACCTAAGTTTAACCCATTAACTTCCGAAAGAGATGATGATGCTGAATTTATTGCGTTATATTGCGAAAACTATTCTTTTGATGAAAACAAAATTAAAATTAAATTTAAAATTACATTTTGGAAAGATATTCCAGAAAGAACATTTATAATTGATGATACCAACTTCTTTCCAAAATATTTTATGGGGTTGGATGGTATTTTATATGAAAATTATGGAACAGAGGAAAAACCAATGTGGGAAAATGTTTTTGATAGTGACTATGAGATTGAAATTGTTAATCTTTAAGGTGGGAAATTTTTAAAAAGTTTTTCTCACAGAACTTAAATATGGAACACGAATGTAGTATTGGTTATAACGGTTGGGTGTATGAGAAGGTTTGCTTAGATGAACTTTCAAATTATACACAACTGTTATAACCAGTACGGTTAATTTAAGATAAAACTTGATTAAATGAATAATAATTAGTATATTTGTAAAAAAATAAATTATGGAAAACATATTAAAAAGGCTTGAATATAAAATATTTAAGAAATACGAAAAAAAGATTGAAGATGTAAAAGATTATGTATGGGATTATAAAAAAATCAATAATGACATTACTCAACTTGAACACAATGAAACATTGAGTCGTTTTGTGTTATATTATATGAAAGAATTTAACTTAGATGTAATAATTACATCTGGAGAAATTTGCACTATATTTCAAAACTTTAGTAATTTTTATATTATTGGTGAAAACGATGTATATAATTATAAAAGATATAAATCTGACATTAGTAATGATTTTGAACCATTTTACCTTATCAAAGAAGAAGATAATAATATTGGGGTTGTAATTAAAACCAATATTAGAATTGAACCGAATAATATTATACTAACAAACACTGAAGGTTCTAATTATAAAATAATTGATGTTTGGAATTTACCAAGTGTTAAACTAACTGAATGTTTTAAAAAATAAAGATATGGAAAAAGAAAATTTAAAAACTGGGGTGTACCTCATAAAAGCGGATAGTAAAGATTATTCCTTAACAAAAGAGAAAGAAGAGAAAATAAATTCATTAGAAATTAATGAAGAACATAAAGATTTTTTCAAAAATCTTTTTAGAGAAGAACCAACACCAAAAGGTTATGATTTATTAGTTGAATTGGTTGGTCAAAATCCTTTTTTAAAAATCAAAAGTGTTAAAAATAATGATACTGGTGAAAATATTACTGAACAATTTACTGATAAAAATATTGATGATGTTAATTCTTTATGGTTATTTACTAAACATTTAGAATGGGTTCTTCAGAACATATAACGTAGTATTGGTTATAACGTTTTGCAGCTTTAAGAAGTGGCTGCCTAACGGAAAGTTCAAAGTTCGCACAATGTTTATGGCAGCTTTTGCCAAACCGCTGTTATGTGCTGGGCGGATTATCAGTACTAATTTTAATTTAAAAACGATGTACAAAGCATTTCAAAACAAAAAGTATTATTTGGCGTTTAACCGATTTCCTAAAACTGCCAAAAAAGTAGGGGGTGTGCATAAAGCATATTCAACAGGATTTAGAAAATGGAATTCTGATGATATGATTACCTACGCAATAGTTGTCGGCACATTCAGGATTATGTTTGGAATTAAAACGCCAAATTATACTTGTGATGAAGGATGTTAGCCTTGCACATAACGCTTTGCAGCTTTGAGCCGTTTACCAAATATTAATAACAAAAAAATAAATAACGAATATGCCAAAAACAATACATGCAAAAAGAGAAGATTTAATTTGCGGAAAAATAGACTTAGCACAAGATATGGCTATTAAATTAAAAAGTATCGAATTACTTGAATTATTAGATAGTATCAGATATGATGCTGTAAGAATGGAACAAAAACTTATTAGCAGAAAACAGGAATCAAAAATATAAATAACAGAACCACCGCTTGCAGGTAACGGTTTGCAGATTGCCGAAGGTGGCGAAATCGAAGCACTAAACTTGATATAAAAACGAATGTTAAACCGAAGCACAACAGTTGATATTAGCACTAAACCGCCACTTTTGGCAATGTGCTGTTATAAGCCGTTTTTCTTCACAAATCAAAAAATAAATGGATTTACGAATTGAATACATTTTCAGAGAAGAAATGAAAAGAGATACATCTTTTCAAGAAAAAAAAAACTGGGTTAAGTTTGCTTTTCGGAACAAACAAATACTCTAAACAAGAAATGAGAGAAACTTGGGATAGAGGTATTAAACTTGGAATAGAAATAGGATTGCGAAAAGCAAGTTTAGAAGGACAAAGGATTGAACTTAATCACAATACACCCGAAGGAAAGCATAAGGAATTTCTTGAAAAGTTTTATCAATTGGCTGATGAATATAAATGTGCTGTCCAATTTCATCTCGAATTTGGAATGGTAGTAGTTGCTCGTCAAAATGGCTTATAACGGTTTGCAGATAAGCGAAGGCAAAGATTTAGAAACGAAAATTTTAACTTAAAAACAAATATAATTATGAAAACGAGAACATCATTAAACCACAGAACCTTTGCTTTTGCTTATGTGCTGTTAGTAGCTGTTATTTTTTGCGGCTGTGAGGATATGAATAGAGCCGAAGAACGCTCAAAAGTATTTAAAACAGCAGTAGAAGTTAATGGCTACCAAATATCAATAATAGAATTTGATAGTTGTCAATACTTAATATCAGGCGTTGGCTACTCACAAATGATGACACATAAAGGGAACTGTAAATTTTGTACAGAACGTAGCAAAAAATAATTGCTACTAACGTTTTGCAGCTAATAGACGGGCTGGAAACTTATATAATTCCGCCTGTTTATTAGGTGCTGTTATAGGTAGTGCCAAATATAAATACTAAAAGAATATTAATAATTAAAAAATAGAAATAATGAACTTAAAAGAATTTGTAAAATTTACATTTGAAAAATACGAAAAAAACGGGTATTGTTTTAGACCTAGAATAGTTTGTAATGATGGGTTTTCAATGAGTGTACAAGGTAGTAACGCATTATATTGTAGACCGAGAATTACACAAGATTGGTATGATAAAATGGAAATAGGTTATCCATCAGCAGAAGAAATTGATATAATAGAATTTGCTGAGGATATTACAAAACCAACTGATACCGTTTATGGTTATGTGCCATGTGAACTTATTGAAAAAGTTATTTTAAAACACGGTGGTATTAACTCGGTTGAAACATTTAAAGCTTCTAAGGATATTAAATAGGCATTACCTATAACGGTTTGCAGCTTTGAGCCGTTTAAACGAATATTAATTTAAAACTAAAACAACGAATATGAATAACAATGAAATAGAAAATGGCGCAAAGGTGATGTTGGTACCAGTAGCCAAATTAAAATTTAAAAACAATAACTTAAAAATACAATTATGAAAAACAACAAAGAAAAATCGTACCAATACGCATCGATGATACAAGAGGCAATAGCTGAATTGATTTCAGAACACGAATTATTAGCTGATTTTGATGATGAAAATAACGCAACTGCATTTTTACACGCATTAGCTAATGTAGTGCCATGTAATATTTATAAGAAATTAACTAATGATAATACTGATATTTTAGGTTTTAATCATATTGCTAATAGATTAGTATATCAATTTACAAAGCAGGACGAAGCCGAAGCGTAAACGCCAAGGGCTATTGGTACTAACGGTCGGCAATATGAAACGGTTGCCCTTGTAAGACGTTTCAAAATATGATGCAGTTTTCTGGCAACTGTTTTATATTGCTTGTTATAGCCAGTTAATTTTAATCAATAAAAACGAAAAAAGATGGAAGCACCTAAATTAAATGAAGTATGGCATGTTCAATATGGAGAAGCCATTGGTAAAGAATACAATATCCTTGTAAGAATAGATGAGGATAAAAAAGAGTTAAATCCACCGAATTGGAGAAGAAACAAGTATAAATGTGAGCATAAAAGTAAGGAACTGATGGTAGGTGGAAATATGTTCATTGAACGGTTTTCTTAATTGGCTATAACGGTTGGGTGTATGAGAAGGTTTGCTTAGATGAACTTTCAAATTATGCACAAATGCTGATAGCAAACTTTCTTATACACCTTGTTATGTGTAGGTGTGGTTAATTAAGGTAGAATGTTCAATTGGATAACTGAACAAAAATTTTAAAAGAAAAAGAAAGGTGGATTTTTATTATTTTAATATTTATATATAAAAGAAAACAATGAAAGATTTGAAACAATTTATTAAAACAACCATACGAGAGTTTTTGAATGAGAGTTCAATTGGGAATATTGAATATAAAATAACATATTCACCACCAGAAAATATTCATGTTGTAGCAAAGATTGATGGTGTTATAATTGGAACATTATCTATAATAGATGATAGTCATTTCTTATCAACAGAAGATGAACCAACATTTACAATTATGTCAGTATTTGTAGATAAAGAATATAGACAAAAAGGTATTTATATAAATTTAATCAAATATTTTTTACTAAATAATAAATATGGTGTCAAATCGTTATATTCTTCAAAAGAACCAGAATTTGATACAGAAAAAAGAACATCGGTTGCTGATGGTTTTTGGAAAAATGTTTATACAAATCAAAATAAATATGGTGTAAATGTTGATAAAATAGATAATGATTATGAAATTTCTTTAAAATAAGTGCGGTGGTATTTTTCTTTTAAAATTTCCAACCGAAATATTGATTAGAAGGATGAACGGAACACTTACACATAACTATTATATATAAACAAGTATGGTCTAAACCCTTTAAAATTAATACTTTGAACCAAAAAATTATAAAGATTTGTTAAGAAAAGTTTATATATTATAAAATATAACCCAATAACACATAATTAATTCATTAATAACCTCCACTTTAACAATAAATTGATTATTTTTTTATTATAATAATATTTATATTAAAAAAAAGATATGGTTAAAGTAGTAAATTTTTTAAAAGTATGGGGGATATTAATTATTTCCGTACTATTATTCTTTAAAACTTGTTCAATAACAAGTAAAGTGGAGAAGTTATCAAAAGAAACTAAAGAAGAACTTGTTAAGTTAGATAGTACGGTTAAAAGTGAGACTATTTCTGAAGAAGAATTCAAAAAAATGATCACTATTGAAGGTTTGAAATCAGAAAAAAGAATGATTCAATCAACAGATAGAAAAATTTTAGATGTTAATAGACAATCTGAAATTGATAAAGAAATTGAAAACTTAGAGAATAAATAATGGTGGGGGATGTGATTATATATACATTAGAATGTCCTTTAAGTAATAAAATTAAATATATAGGTAAAACTATGAATTTAAAGCTTAGATTATATGGTCATATTAACAAATCTAAAAATAAAAAAACATATAAAGATAAATGGGTTAATTCTTTAATAATTAAGGGTCATAAACCAATTATGAATGTTTTAGATATTGTAAATGAAAATGAATGGGAATTTTGGGAAAAATTTTATATTTCTTTATTTAAGAGTTGGGGGTTTTCTTTGACTAACCATACGGAAGGTGGTGATGGAGGATCTTTTAAAAAACATTCCATTGAAACCATAAAAAAAATGTCAAATAAAATACCGTGGAATAAAGGGATTCCATTTTCTGAAGATGTTAAGAAAAAAATGAGTGAGTCAGGAAAAGTAAAAGTTTTTACAAAAACTCATTTAGAAAATATGTCTAAATCACTTAAAGGTAAAAAAAGAGGTAGTTTTAGTGAAGAATGGAAACGTAATATCAGTAAAGGTAAGTTAAACACGATAATGTCTGAAGAAACTAAAGAAAAATTAAGAAATACGTCACCAAAAAGAAAGAAAATTATTTGTACAAGTACAAATATTATTTATAACAGCATATCTGAAGCTAGTAGACTTTTAAAAATACCAGTTAGTACAATTAATGGTGTGTTAAAAAAAAGAAGAAAGTTAGCTCATGGATTATTATTTAATTACTACAATGATTAATTTTTTTAAAAAAAATAAGTTTAATATGATAAGATTTATGCTTATTATTCCAATAATACTAGTTAGTATTATAAGTATAAGTCATGTCACTATTTGGTATAACCTTTCAAATCCGTTAAGTTGGGCTTTATATTTATCGGTAGCTATTGAAATTGCCGCTATGGTTGCGGTAATGGCCGCTTCATTGAAAATGAAGGGTGGTGCGTGGTGGATTTTCATAATAGTTTCATTTATTCAATTTATAGGTAATATTTTCTATTCTTATAATGAAATAAACGTTAATAGTCCAGAATTCAAAAGTTGGGTAGAATTGGTCAGTCCAATATTTGATATTGTAGGTTTAGATTCTTCAGACGTACTTAGTCATAAAAGGTGGTTAACTTTATTAGAGGGAGGATTATTACCAATAATATCTTTAACTTGTTTACATTTCTTTATCAAATATAGTGGTGTGGATGAATCTAATCCAATACCAGAAGTTATTGAAGAAACTATCGTTAATGAGGATAAAGAGGAATTTTATGTAGTGGAAAATACTGAAGATGAAGAAGTAAAACCATTCAAAGAAGAAGATCTTATACCCTATGAAGAAACTGGGGATGAAAGTGAAGGGATATACTTTGAACCAGACACTTCACCCAAAGAAGAAATTGAAGAAATGGTTGTTGAACCAGAGATTTTAGTGGAAGAACCCAATTTAGAAATTTCTCAAATTGAGGAAGAAAAAAAAAATAACGATGATTCAATCACAGATGTTGAATCAGGAGGACAACCTAATGAGGGGACCTTTAATAACTCCAAAATCCAAATGGGTTCGTCCAAATCAGGAGAGGGTATAATCTATAAAAATCGTGGTCTTAGAAACTAAAAAGTATAAATTATCTGAATCTAATTATTATCAATCTGATAATCAAAAAAAACAAATTGTTATTGGACATTCTTTATCTAATGATATGTCATTTTTTAATGGATGGCTTAATAGGATGAATGGTAAGTATAAGAAAACAACACCTTACACTATTGACGTTAATGGTAAAGTGTATAACCATTATTCACCTAAAAATCACTCCGATTTTTTAGGTTTTGAACCACATGATTTGAATACAATTCCTATACTATTAGTTAATGAGGGTTGGTTAATAAAAGATATTATAAATAATCGACACATAGACTGGGTTGGTAATATTTATAATAGAAAGGATAAAATTGTTGAACGTAGATGGAGAGGACATAATTATTGGTCTCCATATCCGGATAAACAAATTAAATCTTTGGTAAAACTAATAAATGATTTAACTAATGAATTCAATATTGAGAAAAAAGTTATAGAACATAATACACAGGTAAGTGGAATTAACAAGTTTGAAGGTATTGTTTTTCGTAGTAATTATAATAAGAATACCACAGATCTAAGTCCCGCGTTTGAGTATAATAAATTTAAAAAATTAATAGAAAATGGATAACACTGAAGAACAATTAAATGAATATGATGAATCAAAAAGAATACTTGATATCATTAGAGAAAGTAATTATAACCATAAAAAAAGTCGTTTTAAGGGTAGTTTATTAACGGAAGCTGTACAACCAGATCGAGTTGTTTTAGACGCTGGACAACAAAAAGATGAGGAAAAGAAGTTTAGAACTATAATTTCTTCTAGGGTTAAATTTGATCCATTGATAATTTACCCTAAAACTGGTAATGTTGAATGGGGTGGAAGTTTCCAAGACTCAAAAATACAATGGTTTTACTCATTGGATGATACTCGTGGTGTTTACATTAGTTGTGAACTTTTAAAACTAGATGATAGTACTATTACGACCATCAAAAAATTAGTTGGTTTTTATGATAATTGGGCTAATGAATGGGGTAATAAATTGGCGGATGAGTACAGAAATGATGAAGTAACTGAGGAAGTTCCTAATGAAGAAGTTCCCAATGAAGATAATAACGATGAAGAAGTAACCGGTGAAGAACCACCAGTAGGTAGAGGTTTATAATGAAAGATTTAATCAAAAAATATATTAAACCAATTGGTATTGTGATTGGGGTTATTATTTTAGGGTATTTTATTTTTTTAGGTATTGACACCTATACTCAAAATAAGATTGAAAAACGGATAACTGATGAAAAAAGTAAAATTGAGAAACTTGAAAAAGAATCTATTTATTGGAAAGTTAAATCTGAGATGGCCGAAAAGGAATCTAAAGATTTAAAAGATATCGTTGAGAAATCAAAACAAAACATAACTACAATTATAAACAAATATGATGAAAAACGTAATTCTACTAATCACCTTAGTGATGATGAATCTATCAAGTATCTGTCAGACAGGCTTAATAAAAAAAATAGTACTAAATAATGATACTGGGGTGTTTGTCCCAATGAAAGGGGTTAGACAAATAAATAGTGTATTTGTTGATTTGGATGAGTGTAAAGAGATTAATGACACTTTAAAGGGTATCATAACTAAATATGATTTAGCGTATGGTAAATTGGATAGTGCGTTAAAATATAAGAAAATTGAATGTTTAAAAAAAGATAGTACGATTACATCTTATGATAATATCGTAATCAATCAGGAAAAACTTATTAAAAAAAATGATCGTAAAATACGATTGTTAAAAATACAGAGAAATGTCTTAGTACCAGCTTTAGGTGTCCTAATCTTACTTTTATTTATTATTTAGGGTAATTATACTAAGTAAACACATATTTATATATTAAATTAAATAGATATGAAACGTCCAGTTAAAGAAAGTATTAACCTTGGTAATAATGTAACAAAAGAATTTAAAAAAGCTTTCGTTGGTGTTAATCAAGCTATTAGTGGTAGTGGTTCTAAAACACCTAAATTAAAGGCTGAAACTATCTCACCAGAAGAAATGTTTGATGTTAACGCTTTTACCAATGATGAGATTGCTTTAGCGGCAAG
>Ga0207909_1000682_pt1 | contig 10495 bp, 9 predicted proteins | sample LakMenEpi05May10_FD_150672 | JGI IMG/M metagenome (GOLD analysis project Ga0207909, IMG submission 150672) | Freshwater microbial communities from Lake Mendota, WI - 05MAY2010 deep hole epilimnion (SPAdes) | ecosystem: Environmental > Aquatic > Freshwater > Lake > Epilimnion/Euphotic zone ...
CCATTCACGCCATGGCATAGAAGCAACTTCTGCAGTTAATGGAGTGCAGTAGTCGATGACGAATACGCTTCCCAATGACAAGATTTCTAAAGCGTTCGACAACCATCCGGTCGCCCGTGTGTGCACTGGTGCGCGTGAGCCATGTGGAACGCGTGAAGGTAAACAGGCAGGAACGTCTTGCGTCATCAATAACTCTGCAAAACCATCTCCTTGTTGAATGACATGAGCATTCCTCCAGCCATCGTCATATACCCATAAATCAAACGGCAGATTGTCGAGCAATTCATTGGCAATGATGACACCGTGTTCAATGTTGCTAGGCATGACATCAGTGGATGTCACTCCTTCTGGATGCAATGTTCGTTGTTCAGCACTTACTTCAACAGCTACATACGATCCATTGACTAAGCACTGCGGACTGGCTGCGAGAATTGAACGCGCGAGTGTGCCCGGCCCAGCACCCACTTCTACTATTTGAAAATCAGTGGGCTCACCTAAACGTTTCCACACAGCATCGATCGCGCGTGACAAGACATGGCCAAACAATGGCCCCACTTCTGGAGAGGTGATGAAGTCCCCACGCCGGCCCGCACGACCTGTAGTGGAATAGAAACCTTCAGACCCATACAACGCAGTCTCCATGAACTGCGCAAACGGAATACTTCCTTGAGACGCTGCAATAGCAGCGCGTATGGAATCAGCCGCCGAAGGCACCGGCGAGACCGGCAAGATCACCGAAGTGAATAACAATTCCTGGCAAGACACCGAGCAACAAGGTTGCAGAACCGGTGATTGCTAAAGCAACAATAAGTGACGAATGAATTGGAACGGGAGACGAATCGCCATCTGGCACTGGGCGCATCCACATTTCACGCAAGATGCTTCCGTAGTACCCGAATGCCACAACAGAGTTCACACCGCCAATAATGGCCAATGCATACGCCCAATTGTTTTGTGCAGAGACAAGCGATTGGAAAGCGGCAAACTTACCGAACCATCCACCAAGAGGTGGAATACCTGCAAGTGAAGCCATAAACAATGTCATCAGAGTTGCAAGGCCAGGTGCGTATGAGAACAGACCACCGTATGAAGAAATCTCGCCGCTGCGTGTTTTGCGAGACACCGCAATGATCACTGCAAAGACACCCAAGTTGGTTGCTGCATACACGAGCAAGTATGTAACTACAGCGCGCAGAGCGGACTCTGCAACACCTTGTTCACCTGCCACCGCAAGCGGCATGAGAATGAAGCCACCTTGAGCAATTGATGAATAGGCCAACATACGAACAATGTTTGTTTGCTTTAGGGCCATTGCGTTGCCGACGGTCATTGTAAGCGCAGAGAGAATCCAGAACACTGGCTGCCACACTTCGCTTGAGCCAGGGAATCCGACGTACACAACAGTGACAAGAGCAACGAAACCAGCAGTCTTCGATGCAACAGACAAGAACGCGGTGACAGGAGTTGGAGCACCTTGATAAGTGTCAGGTGCCCACGTATGGAAAGGAACTGCTGAAATCTTGAACGCAAAACCAATCACTATGAACAGAACCGCAACTGCACGAATCGCAGACATGTCTGAACCGAGGTATGCGCCAATGTCTACAAGCTTTGTGGAGTTGGTGATGCCATAAAGAAGTGACATGCCGTACAACATGATTGCGGATGCAAACACACCGAGTAAGTAGTACTTGATTCCCGCTTCATTGCTTTTACTGTCACGCTTACGCCAGGCGGCCAACATGTACGCCGGGATTGACAAGAACTCGAGTGAGACGAAAATAGAAATGAGGTCACGGCTAGATGCCATCATGACCATTCCCAAAAGACTCGACAAGACCAAGAACCAATACTCACCTTGGTAGTAGTCGCCCTCACGAATGTGGTCCGCAGACAACAACACAACCACATAACCAGCAAGCAGGAACAAACCTTTCAGCACAAGACTGAAATCGTCCACCACATAGCGACCATCAAACAGTGAACGGACTCCCGCATCACTGAGCGACAATGTCAGTACTGGAATGAAAGCAGCAAGAAGGGTGAAACTCGCAACGGGTGTAAGGACCCACTTCTTCGCATCTGCAATAAAGAGATCCAACAACAGGAGCAGCACAATGCCGCCCCCGAGAACAATCTCGGGCGCAAGTGCGTGGTAGTCGATAACAGGCGCCGACCACACAGCATCAGCAATAGTGCTCAGCACGGGTCAGCCTCCGAAAGCCTTCAATGTGACGCCCACAGCTGGGTCGAGAACTTTGAACATCAGTTGTGGGTACACACCAAAGACCACGATGGCGATAAGCAAAGGTGACCATGCCACCCACTCAAACTTGTTGACATCATGGATGTCCTCGTCGTGACCATGACCTGGTGAGAACTCTGCAGTTGGCTCACCAAATGCTGTGCGCTGAAACATCCACAACAGATAACCAGCAGCAAACACAGTTCCGATCGCAGCAATCACCATGTATGCGCGGAAAACTTCCACTGGCAAACCTTCGGCCGGCTGATACGCCGAAAGAATTGCGGGGAATTCACCCCAGAAACCTGCAAGACCTGGAAGACCAAGAGAAGCCATCGCACAGAAGCCCATAATCCAGCCCAGTTTTGGCATCTGTAACAACATGCCAGACAGACGCTTGATTTCAAGAGTGTGATAACGCTCTTTCACGGAACCCGCAACAAAGAACAACATTCCGGTGATCAAACCGTGAGCGACCATTCCAAACATTGCTGCATTCATACCGAACGATGTCAGTGTTGAAATACCCAACATCACATAACCCATGTGAGCAACGGACGAGAACGCAATCAAACGCTTCATGTCGGTTTGAGCAAGACATCCGAGTGCACCATAGATAATGCCAATCACTGCAAGAGCCCCGATGTACGGAGCCCATGCTTTAGCTGCTTCTGGAAGAATCGGAATTGCGATTCGCACAAAACCATATGTTCCTAATTTCAACAAGATGGCAGCCAAGATGACGGAACCTTGAGTTGGTGCCTGAGTATGTGCATCAGGCAACCATGTGTGGAACGGGAACATAGGTACTTTGACTGCGAAGCCAACGAACATGCCTCCGAAAATCCAAATCTGAGTTGTACGAGAAATATTCAAGCCGTTCTCAATGAGGTATGGAATGGAGAAACTCTCGGCGCCGGTCTTGAAGAACAATGCAAGGAAGGCCACCAACATAAGTGCCGAACCAAACATGGTGTACAAGAAGAACTTGAGTGATGCGTACTGGCGATTCTCGCCACCCCAGACACCAATCATGAAATACATCGGCAACAGAACAAGTTCGAAGAAAACGAAGAACAAGATGAGGTCACGGGAGATGAATGTTCCGGCCATTCCTGTCTGCAATACCAACATCAAGATGAAGAATGCCTTTGGGTTGCCTGGTGAAGGAACGTGATCCCAGCTGTAAATCATGACCAACAATGTGATGACCATTGAGAGGAAATACAAAGGAAGGCTGATTCCGTCTAGTCCAATGAAGTACGACGACTTGATGACGGAGATCCATTCGTGGTTTGCCACGAACTGCATCTCGCCTGCGCGACCGTAGTCAAACTGAATCAAGGTGAAGACGCCAACAGCAAGCGTTGCCGCTGCTGTGATGATGCCTACTGCTTTAGTAAGTGCCTCGTCTGCCTTCGGCAGAAAAAGCATGATGATGACTCCTACCAGTGGCAAGAATGTGCCGACTGATAGCACCCAGTTGTGTTCGCTAAGCATGCCTATGTGCTCCCTCAGGTATTAATGATGACGAGTATGAGGGCGCCGATGGCGGCTGCGCCGAACAACAACGCCCCATACATATTGACTTTTCCGGACTGAATTGGTTGAAGGGCGCCGCCCGCAGCTTGCGTTGCGTTACCCGAACCATTCACTGCACCATCGACCAATTTCTGGTCGACATTGCGATACACCCAACCAGCAACGGTCTTGGCGCTTGTACCTGCGCCATTGACGATGCCGTCGAGAATGTTTTGGTTGATCCAATACGCACCACGCGAAATGGGATGCGCGATGGAACGTACGATCACGTTTTCGTACAAGGCGTCGAGATAGTACTTGTTCACTAAGAACTTGTACCCAGCGCCTAGTGCCTTATTGCGCTCCGTGAGACCAACAAGTTTTTTGTTCTTGCGTCCGTACAACTGAACACACAAGATCCAACTAGACAACATGCCTGCAAACACAATGAACAAAGACAGGGCGGCCTTTGACCATTTGAATGGTGCGTGATTAAGTTGCGGGGCAACACACACACCATCTACTGGAGTCTTTGTTCCACAATCAGATTTATGGTGGCCTTCTTCAGCTGCAGGCACACGCGCATCGGCAGTGATTCGTGCTTCGCCTGCACCGCCAGTGACGTACGCGATACCAGTGGGGTTAATCACCTCAGCGCTTGGTTCTACCCACTTCTTCAAATTCTCCCAATTCGAACCAAAGGGTGTTGCATTCAAAAAACCAGAACTCAAAGCAAGAGTGGCCAAGATAATCAGTGGTGCGGTAATCAACCAGCCAGATTCATGGGGACCATGTGAGGCGTGGTCATCGTGGCTTGCATGTGCATCGTGACCATGAGTGTCGTGAGAGTCATGCGCATGGTCATCGTGACTTGCATGTGCACCGTGACCTTCTTCTTCATGGTGTTCACCAGCAGATGCGCCACGTGGCGAACCAAAGAAGGTGAGATACGTAGCGCGAGTCATGTAAGCAGCGGTGAGGAATGCACCGACTAGTCCAACGATCATGAAGACGTTGTATCCGGCGTAACCAACATTGTCGATGATTTCGTCTTTAGAGAAGAAACCAGAGAATGGGAAGACACCACACAATGCCAATGTTGAGATGATCCATGTGGTGAAAGTGATGGGCATGAACTTGCGTAGTCCACCCATGTCTTTCTTCATTTCAAACGAGTGATGCGATGAGCTGTGACTGATTGAGCCGGCGCCCAAGAACAGACAAGCCTTAAAGAACGCGTGCGTAAAGATATGGAAGACAGCTGGCAACCAAGCACCAGCGCCGAGTCCCATCATCATGTATCCCAACTGGCTCACAGTTGAATACGCCAACACCTTTTTGATGTCTGTTTGGACGAACGCGAGAAGAGCAGCAATGACAATGGTGATGCCACCGATGATCACAATGAAGTTGGCGCCTGAACCAAGAATGTTGAGGCCTTCAAAGAACACTGGATACACGCGAGCGACAAGGAACACGCCAGCAACAACCATGGTGCTTGAGTGCAGCAAGGAACTAACTGGCGTTGGGCCAGCCATTGCGTCTGGCAACCAGGTGTGTAGTGGGAACTGGCCACTCTTGCCGATTGCTGCAATGAACAAAGCCACGGCGCCAACGGTGATTGCCGCAGAGCTTGGGTCGCCCGAAAGCGCCCATGATGACAGACCACGAATCGAGAAGCCAGAAACACCGAGTGTCTTTGTAGTCCAATCGTTCGCAGCGAAGTACAAGACGGCAGTACCGGTCAAGAGACCAATGTCGCCAGTACGGGTCGTAAAGAATGCTTTGAGGGCAGCACGACTGTTTGCTCCCTCTTCCCACCAATGTCCAATAAGCATGAACGAGCACAGACCCATGATTTCCCAACCAAGGATGAGTTGGATCATGTTCTCGGCTACAACCATGTTGAGCATGCCTGCAGAGAACAACGTGAGAGATGCAAAGAAATGTGTATACCGACGGTCACCGCGAAGGTATTCGAGTGAGTAAATCTGTACAAGTGAGGAAATAAAGGCAACGACCAGAAGAATGGTGACTGTCAGACCATCAACGTGTTGGCCAATACCGAGCGAGACACCATCGTTTTGCCACCAGGTCCAAGTCTTAACGATTGGTGCGATGTAGGCACCTTCTTCAGCGCCATTAACTCGCTGAATCCACTGGTATGCGGCGCCTGCAGAAAATACAAGGGCTCCCAACATGGAAGCGACACCGAACTCGCTGCCTTTTTTCGGCATGCGCTTGCCAAAAAAGATAATGAGTACAAATGAGATTGCAGGGATAACAGGGATAATCCATGCGTTCTCTAAGAACCAACCAGACGACAACACTGTCTCTGTCATTTCGGTCGCTGCTGCCAACATCTGATCAGCCCTTCATCTCTGAGAGTTCGTCAAGTCCGATGGAGCGACGGTTGCGATACATAAGGAGAACCATTGCGAGTCCGACTCCGACTTCGGCGGCTGCGACTGCAATGACATACAGAGCAAACGTATGGCCATCGACGGATCCGTTACGCAATGAGAAAGCCAGCAAGTTGATGTTCACTGAATTCAAAATCAATTCAATTGACATCAACACCATGACAGCGTTCTTGCGCGCAATGACTCCGTAGACGCCGATGCAGAACAAGACGGCGCCCAGAATAAGGAACTGATTCAACAACATGGCTTAGTCCCTCCTTGAAAGCACAATGGCTCCGATAACGGCGGCAAGAAGAACAAACGACAGTGCCCAGAACGGCAACAAGTACGGTCCAAAAATCTGGTCAGATAATTGTTGAGTAGAAACAACAGGAGAATCTGAAGGCAAGCGTTGATCGCCAAAACCATCATTGAGTGCGATAGCAAGTGTCGCAAAGAGCAATACCGCAACCGGCACACCCATGAACCAATTCTTATTGTTCAGGTCGGTCTCAACGCCAATACGTGCACGAGTCAACATTGTTCCGAAAAGGAATAGCACCATCACAGCACCGATGTACACAAGTACTTGTGTGATTGCTACGAACTCAGCGGCAAGAAGTACGTATTGAGCGGCTGCACCAGCGAGAACAACTACAAGCCAGAGAGCGGCATGTACGACGTTCGATGTTGTAACAACACGAAGCGCACCAATCACCATGATTGCAGCGATGATCGCAAAACCAATGTTTTGAGCGACAAGAAGGTCAGCAGCAATCATTACTTCTTGCCCTTCTTGTCTGCACCAGCTTCAAGTTCTGGTGCTTCAGGAACAGTTTCCATCCACTCGCCGAGTTTTGACTTGTCATGCAACAGGTCGGCTATGCGAGGTTCTGAGTATTCGTATTCTGGGCTCCAGAACAGTGCATCGAACGGACACACCTCTACGCAGATACCGCAATACATGCAGAGTGCGTAGTCAATATCAAAACGATCGAGTTTGTTGACCTTACGAGGAGAACCGCCAGCACGACGTGGTGGTGCCAACTCTTTATGACCTTCGATGTAGATGCACCAGTCGGGACATGAACGTGCACACAACATGCACGAGGTGCAGTTGCCTTCATGCAATGCGATAACACCGCGCGCACGAACAGGAGGTGTCTCCTTTTCGTGCGGATACTGAATGGTGTTTGAACCTTCCGTCGCTGTGCGCATCAACGTACCGAAAGTGACCCCGAGGCCCTTAAACAAACCAGGAACTTTGGGCTTAGCCATCAGAATGCCACCTTGAAAATTGCCGTCAGCATGATGTTGACAAGTGAAACTGGAATCAGCACTTTCCATGCGAAGCGCTGCAACTGGTCTTCACGGAAACGTGGGAAAGAGAAACGCACCCACATGATGATGAAAGACAACACAACCATCTTGGTGAACAAGATGAGTGGTCCGGCCACATTCATCCAGTTGTCGATGTCATTCAAGTTGGTCCAACCGAACCAAGAGAATGGAACAGCCCAACCGCCGAGGAAGAGAACAGAAGCAATCATGGAGAACACGCCAGCAGTTGCGAATTCACCAATGAAGAAAATAAGGAAGCGGAAGCCTGAGTACTCGGTCATGTAACCAGACACGAGTTCAGACTCGGCAATCGGCATGTCGAACGGCGTTTGTGTGAGTTCTGCTTGCACGGCAATCATGAAAATCACAAAACCAACGAACTGCGTCAGGATGTATGGGTTGCCGAGTCCATCCCACCCAAACATTGAGCCTGCATTTTGTGCGACAACAATGCCTTGCATGTTCATAGTTCCGGCCTGAATGACAACGCCAACAACTGCGAGCACCATGGGAAGTTCATAAGCAATCAACTGACCAGCAGCACGCAGACCACCAAGCAGTGAGTACTTGTTGGCACTTGACCAACCAGCAATCAAAATGCCAAGAACTGAAACAGATGAAACGGCGAGCATGTAGAAGACGCCTGCTTCAAAATCGGTGAACCATGCATCTGGTCCGAACGGCACTACCGCTACTAATAAGAAGGTGCTAGCCAAAACAATGAGCGGCGCAATCTTGAAAAGGAACTTGTCTGCCCGTGCAGGGTAGATGTCTTCTTTCTGCAACCACTTGCCAACTTCAGCAAACAACTGCATCGAGCCGTATGGTCCGGCTTCCATTGGACCAAGACGAGACTGCATAAACGACATCATCTTGAACAAGAAGAGGTACACGATGGTTCCTGCTGGCAGCAGGACTGCTACAAGGCCACCGAGAACGCGCAGCAATGACTGTGCCCAGTAGGCAAGGTCAGCGGAAAGTACAGCAGCGTTCATCAGCGATCAATGTCTCCGAGAATGAAATACAACGACGCCAAGATGGTGATGATGTCTGGGACATAAACACCCTTCAATAGCCACGGCACAATAGAAATGTTGTTGAACGACGCACTGCGAATCTTCACACGGAATGGGCCCATGTCACCTTGTGACACCACGTAGTAGCCCATCTCGCCGAGTGGATTTTCGGTTGAGACCCATGCTTCGCCTTCAGGCACCTTGATGATTTTGGGAACCTTTGCCATGACAGGTCCGGCTGGAATGGTGTCGAGAAGTTGATCAACGATGCGAGTGGATTCGCGCACTTCTTGCAAGCGAACCCAGCAACGTGCGAACGAGTCGCCGTCGGGATGTGTAATGACTTTCCAATCAACTTTGTTCCATGCCATCGGAAGGTTTTGGTCGCGGCGAAGATCCCAATCGACACCACTTGCGCGCAAGTTTGCACCGGACATGCCGTACTGCAATGCAACATCTTTCGGAATTACACCAATGCCACGTGTACGTGACTGAAAGATTTCGTTGCCAAACAACAAGTCTTCAATCTGATCGCAGAATGTACGCAACTTCTTCATGACGTTGCGAGTCTCGTCAATGAAACCTGCTGGCAAGTCTTCCTTCAATCCGCCAATGCGATCGAAGTTCGGGTGGAAACGTCCACCAGTTGCTGCCTCAATGAGGTTCAGTACATATTCACGATCACGGAATGCGAAGAACACAGGAGTTACTGCACCCAACTGCACACCAAGGTCACCAAGGAACAATGAAACGTTTGCGATGCGAGACAATTCAAAAAGAATGGTGCGAATGTGTTGAGCGCGTGATGGAGCCTCTACTCCCATCAACTTTTCTGCTGCCAAAATAAATGGCACTTCGTTTGCGAATGAACCCAACCAGTCGATGCGGTTTACCAATGCAGTGACCTGTGGGTAGGTGCGAACCTCGGTGAGCTTCTCGTAACCACGATGCATGTATCCAGCAGATGGCTCTGCCCAAATAACTTGTTCGCCGTCGAGTCGAGCGATGATACGAAGTGTTCCGTGAGTCGCAGGGTGCTGCGGTCCGATGTTGAGGGTCATTCCCTCGGTTTCAAGTTCTACGTTGACGCGTGCATCTGCTGCTTGCGATGCGATGTAGGCCAACTGTTGGCGGTCTCCGAGCAAACTCATGATGCTTCGCCTTCCTCTTCATCGTCGCCACCTGGAAGCGGTTCGACGTCAACAATTCCGGGCCATGGCTTCACAATGCGCGCAAGCAATGGAAAATCTTTACGTAATGGATGCCCTTCAAAATCTGTAGGGAGATACATGTTGCGAAGGTCTGGATGTCCGTTGAAACCAATGCCAAACATTTCGTGTGTTTCGCGCTCGTGCCAATTTGCACCCGCGTAGACACCGCTCCATGAATCAATTGCCATCGCTGCATCGTCAACATCAACCTTGATGTTGATACCGAGGCTTGAGAACGGCTGCATGACGCGCGCAAGTACTTGGAAACGTGTGGAGCCACCTGCGTACCCCTGTTTCACAGTGGGGTCGATCTCTTTTGGAGGATCAGTGGGATCATCTTCGCCTTTGCCAAATGGCGAAGGCATCCAATCGATTGCAGAAAGAAAACAGAAGTACGAATATCCGAGCGACTTCAATGTGTTTCCGGTTGTGACCCATGCATCTGCTGAAACTCGGATCCACATATCGTCATTTGGTTTTACAAGAGAATCAAGGACAGCGCCATCGAGTGCGGCGATGACTCTTGCAATTTCTGCGTCGCGAATCTCGTCACGAGGTGCTTCAGTTGTGGAATCAGTTGTTGACGACAACGGGAACACCTCCCCTCTCTGCTGACTCGCCATCAATGTTCATTGGGCGAAATCCTTCACCGCGCCAACGTGCACCCATGTCTTCGTTCTTGATGCGTTGCTGCAACAAAACGATTCCTTCTAACAATGCTTCAGGACGAGGAGGACAACCTGGGACATACACATCAAC
>Ga0207909_1000683_pt1 | contig 10472 bp, 10 predicted proteins | sample LakMenEpi05May10_FD_150672 | JGI IMG/M metagenome (GOLD analysis project Ga0207909, IMG submission 150672) | Freshwater microbial communities from Lake Mendota, WI - 05MAY2010 deep hole epilimnion (SPAdes) | ecosystem: Environmental > Aquatic > Freshwater > Lake > Epilimnion/Euphotic zone ...
GAGCACTCGCTCAGAACACCGGTCTTGTTTATTCAGAGCAGCCAATTGAAGCCATGGTTGATACCGCAATGAGTCAACTAAATCTGGATGGGCTTGCTGCAGAAAATCTTCAAGCGCGAGTCCGAGCAGTTATCCTCATGGGTCTTTCCAATCAGGATGGACACCTGGTGCTCACAACTGGAAACAAATCTGAGTTAGCGGTTGGCTACTCGACAATCTATGGCGACTCAGTGGGCGGCTTCGCACCAATCAAAGACGTCGAAAAAAGTTTGGTTTGGGCATTAGCCAAGCACCGTAATGAAATTGCCAGCAAGGCTGGATTGACTCCCCCAATTCCCGAGTCTTCCATCACCAAAGCGCCTTCTGCCGAGCTTCGTCCAGGGCAAACAGATCAAGATTCTCTTCCTGATTATGCGGTTTTAGATCAGATTCTCGAGCTTCACATCGAGCAGCGACTTTCGGCATCCGAGATAACAGCAAAAGGCTTCGATGGCGCGTTAGTTGACTCTGTTCTGAAACTTGTCAAGAATTCAGAGTGGAAGAGACGCCAGGGCGCAATTGGCCCAAGAATTACTAAGCTTGCCTTTGGCCGTGAGCGCCGCATGCCAATTTCAAATGGGTGGAGCTAAGAAAAGATGAGCACCTCGCTAAAGAAGATTCGAACCAGCACGCTAACTTCCATGAAACAGGCGGGTCAGAAATTTGCCTGCCTCACCAGCTATGACGCCTTGACTACCGAGATTTTCGACGAGTCGGGCATTGAAGTGATTCTGGTTGGTGACTCTGCCGGCAACACCGTTCTTGGACATGAGAACACCCTGGAAATCACGCTGGATGAAATGGTGAGTTTCGGTAAAGCAGTTGCCACCGCCGCCAAGCATTCACTAGTTGTTGTGGATATGCCTTTTGGCTCGTACGAGATAAATGCTCAGCAAGCAGTTGAGAGCGCAATAAAACTGATGAAGCAAACCGGATCTTCCGCCGTCAAGCTCGAAGGCGGCAGTTCCCGCATTGCCCAAATTGAAGCCATAGTTGCCGCAGGTATTCCAGTGATGGGTCACTTAGGGTTTACCCCACAATCAGTTCATGCAATCGGCGGATTCAAAGTTCAAGGTCGCGGAGATTCCGCCGCAGAATTGATTGAGGAAGCAACAAAGCTCCAGAAAGCCGGAGTCTTTGCGATTGTGCTTGAAATGGTTCCCGCATCTGTTGCTGCCACCATCACAAAGCAACTGAGTATTCCAACAATCGGTATCGGGGCTGGCAACCAAACTGATGGTCAGATTCTGGTTTGGCAGGACTTTGCAGGTCTTTCCACTGGTTCAAGAAAATTCGTGAAGCAGTACGCATCGCTAAGAACGGATCTAACCTCAGCAGCTAAGGCATATCGAGCAGAGGTTCAGTCAGCTAGTTTTCCTAGCAAAGACCACTCTTTCGAGGACTAGTCTTCTTCCCTTTCTTGCTCTGCCCAGGCCTGGGAACGAGCTTTCACAATAGCCTCGGCATTTGCGGCTTCTGCAGCTGACTCAAAGGGTCCAATGCGATCTTCCGATGAACTTTTTAGCCCATGTTCAACCTGCTTTGTTCTGATGTTGAACCAGTACTTGGGTTCATCTGACACTTTTTAACCTCCGACCTATAGCAAGAGCATAACGCCGATCTCAAAATAGACTGGAGCAATGTCCAGAGATAGCCAAACAGGATTTCTAACGCCTGGAGTAATCTCTAAACCGCTTTCTGTTCCAAGTGCCATTGCGCGACCAGAATACGTTGGCAAGCCTTCCCCGGCCGAATTCACCGGCAGCCATATCAAGAGTGCGGACCAGGTCGAAAAAATCAGGGCGGCTGGAAAAATCGCCGCCGAGGCAATCGCTCTGGTGGGAGCCAATGCTAAAGCAGGTGTCACTACCGATGAGCTAGATAAGTTAGCTCACGAATACATGGTTTCTCAGGGTGCCTACCCTTCGACGCTGGGTTATAGGGGTTTTCCTAAATCCTGCTGCACTTCGATCAATGAAGTTATATGCCACGGGATTCCAGATGACACTGTTTTGCAAGACGGTGACATCATGAACGTTGATATCACAGCATTCAAAGATGGCTTTCACGGCGACAGCAACGCAACTTTCTTGATCGGCGATGTTTCTAAGGATGTCGCGGACCTAGTTGAAAGAACCAAGGAAGCTCTTGATCGAGCAATTGCTGTTGTGATGCCAGGGCGGCCGATCAACGTTATTGGCAGAACTATCGAGTCTTATGCCAAGAGATTCAACTACGGAGTAGTTAGAGATTTCACAGGCCACGGTATTGGCGAAGCTTTTCACTCAGGTCTAGTGATTCCGCATTTCGATGCGGCTCCGAACTATTCCAACACCATGGAGGTAGGAATGGTTTTCACAATTGAACCGATGCTTACCCTCGGGACTCACGAGTGGGACATTTGGAGTGATAACTGGACTGTCACAACCAAAGACAAATCAATCACTGCGCAATTTGAACACACTCTGGTGGTGACCGAGTCGGGGGCTGAAATACTAACCCTGCCCTAGACTGAAATTTCTATGATCAAAGCAATCGGAATTGACATCGGTGGAACCGGCATCAAAGGCGCACTGGTAAACACCAAAAAAGGCCAACTAGTCGGGGAACGAATTCGTTTCGATACACCCGACGGGGCTACCCCAGAAGAAGTGATTGCAAAAGTCTCCGAAATTGTTGATCAACTCGATAGCGACAAAGACACCCCAATTGGAATCTGCTTCCCAGCAATCATCAAAGACGGAGTGACCCTCTCTGCTGCCAATGTCTCTAAAGACTGGGTGGGTCTCAAAGCCGAGAAGCTTTTTTCTAAGGCCCTCAATCGCAAAGTAGTTTTGCTCAACGACGCCGACGCCGCAGGAGTAGCAGAAATCAAGTATGGCGCTGGCCAGGAGAGAAAAGGCCTGGTTCTGATGGTCACACTCGGAACTGGAATTGGAACAGCTTTGTTTTGGAACGGCAAACTTATCCCAAACAGCGAGTTGGGTCATCTGCAAATAGACGGGGTCGACTACGAGAGCATGGCTTCATACTCGGCCAAAGAGCGCGAGGGCTTAAGTTTTGCAGACTGGGCCAAGCGACTCACCAAGTACTTCAACATGGTCGATCGCCTGTTAAGCCCTGATCTGATTATCATCGGCGGCGGTGTTTCGAAGCAGCACGAAGAGTTTTTGCCGCTGATTGAAACCAAAATCAAGATAGTTCCAGCAGAGTCGAAGAATAATGCGGGCATCATTGGCGCTGCATTTATTGCTCGCAGGCGGCTGAAGCCGGAGTAAGTGGATGGGCCGGCTAGTACGCCGGGTTTTGTCCTTCTTTCGAAGTGACGGTCATCTATCTAGGACACTGGTTGCCCAGTGCCTCGAGCGACCTACCCGTGAGCTTGAACGAGCAGCCCTCAAGCGCTCACTGTTTGGTCTTGCTCCAAATGAGGTTTACATAGCCGATCTGATCACTCAGTTCGCTGGTGGTCTCTTACACCACCGTTTCACCCTTACCGATTTCTCGGCGGTTTACTTTCTGTTGCACTATCTCTCGGGTTGCCCCGGGTGGGTGTTACCCACCATTTTGCTCTTTGGAGCCCGGACGTTCCTCGTCAGTAAACTGCCGCGACCGCCTTGCCGACCCATCCAGGCTCAAGTCTAGCTGCGGGCTCTAAGAAGATAAATGGGCTGTTGAGTTAGTGCAGATAACCTCTGCTGCCTCAAGGCCCCAGTATCGGGCGATAGAAATGGATGCTGGACCTATGTTGGTTCGCCAAAACCCTGCAACGGAAGCATCGTTAGCTAAGCGCAGCAGTGCTCGAATCGGCATCACGTGAGCCACTACAACGACAGTTTGCCCAGAGTAGTTGGCAAGAATTGAATCGAAAGCTCTTCTTACTCGAGCGTCAAAGTCCTTCAGCGACTCCCCTTGCGGAGGTGCCACCTCAAAAGATCCTCGCCATGCGTTGTATTGTTCCTCGTAGGCCGTGAATACCTCTTCATTGGTAAGCCCATCCCAATCACCAAAACCGATTTCGGATAGATCATCGTTTGAAAACATGGGTAGCGAAACGCGATTGGCGATTGCCTGAGCGGTTTGTTTGGCCCTGGCAATTGGCGAATGCACAACTGCAACCGGTGCACTCAAATAGGCAAAATTTCCCGAGTGACCAAACTTGGCAAGCTCTTCGGCAACTTCTCTAGCGTCTTGTCTACCAAGTTCCGATAAATCAGGATTCTCACCATCGCCACCAGAGATTTTTCTGGACTCGGTTAGAGCTGTCCGGCCATGCCTCACGAGTATCAAAGTGGTCGTGGAATCAGTACTCGGACGTGGAGCACGAATAGAGGAGGGTTCTGCCAGATTGAACTCAACAGCAGAAGCAATAGGGTCACCGGAGTAATCCATGGCTTTGTTGGCAAGTGCATCGGCTAGCCCGTTTTGTTCACGCGGAATCCATACAAATTGAACGTCTTTGGATGCAATCAATTTCTGCACCTTTGAACCTAAGGCCATCATGTCTGGGTGTTTGATTTTCCAGCGTCCCGACATCTGCTCAACCACCAGCTTTGAATCCATCCGCACCAGGATGCTTGCCGCTGGGTCAATCTCAAATGCTGCCTCAAGGGCAAGTAGCAGTGCTGTGTACTCGGCAACATTGTTGGTTGCTATTCCTACCGCTTCGGAAATTTCCTTTAGTACTTTTCCGCTTTCGGCATCGATAACAACTGCACCCGCTCCAGAAATTCCTGGATTGCCCCGTGAACCGCCATCTGCTTCGACAACCAGTTTCATGAGCGCACCAAATAGGCCTGACAGTTAGGACACTCTGCAATTTCGTCTGCTGGTAGAGCAACTATCTCTTCTAGGTTTGTTGCAGTTATTGATAGTCGGCATGCTCCACACTCGCGCCCCACTAGCTTGCCTGCGGCGACGTTGCGATCTGCTTTTCTTTGGTAAGCCGCCGCTAGTTCTGGCTCGACAAGTCCAACTAGGGCACTGCGCTTAGAGGATAGCTCCGCCCGCGCAGAGTCTAGTCCTGCCGTATCTGTTGCAAGAGCTGATCTAAGCCGCGTTAGTTCCTGTTCGGCTGCGGCCTTAGCTTTTTCGGCTTCAGATAGTTCCGCGCGAACCGTTTCAAGATCTTCCATGATTCCAAGCTCGGTATCTTCCAGTTCACTTTTTCGCTTAGCCAAAGAAGTTAGTTCATGCTCGATTCCTTGGGCGTCTTTTGCTGAAGAAGTTGAGGAAAGTCGTTGGTTATCTTTAGCAATCCTGTTTTCAACAAGTTCAAGATCGTTCTCTGAGCGCTTTAGTTCTAGCTCAAGATCACCGACTCTGTTTCGAGCATCAATGAGGTGATCTGATAGCGCCAGAGCTTTCTCGTTTGCCTCCGAGATAGCTGTTGCCGAAAGTAACTTGGCTTTATCGCCTGCGTTTCGCACCAGAGACAGATCAATCTCAACAAGCTCCAATAGCCGCTTTTGATCCTGAAGGTTAGCCTTCACTGCTTCTTCTTCCCTGAACACTCATGGACCACGGGTCTGTTGAAATTCGACTGGCAACAAAGCTGACCTCTGGAATCAGTTTGGAAAGAGTGATCTGGGTTGGCTTTAGCCAGAGACTTTCTGCCGCGAAATGTGAGATGTCAATTAGTGCCAGCGGATTGGCTGGGTCTGATACTGCATCTAGAGCAACGTGATGCCTTAGATCACTTGTGATAAATAGATCAGCTCCAGATTGCGCGGCAGCAGTGATAAAACTATCTCCGGCTCCCCCAACAACGGCAACAGTTTGAATGGTCTTGTTTAGATCCCCAGCTACCCGAACGGGAGCATGTGTGTCAGGAAGGCAAGAGGCTACAAATCTCGCATATTCAGAAAGTGACTGAGGGCTCTTGAGTTTTCCGATGCGGCCATGGCCAATTCCATCGCCGGTAGCAATCAGTGGCTTGGTGTTTGCTAGATCTAATTGCTGAGCCAAGATGTCAGATACCCCATCGATGACGATATCGGCGTTGGTGTGGGCCGAATAAACGGCAATCGAGTTTTTGACGGCGAAAGAAATTAGTTCTCCCTTTAGCTGATCTTCGCTTAGGAAGTTAACACCCTTGAGCAAAAGCGGGTGGTGAGAAATAACAAGTTCGCAGCCGAGTTGTTTTGCTTCTGAAAGAACCTCAAGGGTCACATCAACGCAGAGTAGGGCCTTTGTGATCGCCTGGTTTGAATTTCCCGTTGTAAGGCCCGGGCGGTCCCACTCTTCGGCTCCAGCAAGCGGCCAGAGCGACTCAAAGGTTCCAAGCAGGTTCGATAGCGGTAGCGGCATCGGTTTACGCCGTAGCGTCAAGGAATTCCTTGAGCTCCTGGCGTCTCTGATCTAGCTCAGCAAGGTTTCGCTCTTGCTTCCTAATTCTTGGGATTCCCAGAACTACCGGTAGCAAGGCAGCTAGGCCAAAGGCCATCGCGATACCGATGCTTGATCCGGCAAGATCAAAGATTTCAGGAGTGAAATCTCCTAGATATCCAGTCCAGCTGGAAAGCTGGGGTCCGCCGTTTAGATAACCAAAACCAAGTGCGACTGCAAGTAAGAATCCAAGGGCATTGACGAAGTTGAACTTGCCGTAGAAACCATATTCACGTGTCAGTGAAACTTCGTGATATCCGCGAGTTCGAGCAAGTGCATCAGAGACAAAAATTCCAGCCCAAGCTGCAGCTACTACCCCGGTAAGAAGCACTAGTTCAATCACTGACTCATGCAGAGTCGATGCTGCCACGAAATAACTAGGAACCAGCACGGAAGCGATTACCAGCACTGAAACCAACAGGGCTGCCACCCAACCTGGAATCTTCACGATTCCGATTAGGTTCCCCGACAGCGAGTAAAGCGAGGCGGTGATCAAGTGAAGAATCGATAGCCCAACTGCCACTACAAAAATCACAAAGACCCAAACTGGGGCAGAGACTGCAACTGTTGCCAACACCTCAGCGCTGAAAGAAGAGGTAAGAGTGTCTTCGGCCATGAATAGCCATAGCAAACCTAGAGCACCTGTAATTAGTGGAAGGAAGAAGGTTGAAACAAAGCTTAAGAAAAAGACCTTGGACCCTGGGGTTTGCGCCGGCAGCTTCCTAGCAAAATCTCCAGAGAGAGAAAGCACCGCAAACCCGAGAAGGGCTATTGCAAAAAGGCCAAGGTCGATTAGTCCAGGAGTTGAAATCGGCTCGAGAGTTGCCAGGTCCTGCAGTGAATAGGTGCTGGCTACAAAGTAGACAAATGTTCCGATTCCAATAACGCCTACAGCTGCCGTGACCTGCTGAAGGCGCAGAAGACCCTGGCCTCCAAATGCGGAAACTATTGCCGCAATAACAATCATTGGGATTAGAACAAACAAAGAAGCGGTGAATTCACCCGGGAAGATCAACTGCTCGGCAACAGCGGAAAACCACGGTTGGTTGAAAATCAGCGGTGAGACAATTCGTGCAGCAAAGTACACAAAAGCAGCGGCCCAGAACAGTTTTGCAAACAGCATAAGTGTTGCAGGCAACGAATTACCCCAGACCCCAAAAGCTGCTCTTGAAACAATCGTTAGTGAACTAGAGGCGCGAACCGAAGCCATGGAACCAACCGCTGCCATAAATGAAGTGATAACCAGAACAGCAGCTAGCAATACAACCGACTGAGCCAGCGTTGCTCCAGCGTCTTTAATCACAGCCGCAACAACCAGTGCCAGCGGTGATGCAGCAATTGCAAGCCAAGACCAGCTAAGCGCTAAAGCAGTTCGAGTTGGGCCGGTTTGATCTTCATCATCGCCGTCAAGCTCATTTTCGCTCTGCTCTATGAAATCTTCTTCAACAGGGGCAGAAACTGGTGCTGGTTCAGCAGTGCTGGATCTATTCGAGGAAAGTTCAGAAGTAGAGTCAAATTTGGCAATTGGGGTTTGTTCGATTTCAGGTTCCGTCGCAACTTCTGCGTAGCTGGCATTTAGCGCAGCCACGATGTCTTCGATTCGTTCTGGCGAAGAAACCGGCTCTGAAGAAACAGCGGGTGCAACCTCGTCAGGCTCACTAATAGTTGGCTCTGGAGTAAGGGGCGCAACGGACGCAAATATGTCTACCGGCTCGGCAGGAGTTATCGGTGCTGCTGGATCTTGGAATGAGAATGAATCAACAGGAGTTGGTTCGGTTGCCGCATGCATCTGAGCTTCAAGTTTCCACTTCGAAAGCTCCAGAGCGTCTTCTTGACGAAGCTTCGACTGTTCTTCGATTAGTGTCATTGCCGCCATCAGGCCATTGGGCTGAAGCTGTAGCTCGGCAATTTTTGCATTCAGCTCAGCATCTGGCATGGCCTTGGGAACCGGGGGGTTTTGTTGAAACATAGCCAAATCCTATCCCCGCTAATTCAAATGGTCGCTATCTGTGGGCCCTACCGGGCTCGAACCGATGACATCCACGGTGTAAACGTGGCGCTCTACCAACTGAGCTAAAGGCCCTCAAACATGCGCCATAAGGCAACTACAAAACTCTACTACAAAGCCGCTAGAGCCTGGTGGTAGCTAGCAAGGTCACGAGCTTCGCCTGGACCGTTGACAAACTTGGCTCGAATAACGCCGTCGGTATCAATCAAAAAGGTTCCACGAATCGCAAAGCCTAGATCTTCCTTGAAGACGCCATATTTCTGTGCCACGCCACCGTGCGGCCAAAAATCTGCCAGCACCTGGAATTTATAGCCTTCTTTTTCAGCAAACTGCTTCTGGGTGTACTTGGAGTCAACGGAGATGGCCATTAATTCCACGTCCTTGGACTCAAAGGCAGCAAAGTTATCGCGTAGTTCACAAAGTTCGCCTGTGCAGGTGCCAGAAAACGAGAGCGGGTAGAAAACCAGTACCACAGGCTTCTTGCCCGCAAACGAAGAAAGCTTTATGGCTTCCCCGTGCTGGTTGGTGAGTTCAAAATCTGGGGCCTTGTCGCCAATTTCTACTGCCATGACTCTCCTTGTGGTTTGTGGTTTCTAGAGTACTTTCCCAGCGTCCAAAACCCCAAATGGAGCCTCTGACCAAACGTAGCTAAACTGCTAGAAGCCTAAACAAATAGGCCTCCCTGGCTAGCTCACAAAATCGAGACTTGCCGCCTGCTTTAGAAGAGAGGACCCGCGTTGTCCATTAACAACAATGACGCCTACGCAGTCTCAAACCCAGATATCGACCCACAGGAAACTTCCGAGTGGATGGAGTCGCTAGACCAAGCTGCTAAAACTCACGGCCGCGGTCGGGCACGGGAAATCATGCTCAATCTTCTAAGAAGATCTCACGAGCTTCAGCTAAACGTTCCTCTCGTTCCGACAACCGACTACATAAACACAATCTCTCCTGAAGACGAACCAACTTTCCCAGGTAACGAGCAAATCGAGCGCACCTATCGCGCGTGGATGCGTTGGAACGCAGCAATGCTGGTTCACCGAGCACAGCGACCTGGAATTGCCGTTGGTGGACACATCTCAACTTTTGCCTCATCGGCGTCTTTGTATGAAGTTGGCTTCAACCACTTCTTCAAGGGTCAAGACCACCCTTCCGGTGGTGACCAGATTTTCATTCAGGGTCACGCCTCTCCCGGTCCTTACGCTCGAGCATTCTTGGAAGGACGTCTGACCGAAGATCAGCTAAACGGATTCCGTCAAGAAAAATCTCACGCTGGTGGCGGACTATCTTCTTACCCACACCCAAGATTGATGCCAGAGTTTTGGCAGTTCCCTACTGTTTCCATGGGTCTTGGTCCAATCAACGCCATTTACCAAGCACAGCTAAACCGTTATGTTCACAACCGCGGCTTCCGCGACACTTCAGAACAGCACGTTTGGGCATTTTTAGGTGATGGTGAGCTAGACGAAGTCGAAAGCCGTGGAGCACTCCAGCTGGCTGCCAATGATGGCCTAGATAATTTGACCTTTGTTGTTAACGCCAACCTGCAGCGCCTTGATGGCCCAGTAAGAGGTAACGGCAAGATCATCCAGGAACTTGAATCCTTCTTTAGAGGAGCCGGTTGGAACGTCATCAAAGTTATCTGGGGTCGTGAGTGGGATCAGCTGCTTTCTAAGGATCACGATGGTGCACTTGTAGATTTGATGAACAGAACCCCCGATGGTGACTACCAAACCTACAAAACCGAGTCCGGTGCATTCGTGCGCGAGAACTTCTTCGGTCGCGATCCAAGAACCCTTGAGCTTGTTTCAGATATGACCGACGAGCAGATTTGGGGTCTAAGACGTGGTGGACATGACTATAAGAAGGTGTACGCCGCCTACAAGGCCGCTACCGAGCAAAAGGGCAAACCAACGGTCATCATCGCCAAGACCATCAAGGGCTACAACCTAGGCAAGACTTTCGAAGGTCGAAACGCCACTCACCAGATGAAAAAGCTGACCCTCGCTGATCTAAAGCAGTTCCGCGATGAAATGCG
>Ga0207909_1000687_pt1 | contig 10422 bp, 10 predicted proteins | sample LakMenEpi05May10_FD_150672 | JGI IMG/M metagenome (GOLD analysis project Ga0207909, IMG submission 150672) | Freshwater microbial communities from Lake Mendota, WI - 05MAY2010 deep hole epilimnion (SPAdes) | ecosystem: Environmental > Aquatic > Freshwater > Lake > Epilimnion/Euphotic zone ...
GCTGTGTTAGCCGTGGTCTGACCTGTACCGCCGTTTGCTATTGGGAGTGTGCCGTTGACGCCCGCAGTCAGAGAAACTGTATTCTTTTCCCACAAGCTGGTGGAGCTGTTCCAAACAATTGTTTGACCCGTTGTTGGTGATTGAGCTGAAACATTGTGCAACTCATCTAACTCGTAGCCGTTTTGTACTTTTACGAACAATTTACCTTGTGTGGCGTGTGCGTACTCAACAATAGCTACGTAGACCAAATGCTGAGGTGCATAAGGTTTTGTTGCTGTCAGAGTGCCAGCCGTTGTTGGGCTTAGATATAACTGCGCTCCGTCTGTATAAGCAGAGGTGTCAATGTTGAGTATTAAGCCAATGACTGTTACATACCCGTTTGAGTTGTTTGCCAAATCGGAGGTTATCAAACCCAGTGTTTGAGCTGAGGTTGCATCCCCAGTGGCCAATGCTTTTGAGACTGTTGACCTTTGACCAGCTGCACCGGAGATATAAACCGCAGTACCTTTTGTCAGGGTAGCACCAGTTGTGTTTCTCACTGCTGCCAGCACTGTTGATGCTGGTGAAGCCTCGGAAACAGCCAAATCTACAGCACCGCTAACAGTTGTTACGATTATCGACCCGTCGGCGGAAGCAACACTAGATACACCTGCAGTAATGGTAGATGGAACCCATGCTGTGCCATTCCACGTAACGGCTTGCCCATTCGTGGGTGTACCCGTAACCTGAATTTTGTCCGTGTTCAGGTTTGTGAAGTTAGAGTCAACTTCAGTATTGGTAAGAGGCGAGCCCTTGCCTGCGCGGGTAACAATAGTGCTCACGGCCTACTCCAATCAAACTGGTGCTGCCATTGTAACTGTCCAAGTGATGGACATGGTGTCGTTTACATCTTTGTTAACAACGCTAAACACGGTGCGGCAAAGCATGGTGCCAGCAGAAGAAGCGTTAAAAAGACCTGCTTCCGTAATCGCAGCTAACGTAGCTGGAGTGCCTGCAGGAAACGTTGCAACATAAGCAACGGCTGCTGCCGTTACGGTAGTTGAAGTCAATGCTACACGAGCAGACTCAGTACCCAAAGTGGTATTGTTTGCGGCTGCTGCTGTGCTACCCGTACCAATGGCCATGTGGCTCATAGCGGTAGCAGTTGTGTCTTTCATGCGGCTAGCAATATAGCCCAAACCGGTTGTAACAACCAAGTTTTTGACTTTTTGTTCGTGCTTGACTGTACCGTCAGGAGCGGTTACTACAATCTTTAATTCGCCCGTAGCGACAATTTTTTCATTTGTGTTCATGGTGGTTCCTTAAAAAGTGACACTAGTTCCTACGTAGTCTTCTGCAAAATACGTGATATCGCAGTAACTTTGACTTATTACTGTACCAGCATCTGATGCACTAGTCGAGTCAATAAGAGTTTTTTCAGCTGTTTTAGCAGCAGAATCTGTTGCGGTTGGCGCTTCTGCCAGCCCCTTAATAAAATCTCTAAACGCGGTATCAGAGCCTGTCGCTGTATCTGCTGCCGCTTTATCAAAACCAAGGGCTGCACTATCGGTAACATTTGAAGCATCCGTGGTGGGTTTTAGACTTGTAATAGCAGTGCTGTCAGAAACTGTAACAGAATCTGTCAGGCTCTTAATAAACGTCTTAGCCGCAATGTCTGAATTTGTAGCAGAATCAGCAAGCGCCCTGCTGTAATCCACGGTACGAACAAGCGTTTCGTTTGGTACGGCCAGATCAGATAGCACTTTAAAGACTTGAATAGTTTGATCGTCGTCCGCTGCTACTCCGTTTACGTCGTCGGTGACATAGGTGGTATCAGCCAAAGCCTTTTGAAAAGTTTTAGTATTTACATCGCTGCTAACCGCGGTATCTGTAGCCGCTTTGTCAAAGGTTTTAATATTTGCATCTGAGGCAATACCCGTATCACTAACCGCCTTGCCGTAGCTTTTAACTAATGCTTCGCTAGCTTGTGCGGATTCAGTAAGGCTTTTACCAAATGTTTTTGCGGCGGAATCGGTTGCGTTAGCGGTGTCAAAAAGATCAACAAAGTCTACAAAGTACCCTGAAATAGCTGCTGCTTTTAACAGTACATAACTTACAGCAGCACTCATACCACCCGAGGCAGTAGTTGCGACAAGCTGTACGTACTGATAAACTGAGCGCATTAAAAGTCCTCGCGCATTTTAAATTTCAACAGGTCGTACACTGTTTGGATACTGCCATTAGAAAAGGTAACTTGAATTTCGCCTTCGTAATCGCCTGCGCTTCCTGACATAGCCGTTGCAGACATAGGAAAAACAATAACGCCGTCTGTACCAGTAGCGATAAATCCGGTAATAGTGTCTTGCAGGGTGGTTGCACCCACTTGGCGAAACTTCATAACTGCTGTAGCGCCGGTAATATCAATAATAGCGTCTGTATTTTCATCAGTCAGCGTCGCTTGTATTTGTGGGCGATTTACGTCACCTTGAATAAGTTTAATTTTTTCAGCCATGATGTACCTTACGCTTTAGGCGCAACGCCGGTTGTACCATTCATCTCAGCGCTCAAAGCCGCTTGGAAAGCACCGTAGTGGGCTTGAGCTCTAGCAGCGTTCCCAGCAAACTCCGCGTCTTTTGTGTAAGCGCGATACAAAATGTAGTCAGTTAGGATGTTGCCGTAGATATCAGGCAAGCTAATATTACCCGTCACTGCACTGTACACAGCGCCATCAGCAACATCAGCAATATCAGTTGGATAAGAAGAGTACACAACCTCTACGGAAGCGCCTGAAGCTGCTGCTGGTGGGTATACATAAAACAATCTAGGATCACGAGGATCGTACATGTAATGCAAAATCTCAGTTACGCCGGTTAAGTTATACCAACTAGGGGTCTGGGAATCTAAAATGTGGCGATCAGTTAAACGAACAGAACGTTTAACACCACTGGTATTACGAATAACATCAATGAGTTTAGAGCCGTTACTCGGCAGACTTTGTTTAGCGCCAGCAACTAGTGTAATAGAAACGTTAGTGACCATTGCATCGGGACGATACAAAACAACTTCACGCTGACCATCGTTAAGATAACGAACAAGCTCAGACACAGGCCAACGAACAGATGTTGTATCTTGAATCGTTTCAACTGCGCGGCGAATAATAGATGATGCTGTAAGAGCCATAATTACCTCAAGCAAAAGGGCGGGAACGAACGCGCATAGACCCACGTACAAAGCCGTAGTTTCCTTCAATTCTTGAAGTAACAGTTTGTCTAGCTACAGAATTTAACAAGATTTGCGCTTGCGCAGGATTACTAAAAGGTTGACCCGGAATCTGCATTGCTTGGGCAATGGCGCTAGATACGATGGGGTTGATCCAAGTGTTGTACAAATCATCATCAAGTTGTGTAGCCGTTCTTGCAGGACTCAACGCCACATTGACAAGAACAGAGTACACCTCATCAGGAGGAGGTGACAACATTAAAGTAAATACAGAATCAGTTCTGTCTGTATAAAAACCGCGAGGTTTAGCAGGCGCAGTTGGCATATCACCGCGTATAGCTTCTGCCATACCTGCTACCAATTCTTTATCGTCCAACGTAACGCCCAACACACGACTAATATCATGCTGAGCGCTAGGTGCGTCTAAATCATATTGAACACGTCCAACAACAGTGTTAAACGTATCAAGATTTTGTCGCAGAACTAGTGAGGAATCACAAAACTCAATAGCCGCGTCTATAAGTACCTGCGCAGCCAAAGGCTCCGGGCATCCGGGCAAATACGGCAGAATACGAGGAAAAAACGCGCTTAGAGCTTTCATGGATTACCTTACTGTTCAGGCGTAGGCTCGATTTCGATTGCAATATCGTCTTGCGATTGTGCTGATTCTACTACTACAGCTTCTTTTTTGCGAGCTTTAGTTGTTTTGTTTGCTGCTTCATCCACAACAAGGTTTGAATGCTCATTGTACAAAGCTTGTCCGTCTTCTGTGTATTCCCACTCTTGGTCGTTTAGCACAGCCACAACAACAATTTTACCGTCAATCATTACACGAATGCGGTTCATTAAAATCTCACCGCCAAGACGTTCCATTAAATCAAATACAGTCATTTGGTTCTCCAAAGTAAAAAAGAGGGCCGAAGCCCTCTTAGTTTATACCACCGATTAGGCGCTGAGAACAGCGCCCCAGTTTTCACTGCCTAGGCTAATGTAAGCACCAGACATGTTAGCAGCCAAGGCTTTAGCAGCATTAGCAGAACCGTTGTTAATTTTGCCGCCAGTTGCTGCGTACACGTTCAGTGAAGCAGCAGAGCTATTAACAATGTAGACCACATCGCCAACAGGGCGCTCAGCAGGCAACATAACGCCGTCGCTGGCAGTGCCAGTGGTGACGAAATTAATAGCACCGGTCAGCGCAGTAGCGCCAGCTTGAGTCTGGGTTGTCCCAGCAGTAGCTGTGGCGTAACCGCCAATACTACGAGAAAATTGAGTAGACATATTGATCTCCAAAAATAAAAGTTAAAAATGGGGGCCGAAGCCCCCAGTTCTTTAGCTGGCAGAACCAACTTGGGCAACAACCAAAGCTTGTGGCTTAACAACCTTACGGCCATAAACAGCCAAACCGCGGACGATATCGCCGAAGTCAGTCTGGTTACGCAGGGGTTCTGTCTTGTTAACAGTCATAGCAAATGATGTTGCTGCTTTTGTGCCAGCAATCATTGTGCGACGAGCTTTAGCACTAGCTACAGCACCGCCAGTAGAAGTGTCAGTTAAGCCAGAAACCAAGGCTTTACCGGCAGCACCACGAGGGAGCAAGTTAGACACGTACACAGAGAAACGATCCAACATACCGATTTTGCCTGTGCGGATAACACTAGACTGGTCGCCCGTGAAGTACGCTTGAGCAATGCTAGATTGCATTAACAACTGGCGGTCAAAAGGACTAATAATCAACCAGCGGTTGTCTTCAGGAACGTTCTGCTCGTCAAGCACTGTAGACATGCGGAGGATAGCCTTCAACACGTTTTCAGGAGTAGCTTGATCGATAGGAGTTACGTCTGTACCCAAGTTATAGGCGGCAGAGATAGCACCAGCAGTAGCACCAATGTTAGCCGCAGCAGGGCCTTCAGTCACGAAGCTGTTAAAAAACACTTCGTTTTCGATCTGAATTTTCAACTGTTTGGCAGCGTCTTCTGTGAACATGTTCATCAAGTTCATGTCGGCTTGGTAAGACAACACGTCATTGACTTGCACGCCAAAGTACTTACCCTTGTTCACTTGCATATCTTGGAAGATAGGAGTGGGAACTTCGTAGGACAAATTCTGGCCAACAGTGTAGTCAGAAATAGTAATTGTGGGAGCCAAACGAATACGAATGGTATCACCTTGGTTCTTTAACTCACCTTCGTAATCGGTGTTAGCGATTTCGGACAACATGGTGTTTTGATAGAACTTGGCCAGCAATTTGCCAGACCACAATGTGGGGATAAATGCACCGGAATACGATGTGCTCGTATTAAACGGAGCTTGGACGGGATATACAGCAGCCATTTTGGCCTCCTTAAAAATAACAGGTTGGGTTTAACGCTGCCGCAAGAGATTACGCTCGAACGCGTCCTTCTCTGTAAGCTGCGTCAATTTCAGCTTCAAGTTTTGTTGCTTCTTCAATCCGACCTTTAGCACTGTAGTCCGCAGATTTCAAAAACATCTGATGAATTTGCGCATCAGTATATGTTTGAGCTTGCTGCGAAACGTTGGCACTGTTAGTAGCAGATCGTTTCGGCTGGATTTGTTTTTCAAGTTCAGCGGCCTTGTCGTTGTTTTGTACTGCGGGGGAAATGCTTGATTTAAACATTCCGACGTAGTGTGCAACGGCTTCGGCATCAGCACGGTTAAACGCATCTTGTGCAACAGATTTTCTTGGTGCTCGGAGCAGAGGATCAACCTCATTCAGCCAATCAACCCAACGTGAGTCGGCGTTAATAGCTTCAAAATCTGGAACCATACGGTACAGACGTTGCTCAAAGGATGCTTCTGATACTTGGGTGCCGGTCGTGGTTAACTGCTCGCGCAATTTCTCATTTTCGACTCTCATAGCATCGAGCTCACCTCGAAACTCTGCTGCCACTTCGCGGGCAACCTTGCGTTGGACTTCAATTAAGTCCTCACCAAATGCTTGAACATCAGCATCCGTAACCAACTTCTCAGCAACTGCAGGCTTCTTCGTCTCGACTGGCTTGGTTTCTACGACCTTTCGGAGACTATCCAATTGGCCCTTAAATTCCCGCACGTCGGCGTGTAAGCGTGGCACTTCGGCGTCATATTTGCCTTTTAGGGCGATATAGCGACTCTGCCATGTCTCTTCAGTTATAACTGGTTCTGTCGGTTCTGGCTTTGTTTCAACAGGTTTTTGCTCTTCTGCCGGAGGCTCAGGTGTCGAAGGTTCAGCTGGAGGATTTTCCGTAAGCTCCGGGTTATCCGGCGCTTGGTTTTGACTCTCAGCTATTTGTTTTTCGATCTGTTCCAGTTCACGTAATTGAGCTTCTACTTGCTTAGGCAATGCCATTTTAAATTTCCTTTAAAGCGCCAACTCTGCATTTCGGGCGTCGGGATTACCGGTGTGCCGTCCAACATAATGGTTTGCTAGGACTACAAAAATCGGGTCATTTAACCCGGTCGAAAATCTCGTGCGCTTTTTCAACCGCCTCGAGAAAATCTGATAAGACCTCTGCGCGACCTTGAAGCCGGTGTATTCGTATGGGGTCGTCGGCAGAAATCAGAGAGGTTTTTGTTTCCTCAAGACTTCTGCGGAACAAGTCCAGCAGAGCACCGTTTTCATCCAGCCTGCAGCGCTGAAGCGCTTGCATGTGCTGTCGGTCAGGCTTTTGGCCTATAAAAATCTTCATTTGCGTATTTTATACCACTGACTATTTGCACAGTCAAGCATTAAATTCCATTTGGTCTTGCAGACATCATATTACTTTCGCGGCCACCAACTTGGCTACCGTCTGGAAGCATATTTTTTGGGGCTTCGCCTTGCGTCATACCGGGCATAGCTCCTGCGTTCTGCATCTCACCCATAATCTGCGCAAGTTGTTCTTGTAATTGCGCAATCTGTTGCTGCTGTTGCTGTACAACCGCAAGCTCTTTACGATCCGGAACAATGCGATCAACGTTACCGCTAAGATTTTTTGCAGAATCGCGAAGCAACTCAGCAGTACCGTTCATACCGACAATCTGTTGTGCAACAGGGCTGTTAAGAACAAGCTGCAAGAATTCGTTACGGCGTATAGCTTCAGATTCTTTAATTACCAAGCTAGATGCGCCAGTAGCAACAATATTGACGTCGCCAATCAAATCGGGATCATCGCTGTAGCGTAGATTGTCTTGGTACAAACGCTCGATGGCTGGCGTAATAACGTTTTTATCAATATTACTAATAACTTGCTTAATACCCTTACCAGCGTTAGAAATCAACATGGACAAACCAGATGACGTACGTCCTGCGCCCGGTGTGTTTTCACCAGTCATGTAGCGAGGGATCATTGTGTCCTCATCTGCGCGAGCGGAGAACTTTTCAAACACGGCCATCAACTCATTGGCGTTGCTGTTTGGTTGGTAGAAACTAATAGGCGGCGAATTATCGCCGTAGTCAGAAGCTTGGAATTGCCAAATCTTCCATGGGTGCATGTCTGTAATGTCTTCGCCTGCTGGCAGGCGTGAAATGTTTACACCAACCTGCGGGCCTGAAGAAATGCCCATGTTGTTTGCAAGTGCGCGAGCCGAAGAGTTAACCATAGCTTGCGAGTCACGGCACAAGTCAGTAACACCTTTACCGTCTACAGAACCGGGAAGATTCTCGTAACTTGTGAGATAGTAAGGTGTGCGACCCAACGGGTCGTAGTTTAGCACAGCGCGAATAACAACGCTGCCAATTAACCAAACTTCGCATGGATAACTTAACGCAGGATCAGGAATTTCTTTTTCTGTCAAACCCCACTCCAGCAGCAAACTCCCCTTTACGGAGTCCCACAACTGAAGCGCGTCTACCAAGTCGCCAGAAATAATAGCTTCGGTAACGTACTTACCTTCGGCCTGTGCTTTTGAGGCATCAGTCCACAGCCACTGCTTCATGCCCATCGTCGCAAAATCATTAAGTATTGTACGAATAGCATCGTCGTTGTAACCGGGAACACCGATCAACGCTTGCAAATCATCTGCTGTTAAACGATGACGTTCAATAACATAACCGTCTCCAAGCGACCAAGACCAAGGAGCCCAATACATCATAAATGGATCAACGCGTTCCCACTCGTTGCGAATTTCTTCTGTAGGAACTAACGCGCCGTTTTCCCACTTTAGTGTTTTACGGCGACGTTTAATTGGGCCTTTTAGTACAGCGTATGGGAACGTAACAATATCATCTAAAAATTCATTAAACGCTTGGTGCCAGCCGCCTTCTTGCAACTGATCTTCCATCTTGCGAGACATGCGCTGAACGCGTTCTTCAGACTCCTCACGCATTTCGCGATCGGCTTCATCTTTCATCGTCATTGCCATTGTGCGCAATTCGGATTCAGTAGGCTGCATTCCGCCCTGCTGCATGTGAACCATTAACTCATTGGCTAAACGTGCTTGCAATTCTTGCAAAACTTCTGGCGGCATTGTAGGGTTTGGCGTTCCTGAAATTGCCCACGGTTTATCCTGACCTGTACCCAACAACGTATCGCGCAGCCAGCTGGTAGCGGCACGGCACTTAACCGAAGTTAAATTTATGTAGATACTTGAGCCGCCCTGCTCGTTAATTTCTTGAAGTTTGTCTGGGTCATACTCTCCGTTGCGCTGGCGCAAACACTGAAGCATGCGTTCTTCAAGATCGCGTTTGCCTGTGCGGGAACTTTCCCACCGAGTTCGGACGTGCGACGCCAACCCTTGAATAACGGGTGTATTCTGTGTTACATCATTGCGTTTTTTCGCTTCTGCCTCAAGGTCAGAGGCACGAGCAACAGGAATTAGGGCTGCCATCGGTCGTCCTTAAATAGTTACGGTATTGTACGCCGGCTTGTCAAGTGGTCAAGTGTATGCGTATTTAACTTTTTTAATTTCTCGTTTGCCTGATCCCATACTTGCTCCGCGCAGATTCATATCCATCACAGAGTCCGCATACTGGTTAGCATCATGAACGTGAGAAAACTCATTTTTGTCAGGACGGTCTTCCATCTCGCCATTTTTCTTGATTTTGTACCGGTAGCCGTAACGGAATCCTTTAATCAACGACGTGCACGCAGGGTCAATTAAATACAACGCTTTACCCTCAAGCTGCTGCACTAAAAGACGCTCTACGGCCTGAATTCGTAGCTCCGGCTTGTTTGTTGGCGGTTTGACGCACTTAAAACCTGCCTCTTTGAGCACATCAACCAACGACATCTCATTTTGCTGCTGCTTCGCATACCCGGCTGGGTCAGGCGCAACAAGGAACGTGCACCCCTGCAAATTGTTAGCTATGTATGGATTGAGCTTAGTCCGAATAAAAGTTTCTATACCCATGTTCTCCGAAACCAACTCAGCTATGGTCACTACGCGCCCGCGGGGGTCTCGCTGCTTAAACACAGCCGCCGGCGTTCTTCCAAAGTCAAGCCCAATAATCACAGGATAGTCCGCACCCCGAATCGGCTTGATGGGGTCTTTGGCTACGTGAAAGTCAGCAGTAAATGTTTTCTCGTACACCGGGGTTCCGGATAACGACCTACCATACTCTGACCTAAGGTAAACCCTAAGCCAGTCCTCGGTCTTACCCGGAATCAAGTTGGGGTAGTACTGCTTGGGCAAATGGTCGTAGTTATCGCACTCTGGGTTGACACACCATTCCTGAGCATCTTTGTCTAGCAAAACCTCTTCAGGCTCTTCACCGAAACGCTCGGTGTATACAAGCGGTTTTAAAATTGCTGCCGGCTGTTTACAGATAGCCCAGTTGCTAGGCGGCTCTTCCATTTTGTTATGCCACCACGTATCTTCGTCTGGCATGTTGGTATCAAACAACGCGCATGACCGGGTGGGACCACCGTCCTTCATTGAGGGGTACCGGTTCAAACGACCGAGCAGTCCATCAACCACGTCTTGGTGTAACTCCCGCGCCTCATTTCCCCAAATAAACGTTGTCTCCAAAGAGAGCGCTTTCCTAACGTCGTCCGGTGTATCAAGGGCAATAAACAGCCATTCTGATTCGACCGTAGTGCCGTCGGCTAATTTAGCCATCAAGATAAACGTTTTTTCTACAGCTTTCCAAATTCCGGCTTCCCCGGGCGGTAGCCAGTCAAAGACTGTTTTACGTGTTGTAAGCGCCAGCTGATCCGCTGTGTTACGAACAATAACCGCCCGGGTCTTCCTGATGTTTTTTGCGTTTGGAGCCTGCCCCATGGCTAGGCGTACAAGTTCATGTACACA
>Ga0207909_1000688_pt1 | contig 10422 bp, 7 predicted proteins | sample LakMenEpi05May10_FD_150672 | JGI IMG/M metagenome (GOLD analysis project Ga0207909, IMG submission 150672) | Freshwater microbial communities from Lake Mendota, WI - 05MAY2010 deep hole epilimnion (SPAdes) | ecosystem: Environmental > Aquatic > Freshwater > Lake > Epilimnion/Euphotic zone ...
AGTGCAGAAGTAGAGTGGATTCCGACAACAGTTGTTGAGTTGAATGAAGAACAGGCCCAAGACGTACTTAAACTTGTAGACCGTCTTGAACAAGACGAAGATGTTCAAAAAGTATTTTATAACCTCAAGTAAAAGAGAGAAGATCATTCCAACATCATTAACACAATATAATCCAATAGTATTTTATGATGGGGATTGCTTGTTGTGTAGCAGCACTATTCAATTCTTGCTAAAAAAAGATACACGGAACATACTTCATTATGCTTCGCAGCAGGGAGAGACCTTCAAGCATTTCACGTTAGATAAAATAACAGCAGCAGAATCTTCCGTCATCTTCTTAAAAGATGGCGCGGTTTACACGAAGTCAGCCGCAGCATTGGCCATCGTAAAAGAACTCCCCTATCCGTGGAGACTACTCTATGCATTCATCATCGTTCCCGGATTCATAAGAAATGCGCTGTACGACCTCATTGCAAGAAACAGAAAAAAATGGTTTGGAAAAACAGACAGTTGCTATCTTGGAAGCAAGGAATATGCAAGTCAATTCATAGACTAATACACTACTCAGCCATCATCTCTCTAACCAGCCTGACAATATCTTCAACATTGGGCTTAGAAAAATAATCGCCATCGCTGCCGTAAGCAGGTCGATGCGGCTGGGCGCATAATATTTTAGGGGCTGCATCTAACCATTGATATCCACCCTGCTTATCAATGACCTCCGTAAACATAAATGAAGTACCACCACCCGGTACATCTTCATCCACAAATAAAATCCTGTTGGTCTTCTTAAGTGACTCAACGATGATGTGATGGATATCAAATGGCATCATGGTTTGCACATCAAGCACCTCTGCATCAACACCAAAAGCCCTTAATGATTCTGCAGCCTCAATCACAATCCTTAAAGTTGAGCCATAAGAAACAATTGTAATATCATTTCCTTCCTTCATTACTTCGGGAATACCCAACGGCAGTTCGTAGGCCAACAAATTATTTGGAACTTTTTCTTTCAGTCTATACCCATTCAAACACTCAATCACAATACCGGGATCTTTTCCAGCAAGCAAGGTGTTGTAAAATCCTGCGGCTTGAACCATGCTTCTTGGCACACACACATTGATTCCCTTCAGTGAATTAATCATCAGCCCCATGGGAGAACCGCTATGCCAAATTCCTTCTAGCCGATGTCCGCGGGTCCTTACAATCAATGGGGCAATTTGGGTTCCAGCTGATCTGTAATGCAGCGTTGCAACATCATCACTCAGCACTTGTAAACCATAAAGCAGATAATCGAGATATTGAATTTCAGCGATTGGCCGCAGGCCACGCATCGACATGCCAACTCCCTGCCCTATTATACTCAATTCCCTTATTCCAGTGTCAAAAATTCGATCTACCCCATATTTCTGCTGAAGCCCAGCAAAGCCCTGGTTCACATCACCAATTTTTCCAAGGTCTTCACCGAAAGCAAGTACCCGAGGATCTGAGGCAAAGAGTTCGTCAAAATACCTATTGACCACTTCGTACCCGTTCACTATCGGAGCGTTCTCGGCAAAGTCTAATGTAGGGAGATTGCGCGGAGGCTCAACCTTTGGTTTTTTTGAAAAAAGATGGCTATTGTACAAGCCCTTGTTTTCCTCAATCAATTGGTTATAATATGCAGTGATTTCCGTTGTTGGTGAAGAACCAGCTGCGTGAATTGTTGTGTTGTAGAGTGCGCTGACAACATCCCTTCTAAATGGCAATGTATTTGAATCCAACCCTTGATGAATTTCTTGGATTTTGTCTGATGGAAATTGTTGAAGCAATTCTTCGATGAGCTGAAGTGCTTTTACCTTCTGCAGTTGGATTGGTTCGTCGTAAGACTTCCAGGCCTGAATTCTTGAATCGTTTGCATAGACTTTTGCCTCCCCTTCAATTTCCATAATCTCTTGTTCTGAAGCAAGTGCATTTTCGAGTACCCAGGCACGCATCTTCGTTAAACAATCCCAATCCTTTTCCCATTGAATACGTTCCTTGGTTTTGTAACGTTCGTGACTTCCGGAGGTTGAATGCCCTTGTTGTTGAGTAAGCTCCTCAACATGGAATAAAACAGGGACATGTTCATTTCTGGCAATAGTTATCCCCTCCTCAAACGCTTCACAAAGTTGTGCATAATCCCATCCCTTAACTTTATAAATAAGCATCCCATTGGTGCCCTTTGTTTTTTCAAAACCAGAGAGTGCTTCTGAAATCGAGGATTTTACGGTTTGAATTTCTTTTGGAACAGAAATTCCGTATCCATCATCCCAAACAAATACAACCAAGGGAACCTGGGTTACTGCAGCCGCATTCATGCTCTCCCAAAAATGGCCCTCACTGGTGGAAGCATCTCCAATGGTGCAGAAGCAAACTTCGTTACCCTCATTGGAAAATGTTGATATATGATCAAGCACCCTGGAACTCCTATATACCTTAGAAGCATAAGCCAATCCCAATGCTCTGGGCAAGTGACCGGCAGTTGGAGCGATCCCGGAAGAAAAGTTTTTATGCTGACTTAGGTTAATGAATTCACCTTCTTCATCTACAAATCGGGTACTAAAATGACAATTCATCTGACGACCTGCACTATGTGGATCATGGGCTGGATCAGGATCTGCATATAATTGAGAGAAAAATTCGGTAAGTGTTGCGTTTCCAGTTGCAAAAGCAAATGTTTGATCGCGATAATACCCTGCATAATAATCGCCAGGCATGAAGAATTTTGCCATGGCCACCTGTGGCACTTCCTTGCCATCGCCAAATATGCCAAACTTCGCCTTCCCTGTCAGTACTTCTTTTCGTCCTAATAGGCTTGCTTGGCGGCTCTGAAAAGCGATGCCATAGTCATTCAGCACCGTCTTTCTGAACGCCTCAAACGAAAGCTGACTAGCAAGTTCGGATTCGGGGGTCTCAAAAGGCTCCATGCAACAAAACTAGCCTTTTTTATCAATAAAAATATACTGGGAAAAACGCAGAATAAGAATGGCAGGAAGCAAAAAAAAGGGCCTGTAAACAGGCCCTTTCGGTTATTTTTGATTTTGTTTGTCGTATGCCTCAGCCGAGAGCACTTCACCGGCAATTTTGAGTTCATAACGAGCGTCTATCCCTTTTAGCTTAACAAAAATAGTTTTCTCGAATGGCCCAGCTGCAGCAGCGTTAAAACCAGCCTTGATTTTTTCTGTCTTGGACTTCATCACAGGTTGTTGAGGCCAAACCGGCGTGGTACAGCCACAAGATGCAGTAGCATTCTCAATAACAACGGGCTCACTGGCGATGTTTGTAAAGTCAAAATCATGGGTTACAGGAACTCCCTGCTTGATTTTTCCAAAATTGTGACGAATCTCTTTGAATTTGACAAGATCTTCCACTTTGGGAGCGGAGGCTTGTGAAAACCCTGAAAAGCCAGCAGCAACGACTAATAAAGATAAAATCAACCTTTTCATACTGTATGTTTTAAATTGGTGTTATAATTCAGTTTAGGAAACGATTTGTTTCACAAAAGTAGTCTTTGTTTCCATTTTCCATATACACGACTCCAATTTTTGAAAAGATTTTAACTTCTTTAGATATTTCTGCTTTCAGAAAGTAAACTTGCGATTCAAAATCAATTATTTTTGCAGAATGCTCCATCCCTCAAAGAGAGGCGAATTAATGCCCTCATCACCCATAAGAAAATTGGCACCCTTTGCTGAAGAAGCAACCAAAAGGGGCTTAAAGGTTTATCATCTTAATATTGGACAACCCGATCTTGAAACACCTCCTATGGCGCTGCAAGCGGTTAAGGATGCAGATATCAAAACACTGGGCTATAGCCATAGTGCGGGAAATGAATCCTACAGGAAAAAACTTGTTCAATACTATCACAAGTCAAACATTGAAGTAACCCAAGACCAGATTCTTGTTACCACAGGAGGGAGCGAAGGCCTGGTGTTTGCGATGATGGCCTGCCTCGACCCAGGAGATGAAGTCATCATCCCTGAGCCTTTCTACGCAAACTACAATGGATTTGCGGTTATGGCTGGAGTGAATATTGTTCCGATCAGCTCATACATTGAAAACGGATTTGCTCTCCCGCCCATACCAGAATTTGAAAAATTAATTTCCCCTAAAACAAAGGGAATCATGATTTGCAATCCCAATAATCCAACGGGATACCTATACAGCAAAGAAGAGATGGAGCAGCTGGAAGATATTTGCCTGCGACACAACCTCTATCTTTTTTCTGATGAGGCGTATAGGGAGTTTTGCTATGATGGAGAATACACCAGCGCGCTGCACCTAAAAAAAATTCCGGAGCATGTAGTACTCATAGACACCATATCCAAGCGGTACTCCGCATGTGGCGCAAGGATTGGCGCATTGATTACAAGAAACAAAAAAGTATACGACTCTGTAATGAAGTTTGCACAAGCAAGGCTTAGTCCACCCGGACTTGCCCAAATACTTGCTGAAGCTGCGCTTGATTTACCCAGCACCTACTTTGACATACCAAGGGCTGCCTATATTTCACGGAGAAATTTATTGGTAAAAAGATTGAATGAAATGCCTGGCGTGTTTTGTCCAACTCCCGGCGGAGCTTTTTATGTAATGGCCAGACTACCCATCGATGATTGTGATAAATTTTGTCAGTGGCTTCTTGAATCCTTTTCACACAATGGACAAACCCTCATGCTTGCACCTGCAAGTGGCTTCTACGAAACTCAATCCCTTGGAAAAGACCAAGTGCGCTTTGCTTACGTAATCAAGAACGAGGATATTGATGCTGCGATGGATTGCTTGGAAGCAGCGTTGAAGATCTATCCGGGAAGGACAAATTAAGCATGCTATTTTAATAAGGGTTGAAGCGAGGTTAGATTGACAAGGTGAGTAGAACTAGAGCTCAATCAGCGCTTTAATTGTTTTTTGGCCTGGATCTGTCAATGACGAAAAACGCTCAGCTACAGCATTGAAGGCCAATCGATGAGTAATCATTTTCTTAGGCGCTACTTTTCCCTCTTTCACAACTTGAATAACGAGCGCAAAATCCTCCCTTGTTGCATTTCTGCTGCTCATCAATGTAGCTTCCCGCTTGTGAAACTCAGGATGACTAAAAGAAATATCATTTAGCTGCAATCCAACCAATACATACCGTGCCCCATGAGCCATATATGCAAAAGAGGTATTGATTGCCTTTAGGTTTCCTGTAGCATCCATGACAACAGAGGGCATGTCACCATCTGTCATTTCCCTCAACTTATTGATGGGATCAACCTCTAAAGGATTAACCAAGTGAATATTTTTAAAGTATTCCTTACAAAAGCTGAGCCGATCCTTATTGGTATCCATGACTATAACCTTCGCACCCCTATGAATCGCAAACTCAACTATCCCAATTCCGATAGGGCCAGCTCCAACAATGAGTACCGTATCTGTTGACTGAACGTCTGCCCTAGATATGGCATGGGCGCCAATAGCGAGTGGTTCTATTAGAGCCAACTCATCGAGCGATAGTCCTTCGCCCTTAACAAGCGAAGATGACGGAACCAATAAAAATTCAGTCATTCCCCCATCAATATGAACACCACAAACCTGTATGGCGCTGCAACAATTAGGCTTTTTATTCCGGCAAGCCAGGCATGAGCTACAATTAAAGTAAGGCAACACGGTTAGGAGCTCCCCTTCCTGAAATCCCTGGGCATCACCTGCAACAAATTCAGCCGCCAATTCATGACCCAACACACGTGGGTAACTGAAAAACGGCTGCGTTCCATCAAAGGCATGAAGGTCAGTTCCACAAACACCAACCCTTTTTATGCAGATTACTGAATAGCCAGGCTTAATTGAGGGCAATTCGGTGTCGATATATTTAAAATTTCCTGGGGAGTCACAAACAAGGGTTTTCATATCATCATAATATCCTTAAAATTAAGCATTCCATTTTTATAATGACTATTAGAGATACTTTGAATGTGCTAATCAACCCCTTCTTTACAACGGAATAAAGGCATCTAATTCGCTCAAGCAAAGTCATAAATCGATTTAAGCAAAATAATCAGATGCAATATGATACTTAACAGGATAATTCTCTATATTAAAGCTTGAAAAAATCTCAGAAAACTAAAACCATGTCTCTAAAAATAAAAATTGCAATTTGCCTATTTTTAATCTCAGCTGGAACAATTGGGTTTTTGATTCCAACCAAACCAGCACCTTTTGAAATTCACAAAAATATCAAGATCTCTTTGATAGGAGGGAACCTTGGATCGAGGATGATCAATTTTGATTATTTCGAAACTGAAATGCATTTGCGTTATCCCGACAGCCTAATCAGCATGAGAAACTTATGTGATGGCGGCGATACCCCAGGATTCAGGCCACATCCATCAAGGCCAACCCCATGGACTTTTCCAGGTGCAGAACTATTCCAATCTGAATTTGCAAACAATACGGGCAGCGAGGGTCATTTTGAATCAAATGATCAATGGCTAAAGCGTCTTCAAACAGATGTGATCATTACTTTCTTTGGATTCAGCGAATCATTTGGAGGCCCTTCTAAACTTCAAATCTACAAAGCGGAATTGGAAGCATTCGTAAAACATACACTGGCTCAACAATACAACGGCCATTCAGCACCAAAGTTAGCGCTGGTATCGCCCATTGCCTATGAAGATCTTTCTGATTCATTGGATGTGCCAAACGGGATTAATGAAAATAAAAATTTGCTGCTCTATAGCCAAGCAATGAAAGAAATTGCGGCCAAACATAACTTGTTGTTCATTGATGCATTCACTGCTTCTAAAAGCTGGTACGCTGAAACAAATGAACCACTAACTATTGATGGGATTCAATTAAATAAAGAAGGATACAAAAAACTTTCATCACTATTGGCTGATGAAGTATTTAAAAAAGAACCCCCGTCTATTGAGCGTTACCGAGATATGGTGCAACAAGCAGTTGATGAAAAAAACTGGATGTGGCAAATGGACTTCAAGATTCCCAACGGGGTACATGTGTATGGACGCCGTTATGCACCTTTTGGTCCTGACAACTACCCAGCGGAAGTTGAGAAAATTCGTGAGATGACCGCAATTCGCGAAGAGGCAATTAGGGCAGCAACAAAAGGGATCAAGATGGATGTAGCAGAAGCCGATAAGCGAACAAGAAAACTTCCAGAAATCACCACCAACTACAACCCAGATAACAATGGCAGTTTAAGATATTTATATGGTGATGAAGCCTTGAATTCAATCAAGGTTGCACCAGGGTATAAAATTGAATTGTTCGCTTCAGAAAAAGAATTTTCAAATTTAGCTAACCCTGTACAAATGACTTTTGATAACAAGGGGCGCTTGTGGGTTGCATGCATGCCTAGCTATCCTCATTATCAACCAGGGGACGCTAAGCCAGATGATAAAATCATTATCCTCGAAGACACCGACAATGATGGAAAGGCAGATAAAGAAACAATTTTTGCAGATCATTTGCATGTACCAGTTGGTATGGAAATAACCAATGAGGGCGTGTATGTAAGTCAGGGTACCAATTTGATACTGCTCAAAGACACTGATGGCGATGATCGCGCAGACTCAAGAGAAGTTGTACTTAGCGGCTTTGACGACCATGATACCCACCACGCGATAAGTGCTTTTGTGACCGATGAATCGGGAGCAATCTACATGGGAGAGGGTGTATTCTTGCATTCAAATGTAGAAACGGCTTACGGAACTGTGAGAGCGACTAATGGTGGTTTTTTTCGATATGCCCCACAACGAAAACACCTAGAACGCACTGCTCAACTGCATATTCCAAATCCATGGGGTATTGCATTTGACCAATGGGGTCAACATTTTTTCCTGGAAACGTCCGGACCTGATGCACGCTGGATGATGCCAGGAACCAATCTCACACGCTATGGCCAAGGGAATCACAGCTCGCCGTCACTGATTGAAGAAAAACATAAGGTTAGGCCTACATCTGGACTGGAATTTGTTTCTAGCAGACATTTTCCGGATGAGGTTCAAGGTGATATGTTAATTAATAACACTATAGGATTTCTCGGAACAAAACAACACAGCCTTAAAGACAGTGGAACTGGTTATGTATCAAAACACAGAATGGATCTTGTTGTTGGAGAAGATAAAAATTTCAGGCCAGTAGACATGGAGTTTGCCCCCGACGGTTCATTGTATTTTATTGATTGGCACAATGTGTTAATAGGTCACATGCAACACAATTCCCGTGATCCACTTCGTGATCATGTACATGGCCGCGTCTACCGAATCACCTATCCATCCAGGCCATTGGTCCAGCCCGCAAAGGTTTTTGGTGCCTCAATTGATGAACTCTTAAACAATCTAAAACTACCAGAATATAGAACAAGGTATCGTGTTAAACGTGAGTTGAGAGGACGAAATGCCACTGAGGTGTTGCCAAAAGTTACTGCCTGGGTAGCTAATCTTGATAAAACTGATCTGCAGTATGAACACCATGTATTAGAGGCCCTTTGGGTAACATGGGGACTAGATAAAGTTGATCAGGTGTTGCTCAATAGATTATTGAAATCGCCCGACTACCACATTCGTGCCGCCGCGGTTCGGGTATTGCGCTATACTGGACATCAAGTAAAAAATCAAGCAGCACTATTAACACAAGCTGCACTAGATAAACATGGCCGTGTTAGACTAGAAGCAATCATGGCAGCATCCTGGCTACCAAGAGAAAAATCATTGCCCATTCTAGCAGCTGCCAAAACAAAACCATTGGATGCTTGGATGCAGAGGCCATATGAAATAGCACTGGCCCATGTAAATGGAAAAAACTTTGTTGAGAAAAAAATCATACCTGAGCCAATTTCAGGATTAAAAGGCAAGGATTCAGTGCTGTTCATTGAAGGAAAAAAACTTTATGCAAAAGAAGGCTATTGCAATACATGTCATCAATCCAATGGCAAGGGACTTACAGCATCAGGTTTCCCTCCGTTGGTGAATTCAAAATGGGTGACAGGCAGCCAGGAACGCTTGATTAAGCTCGTCTTAAAGGGATTGATGGGGCCTATTGAAGTTAATGGTGTAAAGTATCCAGGACAGGTTCCAATGACACCATTTGGCGGATTGATGAATGATAGAGAAATTGCAGCTGTACTCACTTATGTTCGCAATTCATTTGGCAACAAAGCAAGTGCCGTTGATCAGGTTAAGGTAAAGGCAGTTAGGGCATCAATTGCCACAAAAAAGAATCTATATGATGCTGCACAATTATTAAAAGAACATCCACTAGAAAAATAAATCAATAATCATGAAAAGAATTATCAGTATCTTCTTACTCGCAATATTATTTGCCTGGCCTGCCAAATCAGCCGTTGCATATGAACCAACACCACCTAAAAAGAAACCGCTAATCGTTTTTGTATGTGGAGATCATGAATATTCTGGGGAGCAGACCCTTCCCCTATTGGCCGCTGAGCTGGAGAAAAGGTATGGATTCAGGACTAAAGTTATTAAATCTTCTCCCGACCAAAACTCAGAAGCTAATATACCAGGATTAGAAGCATTGGCGGAGGCAGACTTGGCAGTATTCTATCTCAGGTGGAGGTTGCTGCCTGCAGATCAAATAGCACATATTGATGCTTATCTTAAATCAGGAAAACCTATTATGGGATTTCGGACAAGCACCCACTCATTCAAATACCCTGCAGGAGATCCACTTGAAGACTATAATGCATTCCCAGAAAAAGCTTTTGGCTCACCTCCAGGTTGGGACGGACCTGCAAAACATTACCACTATGGCCATCAATCAAGCACAGATGCTTCAATCATTCCTGCAATGGCAAAACACCCAATTCTTACCGGCGTAAACCCTTCCTTTCACGTTAGATCTTGGCTCTACAAGGTACTGCCTGACTATCCTGTAAAAGGAACAGAATGGTTGATGATGGGCAAGGCTGTAGATGCTGACAAGTCCGCAGTAGAACAGCCCATTGCATGGACCTGGGAGAACAATTACAAAGCAAGGGTATTTTTTACAACCATGGGGCATCCTGAAGACTTTACAGTAGAACCATTTCAGCGTATGGTTGTCAATGCAATTCATTGGGAACTCGGACTTAAGGTTCCTTCAACATGGAGCGGAAAACTAGACATCAATGTACCTTATCGAGGAATGGTAAACTCTAAATAATTATAGGACAATTAAATATCCAATTGCGATGCATGAACCAACACCGCCTAAAAAGAAACCGCTAATCGTTTTTGTATGTGGGGATCATGAATATTCTGGAGAGCAGACCCTTTCCCTCTTAGCTGCTGAGCTTGAAAAGAAGTATGGATTCAGAACTAAAGTCATTAAATCTTCTCCCGACCAAAACTCAGAAGCTAATATACCAGGATTAGAAGCATTGGCGGAGGCAGACTTGGCAGTATT
>Ga0207909_1000696_pt1 | contig 10356 bp, 10 predicted proteins | sample LakMenEpi05May10_FD_150672 | JGI IMG/M metagenome (GOLD analysis project Ga0207909, IMG submission 150672) | Freshwater microbial communities from Lake Mendota, WI - 05MAY2010 deep hole epilimnion (SPAdes) | ecosystem: Environmental > Aquatic > Freshwater > Lake > Epilimnion/Euphotic zone ...
AATACATGGCACAAACGATGGTGATCGAGAATGAGGCAAAATACAGGAACCTCTTTTCAAACATGAACCTTGGCATCATGGAAGTGGACAATGAGGAAAGGATTCTCTATGTAAACCCTTCATTTGAAAGGATTTCAGGTTATTCTCAAGATGATTTGCTGGGAAACAAGGCCGACCATATTTTCCTTAACGAACTATCAGAAAAAGAGATCAACCTACAGGAACGCCGTAATCGTCAACATGGCAAAGAAGGTCTTTATGAGATAAGGATAAAGAAAAAGAATGGTGATCTGGCCACTTGGGTAATCAGTGGTGCTCCTACATTTGACATGAAAGGCAAGGTCCGTGGCTCAATAGGAATCCATTGGGATGTAACGGAAATCCGGGACCTGGAAACCAAGATCCTTTTTGAAAGTGTTCAAAAGGAGAAAGAGTTGATGGAGGCCAGGCTACAAGCTGAAGAAGAACAAAGGGATGTTATTGGCAGAGACCTTCATGATGGGGTTGGCCAAATGTTGGCATACATCAGTGTTTATTTCAATATCCTAAAAGAAAAGGAAACAATCAGTGGAGAAGATATTGATAAAGCACAATCGACCATCAAAAAAACCATAGAAGAAGTCAGAAGACTTTCAAGGAACCTTGCCCCTCCTGCCATCAAAGATCTGGGCTTTAGGGAGGCTGTAATTGAACTGATTGGAAGTTATTCAATTATACCCAAGCCTTCTTTCAAACTCAAGATTTACAAGGGGAAGGATCCGGAAAAATTCCTGCATGAGCACAAAATCATGATGTTCCGTGTATTGCAGGAGCTGAGCAGCAATACATTTAAATATGCAAATGCAAATAAAGTAGACATCAAGATTGAACAAAACAAGAAGGGAATGCAGATGCTCTACAAAGACGATGGCATTGGATTTGAAATAGCTACAGTCAAGAAAGGAATCGGGCTGAAAAGTATTCTTTCCCGCGTTGAGTTCTATGGCGGGGATGTTAACATAAAAACCAACCCTGGAGAAGGAAACGAAGTATTCATTAATTTACCATTTGAATTAACATTATGACCAAAAAGATCCGAATTATCATCGCTGATGACCACTTGCTGATTGCTGAAACATGGGCCACCCTGATCAACATGGATCCAGAGTTTGAGGTCGTAAAAGTTTATGACAATACAAAAAGCTTGATTGACGAAATAACAGATGTAAAACCTGATATCGCCATCCTTGACATCAATATCAATCCTTTTTCTGGTATTGAGGCCACAAAAATGATCAAGAAATTGGCCCCAGGCACCAAAATCATCGGTGTATCCATGCACAATCAACCATCATTTGCAAAAAAGATGATCAGGAATGGTGCATCTGGCTACGTAACCAAGAACTCCAGCAAGGTGGAAATGTACGATGCTATCCGCGCTGTGATGAAAGGAGAAAAATACATCTGCGCTGAAATACAAAGGAACATTACCAATCAACTGTTGGTGGATGAAGACGACAACAAATTAAGCAAGTTGACAGAAAGGGAAATCGAGATCATTAAATTGATCAAAAACGGGAGTACCAACAAGGAAATTGCTGAGTCTTTGTTTCTGTCACCAAGAACTGTAGAAACCCATAGGGCCAGAATCCTAAAGAAACTTGACCTGAAAAATTCATTGTCTCTGGTGAAGTACATCAATGATTCCTTCATGGATCTTTAGGCGCTTATCTTAACCAAGATTAGTCACCCCAAATATTGTCCTTACTGTCAAGCCATTCCTTCACCAACATGGTGGTGACAGATTTAGGCCTCTCGAGTGGCATTCCAAGGGCCCTGTCCCAACAAAGACTGGCCAGTACACCCAAAGATCGGCTTACGCCAAATAAAACAGTATAGAATTCATATTCTACCATTCCGTAATGGACGAGCAATGCGCCACTGTGTGCATCTACATTGGGCCATGGATTTTTCACCTTTCCCAAAGCACTCAAAATTTCTGGCACGGTTTCATAGATGGACCAAACGGTCTGCACCAATGGATCATTGGGCATGTGCTTTTTACCAAATTCCATTTGTGCGGTAAACCTTGGGTCGGTTTTCCTCAACACAGCATGACCATATCCAGGAACGACTTTGCCCTCAGACAAAGTCTTTTTCACATATTCTGCAATTTGTTCTTTTGAAGGAAGCTCAACACCCAGCTTTTCACGCATTTCGAAAATCCACTTGATCACTTCTTGATTGGCCAATCCGTGCAAAGGCCCAGCCAAGCCATTCATACCAGCAGCAAAGCTGAGGAATGGATCACTGAGTGCAGAACCAACCAGATGGGTGGTATGGGCAGATACATTTCCACCCTCATGATCTGCATGAATGGTCATGTACAAACGCATCAATTCCTTGAACCCTTCATCATCATATCCCATCATGTGGGCAAAATTGCCAGACCAGTCCAGCAAACCATTGGGTTCAATATGTAGGCCATCCCTGTACTTTCTTCTGTAAATATAGGCTGCAATCCTTGGCAGACGGGCAATCAGATCGAGGGTATCATCAAAAGTAGCATCCCAATAATCTTTCTTGTTCATGCCGGATGCATAGGCTTTGGCAAAATGACTTCCATTTTGCAAAGCCATGATGGCCACCACAAACATGGTCATCGGGTGGGATGAAACAGGCAATGCCTCTATGGTATCAAATACATAGTTGGGTACGTGTGACCGCCTTTGCAAGGTGGCAGTGATGGTATCCGCTTCGTCTTGCGTAGGAAGTTCACCCAATAACATCAAGTGAAATAAACCCTCTGGAAGGGGTTCTGAGCCACCCGCCACAGTGGGCAGTTTCTCCTTCAATTCTGGAATCGAATAACCACGAAAGCGAATGCCTTCGTTGGCGTCCAATAAGGATGTTTCTGAGACCAATCCGGTCATACCTCTCATGCCCTGATATATCTGTGACAGGGTAACCTCTCCGATGACCTTGTTTCCATGATCTTTGAGCATTTGCTTGATCTCTGCACCAAGGAGGTCTGCCTTTTCCTTAAAACGCTCTTTTATTGAATCCATTGGAAGAAATTATGTAATTGTAGACTGATTTTTTGGATGCGTAAAGGTAAATCAAAGCGACCGAGGTGCACAAGCTTTTGGAAAAAAATAATTGAATTATTTTGGGGCCTTTTTGTACAAATACAGGGTTAACGCTCCAAAAATCAAATTTGGAATCCAGGCTGCTACATATGGGTCAAGATCACCTTTGGTAGAAAATATCGTGGAGAACCGATCTGCCAGAATGAAAACTGCACAAATGATGATGCCCATGGCGAGGTGAACCCCACTTCCACCCCTGATTTTCCTGCAAGCCAAGATGGCCCCAATCAAGGTCAAGAGCAAAACCGCAACAGGGGTTGAAGTCCGATGCGCATTTTCCATCTCAAGTTCCTTGACTGTTTCTGAGCCACGCAACCTTTCCTTTTCAATTCTCTTTCTCAGGTCAGGGGAAATCATCCTTGCCTGTAAATATTCATCCCGTTTGAGTTCAGAAGGAAGAAATGGCAATTTCTTAAATACCTCGTACTCGAAGGTGACGGACTCATTCATTCCATTGATGGTTCGCTCCACTACCCCATTCAGTTTCCATTTTCTTTTGGTTGTGTCCCAGGTAAAATTATCAGCCCTGAGGTTGTAGACAACCTGATTGCCTCTGATGGTTTCCATGAACAGGTTACCACCAGCTTTGTTGGTTGTGTCATAATAGCGCATGCCAGCATAGCTAAAGGAGTCTGTACGCATGTAAATACCACCACTGGTTGTCTGCGGCATGGCCAGCTTCGTATACTTGGCTTCAAATGTTGTACGGATTGCGTTGGCCCTGGGAATGATATAAGCATTTGCATACCAAAGTATTGAACCCAGCAAGATTCCACCTACCCAATAAGGCCTTAAAATCCGTTGAAGGCTTACCCCAGAAGACAAAATGGCAATGAATTCAGAGAGATTGGCCATTTTTGAGGTGAAAAAGATGACAGAGATAAATACGAAAAGGGGGAACAGCATGGAAACAATGAAGGGAATGAAACCCACATAATACTGCATGATGATCTGATTGGCAGTAAGCCCAGATTTAGCAAAATCATCAGTATGCTCACTGATGTCAATCACCGTACTGATCGTAGTGAGCAATATCAGTGAAAAGAAAAAAGTGGTCAGGAACTTTTTGAGAATGTACCAGTCAATCTTCCTCATCATATCCCTGCAAAAGTATCATTTAATCCTTACCCAAGTACCTGGCATAGGTCTCAAGGCACCTTTTTCTTGCTACTTCATGCACAACCATTGGCGGGGGATATTGGAGGGTATCAAATTCTGGAACCCATTTTCTGATGTATATACCCTGTTTGTCAAATTTTTCCGTTTGTAAGGCCGGATTGAATATGCGAAAATATGGGGCCGCATCGCAGCCTGATCCTGAAGCCCATTGCCACCCACCATTGTTGGCAGCCAAATCATAATCAAGCAGCTTTGCAGCAAACCAGGCTTCTCCCCAACGCCAATCAATCAAGAGATGTTTGGTCAAAAAGCTTGCCGTTATCATCCTTACCCTGTTGTGCATGAAGCCAGTGGCCAGGAGTTCACGCATGCCTGCATCTACAATTGGGTATCCTGTTTCCCCCTTACACCACTTCTCAAAATCCGCTTCACTGTTTCTCCATTCAATCGCATCATATGCCTTTTTAAAGGACATCCCCTGGCCAACATGAGGAAAATTTGAAAGGATCATATGATAGAAATCCCGCCAAATCAACTCATTCAAAAAGGTCTCGTTCAATCCCTTTGCATGTTCAACCAGTTTCCTGATGCTCATGGTCCCGAACCTGAGGTGAACGCCGAACCTCGAAGTGCCTTCTACAGCAGGAAAATTGCGAAAATCAGTATACCCTTTAACCAATGCATCAGGCACAGTGGTTTGTGGAAAATTCCAAGCTTGTTTGGAAAAACCCATGGATTCAAGAGAAGGGATGGCATGCTCATCATGTTTAAAGCAGTTGTACAACAAATCCTCTGATGCTGAAAATGAAATGGGATTAGACAACAAATGTGCCTTCCATTTTCTGGAATATGGCGTGAACACTGTATATGGCGATCCGTCATCCTTGCTCACTTCCAGTTTCTCAAAGACAACCTGGTCTTTGAAAGTCTGAAATCTTGTGCCATTGTTTTCCAACATTGACCTGATTTTCTCATCCCTTGTCAGGGCATAACCCTCATAGTCATGATTGGTGAAAACCGTTTCAACAGAATAGCGCGCAAGAAGGTCCTCAAATGCCTCATCGGGAGATGCATGATAAAACTTGATGGCTGATCCAATTCCGATCAGCTCAATTTGCATGGTATTTAGGGCATTATGGATGTATTGAACACGAAGGTCATTGGGCTTTTCAAGCTTATCGAGAATATTTCTATCGAAAATAAAAACAGGTAGTACCGGTTTTCCACTGCTCAGGGCTTGAAACAGACCCGTATTATCAAAAAAACGAAGATCCCGGCGGAACCAAAAAATATTAACCTCAGGTTTGTTAGACATATTTGCTTAACAAACCCGAGGCTGTTTGGTTGAATGAAAAGTGTTTTGTTTGATGCTCCAGGAACATTCTAAACAAATTTCCTGGAATTGAAGATCAATTGGCCATGGGTCTGTTTTCAATGATCCCAGACTTAACGGCATACATGACCAAACCAGCCAGTGATTTTGCGCCTGTTTTAACTTTCAACTTATCCCTGATGGCTTCAACCGTTCTTGGGCTCAGCTCTACCAAATCAGCAATTTCCTTTGTACTTTTCTCTTCACAAATCATGCGAAGTATGGTAATTTCCTTATCGCTCAATTTGGCATCGACAGGCAAAGAAGCCTCAGCCTGGCGCTTTACGCGAAGACCATCAATGAGTGCTTTGTTGGTCAGTTGATTAAAATAATATTCCTGCTCATGCACAGTTTTAATGGCCTGGTAGATGATTTCTGAGTCTGAATTCTTTGTCAAATATGAATTGGCTCCCAACTCCATGAGTTTGGAAATCATGGAGTGGTCATTGTGCATGGTAAGCATGATCACCTTGATTTCTGGATATAGTTTCTTGATTTCAGGCAATGCATTGATACCATCCATGATGGGCATCTGAATATCCAGCAAAATTACATCAGGCTGAATATGCTTTAAAACAGTAAGCAACTGCATGCCATTGTCTGCCTCTGCGATCATTTTAATGTCTTTGTGAAGAGACAAGGCAGATTTCACACCAGCCCTGAAAAGAACGTGATCATCGGCTATGGCTACTTTTATGGGTTCGGTCATATTCGGGATTTGGGGTTATACAGCATATTGCAGCTATAATATAATGCAAAATTAGACGAAATCAAGTTGCAGATACTCAGTAGAACTACCCTATTATCTGGTTGCATAAAATACGGTCATTGTAGTTTTGGGTTGGCGAAGCGAAATTAGTACAACTTAAAGCATTGTATATCAATAAGATAGAAATACATTGGGAATAAAGAACTGAAAATTTCAATTGCCGGTGTTTTTCTCTTTTAAAATGGGGTTTTTCCCTATTGTAGTTTTATACTATGCTTAAATTTGAAAATCATTCTTCAAAAAACAATTAGATAAATAATGTACTTTCTATATTTATTACAATTACTCAATATAATTATTGCATTTTTTACAATCGTAATTGGCTTAAGGTCATTTAGAACCCTTAAGGAAAATAGAGTCCTTCTGCTCATCCCTGTACTCTCATTATTTCAAATTATTATAACAGAGTCGAAGGGATTGGTTCGAGAAGTTGAACTTTCTACTTTCACAAATAATATGATATCCATATACATATACTTAGAATTTATTTTAATTATTCTATATCTCTGGAAGTTAAGTAAAACCCTTAGACATAAAGCTTTTACAATAGCATTAATCCCAGTAGGTATAGTTTCAATTATTATATCCCTGTACTCTGTAAACATCATAAGACCATTAAAAGTGGAAATACTTTCTATAATCGAAGGCCCTATTATATTAATAACCGCTTTACTTATTAATATTGGACTAATTAAGAAAGGAAATATCAAAAACTACTCAAGAGATTCAAATCTTATTGCCACACTCGGAATATTTTTTTCATTTATAATTTCTTGGCCTACGATTATTGTACAAAATAATATATTAAGTTATTCTTCTCCTTTTTTCAAATTGATTTTCATTTACAACTCAATTGCTTATATAATTTTATTTTCTTCATTATCATATTCCTTTTATGTTACAAGAAAATATAGAACTATTTAAATTCTTATTTTCAGGTCTATTCGTAATTATTATTTTAATCATATTGATTATCATATTGGCATCGATATATTCAAAAAAACAAGTAAAATTAGAATCTGAAATATCCTTATTAACTGTAAGAAATGAAAAAGAAATTTTAAAAACTCAACTTGAAATGCAGGAAGATATTTCCAATAAAATATCCCGTGAAATCCATGACAATATTTCACTTGGACTAACACTTTCAAAGCTGCAAATTACCAATTATCTGGAAGTAGATCAATCAAACAAACATCTGCTGACATCTTCGGTAGAACTTATCACAAAATCACTTATAGACCTCAATGATATTTCCAAATCTCTTGATTCCAGTCAACTTTTCTCCCATGGATTGATTGATGTATTAAAGGCAGAAACTGAAGTAATCGGTCGCTCTAAAATTGTAGATGTCGTGTTTGACGTCAGAGGAGAAGTACTCTTTCTCAATTCGGAAAAAGAGCTCCTTATTTTTAGAATTTTCCAAGAAGCATGCAACAACATTCTGAAGCATGCCAAAGCCAGCAACATTACCATTGATCTTACTTATGAAAGCGATTATGTACACTTAAAAATTTCTGATGATGGGATAGGCTTCAATATTGAAGAAACAATGAAAACCAAGGAAATTAGAAAAATGTCAGGCCTCAAAAACATCCACCAAAGAGCTGAAATCATAGGCGCAGAAACATATATTTACTCCACTCCCAATATTGGCACAACCATTCACATTAAAATTCCTATAAATCAAATTGAACCATGAAAAATGATGTTATAAAAGTAGCCATGGTAGACGATCATGTGCTGTTGCGCAATGCACTTTCTTCTCTCATCAACAATTCCGGCAAATGCAAGGTTATTTTTGAAGCATCCAACGGAAGAGAACTGATTACACAACTCGAGAACAACAACTTTCCCAATGTTGTCATTCTAGATGTAAATATGCCAGAAATGAATGGACATGAAACAGCTTCTTATCTTCAACAACATTTTCCTGAAATTAATGTATTGATGCTAACCATGTATGATTCAGATTTGGCATTGATACGGCTGTTAAAAGCCGGTGTAAAGGGATTCATGAAAAAAGACATTCATCCAAATGAACTGCTGGCGGCCATAGAGTCAGTTCATGAATTTGGCTACTATTATTCAGCTCAAACAAGCAGCAAACTCGCTGGACTGTTTCGGAACAACCAAGACCATCAACAATTGGACAAGGTAATGTTAACAGAGATGGAAATTGACTTTCTCAAATATGCCTGTTCTGAACTTACCTACAAGGAAATAGCGGGCAATTTGAAAATGAATCCAAGAGCAATTGACGGCATGAGGGACAATCTCTTCACAAAACTGGATGTAAAAAGCAGGGTTGGTCTGGCCATGTATGCCATAAAACATGGCGTGGTGACGGTTTAGTCAATCAATTTGTTCCTGGTACCATACATGATTAAACCTGCGATGGTCTTTACCCCTACCTTGGTTTTCATGTTTTGCCTAATCGTTTCAATTGTTCTTGGAGAAAGGAAAACCTCTTTCGAAATTTCTTCAGTTGTTTTATCCTGGGCGATCAATCTAAGTATGCTGATCTCTTTTTCGGTGAACTTGACAGCATTGGGATAAAATTGTCTTGTCGCCTTTTTTTGCTGCAATTTCATCAACACAGCCTTGTTGAGGAGATCATTGAAATAGAAATCATCATTCATGCAAGTAAGGATTGCATTATAGATTTCTTCAGGATCAGTGGTCTTGGTCAGGTAAGCATTGGCACCCATTTCCATCATCTTTGAGATCATCTCCTGATCATCATACATGGTCAAAACAATAATTCGAACTTCCTCATATTCTTTCCTGAGCAATGAAATGGCATTGATACCGTCCATTTCAGGCATCCTGATGTCCATCAGTAATACATCTGGTAATTTGATTTTCATTTTATGAATCAAATCTTTCCCATCTTCAGCCTCCCAGATGATTTTCAGGTAATCTTTTCCAGACAATGCCATTTTAATGCCATCCCTAAAGATCTTATGGTCATCCGCAATGGCTACCTTAATCGTTTCAATTGTTGACATGGTTCACAGGGGTTTACATTCAGTGATGAAATTCTTTCAAAAACCTTGGGATTTTTACGAGTGGAACAACTAGTAAAACTACGAACACCGATTTTTTAAAAAACCCAATGAATTGGCAGGAAAACGCCAATCCAGAATTCTTCAAAAACCCAAAGACGTTGGCATTAAATAGGATTGTAATCAGAAGAAAATAACAAACAAGAATTCAGTGACATGAAGTCGAAATACACTGATCAATCGATCTGCATTAAAGCAGGTTTCCTTGTTTTTTTTTCACTCTTTTGGTATTGGAATCTCAAAGTTGCAATAAATTTTATCATTTGAAGCAATCATGTGATAATATCGAATAGATAAAAAAAAGCCAAAATTGCGTTCAGGTAGATTTTCCTCATTTTTTTTGGGAAAAACACGAAAACAAAGACCGTAATTTTACGCATTTCAATACGTAGATTTCCCCTATATTTATGCAGGTAATAAATGCACATAATTTGTATTTATATGTATTTCAACACTTTACACCATTTAAAACAAGCTTTTTTATCGTAAATCTACGCACCCCATTTCACCATGGATAAATTTTCACTCAAATTCAACTTCTGAAACAAAGTAGCTTTTTATCCACAAAAAACATATACCATGTTAAAAAGTAATATCGAAATCCAGGAGCAAAAGTTAGTTGATGAGACATCTGGAGAAGACATAGGCTTTGAATCGGGGGTAAAAATGGTCAAAGATTATTACGATATTACAGGAATTGGTACCGCACAATTTGTTGGCAAAAACATAATAGAAAAAATTTTAAGACAACCAGAGTGCATAGGAATTAATATTTACAATGCACTAAATGAAAGGGGCGAAAAAACTTATGTTTTAGTTGGATTAAACAAAGAAAATAATCCAATATTAAACATAACTGCAGTAAACGTTGAGGGTCAAATTAACCACATTGATGGCATT
>Ga0207909_1000697_pt1 | contig 10343 bp, 6 predicted proteins | sample LakMenEpi05May10_FD_150672 | JGI IMG/M metagenome (GOLD analysis project Ga0207909, IMG submission 150672) | Freshwater microbial communities from Lake Mendota, WI - 05MAY2010 deep hole epilimnion (SPAdes) | ecosystem: Environmental > Aquatic > Freshwater > Lake > Epilimnion/Euphotic zone ...
CCTCAGTTTTAGCAGGGCAGAGGATGGCATGTTGGAATTGGGTGTTCATATAGCCGATGTCAGTCATTACATTGAAACCGATTCTGCGTTGGATGAAGAAGCCTTTGAAAGGGCAACTTCGGTTTATCTGCCGGACAGGGTTGTACCGATGTTGCCAGAAAAAATATCCAATGAACTCTGTTCCCTCAGGCCACATGAAGATAAACTCACTTATTCCTGTGTGTTTAAAATGACTTCAAAAGGCGAAATCAAAGATGTCTGGATTGGTCGAACCGTTATTCACTCCAACCATCGGTTCACTTATGAAGATGTACAAAAGATCATCGAAACCCATACAGGCTTGTATGACAAGGAAGTATTGTTGCTCAATGAGTTGGCCAAGGGAATGCGTAAAAAAAGAATGAAGGAAGGTGCCATCAATTTTTCATCCCAGGAAGTACGGTTCAAGTTGGATGATATGGGCAGACCCATTGGCATTGTTATCAAAGAAAGCAAGGAGTCCCATCAACTCATTGAAGAATTCATGTTGCTTGCCAACCGCACCATTGCAGAAAAAGTGGCGAACGTAAAAGTATCCAGCAAACCATTGCCCTTTCCCTATAGGATCCACGACCAGCCTGATGAAGACAGGTTGATTCCATTTGTTGAATTTGCCAAGAAATATGGTTATCATTTTCTTACTACTACCCCTGAACTGATTGCAAAATCTTTTAATGAGATGTTGACCAAGGTAAAGGGACTGCCAGAACAACGCGTGCTGGAACAGATGGGCATCCGAACCATGGCCAAGGCTGTTTATACAACCAAAAATATTGGTCATTATGGGCTGGGCTTTGAGCATTACTGTCATTTTACATCACCGATCAGAAGGTATCCTGATGTACTGGTGCACAGGGTGCTTACCGATGTGTTGAACGGAGACCCAGAACCCGATAAGAAAATGGAACAGCGATGTGTACATTCCAGTGAGCGTGAGCGGGCTGCCATGGATGCCGAAAGGGCTGCCAATAAATACAAGCAGGTAGAATACATGCGCCAGTTCATTGGCGATGAATTTGAGGCTGTTATCTCAGGTGTTGCCAGTTTTGGCTTTTGGGCAGAAACCATTGATCACAAATGCGAGGGCCTTGTTTCTGCAACATCCCTGTTGGACTACGATGATTTTGTTTACCACGAAACTGAATATGCACTGATCGGAAGGAGAAGCGGATGGGCTTTTCGTATTGGAGACCCTGTGAAGATCAAAGTCATTTCAGCCAACTTGACCAAGCGTCAGCTGGATTATGAATGGATGTTGGATGTAGACTTCAAGGTTACAGCCCCAAAGAAAAAGAAAAAATAAGCATAAGAACACTTCATTTGCTATCTTAGAGCACCTTAACAAAGGCACTTTATGACGGGCATTGAAACATTACAACAATCATTCGAAACCTATTTTAACCATAGGCATTTTCCTTCCTTTCCTTCTACTTTATATGATCCTTTGGAGGAATTTCTCTCCAATTCCGGCAAAAGAATCAGGCCTGTACTTTGTTTGATGGGCAATGAACTTTTCGGCGAAATCAAACCTGATGCTTACCACCTTGCAGCTGCTGTAGAGCTTTTCCATAATTTCACTTTGGTGCATGATGATATCATGGACAAAGCACCCCTGCGCAGGGGTAAACCAACTGTACATGCGGTGCATGGAGAACCTACGGCTTTGTTGGGTGGAGATGTGATGATGGTGGTTGCATACGATTACCTTAACAAAATAGACCCTTCCTTTCTCAAGAAAACATTGTACCTGTTCAATAAAACCGCCAAGGAGGTTTGCGAAGGCCAGCAACTTGACATGGATTTTGAAACACTGGATCATGTTGATTTGGATCAATACTTGAAAATGATTGAGTTGAAAACCTCGGTTTTGCTGGCTTCCAGTCTTCAGTTGGGTGCCATCGTTGGCGGCGCAAGCGAGGGCAATCAGCAACATATTTATGAATTTGGCAGAAACTTGGGTATCGCCTTCCAGGTGCAGGATGATTATCTTGATGCATTTGGCGATCCAAGCAAATTCGGAAAACAAGTAGGGGGGGATATTCAAAGCAACAAGAAGACCTTTTTGATGATTCATGCACTTGAAACAGCAAAAGGAGACATGCTTGCCGAATTGCACCAACTCATGAAAAAAGAAGACAAGGACAAGGTAGAAAAAGTGCTGGCCATCTACAAAGCTTGTGGAATTGACCTCTGGGCCAATGCCCTCAAGGAACAGTATCTTGAGAAAGCATTTTTACACCTCGAAGAGATTGCTGTATCCAAGGAAAGAAAAGCATCACTGGTTGAACTGGCACATTATCTTATCAAAAGAGACAAATAAAAACATATACTTTGGGAAATATTTTCAGAAAAAAGAATCTAGAGGATCTGAATGGAGAGGTTTCATTGCATGCTGGCCCAGAGGGAGCAACGGGCCTGCACCGTGTATTGAATGTGAGAGACCTCACGCTGATGGGCGTTGCTGCAGTGATAGGGGGCGGTATTTTTTCAACCATTGGTTCCGCCGCCTACAATGGTGGACCCGGGGTTATTCTTCTTTTTGTGATTACTGCCATCACCTGTGGTTTTACAGCCCTCTGTTATGCAGAGTTTGCTTCACGCATACCTGTTGCGGGTAGTGCATATACTTATTCCTATGTGAGTTTTGGTGAAGTGGTTGCCTGGATAATTGGCTGGGCCCTGATATTAGAATATGCCATTGGTAACATTGTTGTTGCCATTTCATGGAGTGCCTATTTTAACAATATTCTCCATGCCATGGGCCTTGATCTTCCAAAGTGGCTGACGGTAGGATATCAGACCGCCAGCAATATTCATACAGCTGCTTTGGCAAACGGTGCTGATGTTTCAGGTCTTGTGTATACCAATGCCCCAAGAATTTTAGGCGTACCATTTATCATCAATTTACCTGCCTTTGTAATCGTTGCGCTCATTTCCATGTTGGCTTACATTGGCATTCAGGAAAGCAAGCGCACAGCCAATGCAATGGTGATGATCAAAATAGTTGTGCTTGTTTTGGTTGCCGTTGTTGGGTTTTGGTTTATTTTCTCAAATGGTACCACTGCCAATTGGACTCCTTTTCTTCCCAATGGAATGGGGGGGGTATTGAAAGGTGTTTCTGCTGTATTCTTTGCCTATATTGGATTTGATGCCATATCCACCACAGCAGAAGAGTGTGCCAATCCACAGCGGGATCTTCCCAAGGGAATGATCTATTCCCTCATCATTTGCACCGTAATATATATTGTGATTGCGCTGGTTATTACTGGATTGGTCAACTACTCAGAGTTTGCCAATGTTGCTGATCCTCTTGCTTTTGTTTTTGAGCGGATCAACATGCAGAAATTTGGTTTCTTCATCTCAGTCAGTGCTGTGGTTGCAGCCACCAGTGTATTGTTGATATTTCAAATTGGACAACCCAGGATTTGGATGGCAATGAGCCGCGATGGGCTGCTGCCCAAGTCTTTTGGCAAGGTCAACAAGAAATACCAAACGCCAGGTTTTTCTACTGTTATTGCAGGTGTATTGGTAGCTGGTCTGGTGCTTTTTATTGATGACAAACTGGTAACCGACTTGACCAGCATTGGAACCTTATTTGCATTTGTATTGGTCAGTGGAGGCGTACTTGTATTGCCAAGGATTGAGAAGCAGAAAGGGAAATTTTCTATCCCCTATATCAATGCCCAGTACATTTTTCCACTGATCTATGTCCTTGCTTTTTACCTGTTTCAGGACAGAACCATCCAGGCAGTTGTACATATTGGAACAGAAGGCTATCAGGAAGTGCTCTTCATTATTTTTATGGTGTTGGCTGGTATTCTTGCTGTGCTGTCTTTTGTCAAGAAATATTCCCTCATTCCAGTGCTGGGAGTGGCCTGTTGCATGTACCTGATGGTAGAGATTCCAGCTAAAAGTTGGCTTGTTTTTTGGGGTTGGATGGCGTTTGGTCTTTCCATCTATTTGCTTTATGGCAAGAACAACAGTAAGTTGAACAAATAACAAGATAGAGACTACCTTTGTAACCATGAAGTTTCAGGAAGGAGATAAAATCATGGTTCTTGCCACAGGTGAGCGTGGATCAGTTGTTGAGTGGATCGACAAGAAAATGTTGCTGATTGAGGTGGGTGGCGTAAGCTTTCCTGTATATGCTGATCAAATCGATTTTCCTTATTTTCAAGACTTCACGGCTCCCAAGGAATTTAAAAAAAAGTCTTCGTTTTCAAAACCTGAACCACCTCGAAAGGAGAAAAACGTCCAACGGTTAATTGAGCGAGATGGTGTTTGGCTTTCATTCTATCCTGTGCTGGACAAGGATGTTTTTGACGATGACATTATTTCCCATTATCGCATTTATGTACTGAACCATACGGATGATGACCTTATTTTTGAACTCTCCATCTATTATGGAAGCAACAAAGAGTTGGATCTCCGCAACAGCATTAGGGCCCTGGATGAAATGTATTTGTTTGATCTTCCATTTGAGAACCTGAATGATCAGCCCAGGATGGATTTTGACTTTTCCCTCGCATCTGCTGACAAGAAAAGGGTAGTGCATTTTGAGGTTCAGTTCAAGCCAAAGCCCAAACTGATCTTCAAGTTATCTGAAGATGTCTTGAAAGCACAAAAGGCATCATTCAATATCAATCTTTTTGAGACCTATCCCATCAAAGAAGCAGAGCAGGATCGCTTTGACATAAACAGGCTCTCTGCCGCTGGTTTCAAGGTTTATCCTGCTGATAAAATAAAGGCCAATCTTCCTCCAAGAAGAACATTGATCGATTTGCATGCAGATAAATTGTCCGACCAGCATGATCGGTTATCACCTGTGCAGATTCTAGACATGCAACTCAAGGCATTTGAAAAATTCTATGAAGAAGCGCTTGCCCACAAACTCACAGAAGTCACTGTTATACATGGCATTGGAATAGGAAAGCTAAAGGATGAAATCCATGAACTGCTTCGCCACAAAAAAGATGTTAAATCCTTCGTGAACAGACTCCATCATCTTTATGGGTATGGGGCAACAGAAATATATATACTACCTTAGTAGCGCCGCAATACGCTATCGCGTTGAGTAATCAACGAGGAAAGTCCGGACAACATAGAGCATCGCACCGGTGAACAGCCGGGTCTTGTGAAAACAGGAACAGAGAGTGCCACAGAAAATAACCGCCTCAACTTGTTGGGGTAAGGGTGAAAACGGGAGGTAAAAGCTCCCGGCGGTATGCAGCAATGACTACCGGGGGTAAACCTTGCGTGTTGAAATGCCACATAGGTCATGGTAACCTTCGGGTGGAGAATGACTCGTTCTCTCTCTTTGAGGCCATGATGGGTAGGCAGCTTGATCACATTGGGTAACTTTTGTGACAGATAAATGATAGCCTCGTACAGAATCCGGCTTATTACTTGCGGCACCTTATTAAAAATGCCTTCTCGGCTGAGAAGGCATTTTTTCATTAAAGGCTTAGAAGCCAATGGTATAATCAATAGTTTTCTGCATTAAATATCTCAGTAATATCTGCATCAGCAACTGAAATCAATATAGGATTCATTATGCTGTAATCATTCAGGTAAAACTGCTTAAATATCAGGTTGTCAGATACTAAGAGGGATTTATCCAGGTTCATGTTGATGTTTTCTGCCAAAAATTGCTCAGTTAATTTGATGTCTCCATTGTTAAATTCTTCCCAGTCGGTGTTTATGCTGACTCCCGCATTAAATTGATCATTGATTTCCTTGTCTGCTGAATTGGTTTCGGTCGTGGCAATGTGAAAGGAATTCAAAGCCTTGATCATTTCGTTCATGTTCAAATGAATTTCTCTGTCTGCTTTACGGAACATGTTACGGGAAGGGGTTGCAATTTTAACTGCAGTAATTTCTTCACCGATAGGAAGTGATTCAACCATTGTGCTCTTGGTTTTTTCCAATGTTTGCCCAATTCCTTCAGCAATGAAAGAGCTGTTTCCCGCAAGAATTGTAAACAGGGTGACGGCAGAAAATAAACCTGAAATGGCTTTTTTACAGTTGATCTTGTTTTTCGGTATTCTGGCCGTTGTGAGTTTGGCCATTTTATCAATTATCGTTTTCATAATATTAATTTAGTACTTGTTAATGCAAGGAACCATTCATTGTATTGGATGCTTGATTTTACTACATCTTGTATAATGGCTTGTTAATGCTTTTACTATGCAAAGGTACAATAGTTATACGCCACTACAAGGTAATCACGCATATCAATTTTGTTAATTTCTAATTTTACGCATAATTATCAATGAATGTTGTATAAATAACATTCAAATTATACGTAAATTAGAAAAAATTTAAAAATGATTAAGCAGGATTGGGCAAATAAAGGTTTAATCGGCACATCAATGCCGTTATAGCAATAAACAAACAGTGAAAACTAAATTAGGTCTAACGCTTTCGCAAAAGTTGTAACCAAAGGAACTACGGTCAGCGATACCATTGATGGTAAGAAAAGATAAACCACAACACAAAGTGCTATCGATAGGAAAAATAAAATCCAGTATGTGTTTTTTTGGCTCTTGGTCATCTTATTGATTTTGAATTACAAATATACAAAGCGATTCTATTTTCTTAAAATCTTAATCCATTCATTCTCAATAAATATTTTAATGTGTATTGATTACACTAATTAAAAAAATGTAAATTGTATCCACTATACAAATAGATTGATGAATATTGATATATACCTGAGATTTTCTACCCGCCCAGGACAAATGTTGAGGATTCAGGTAGATTTTCCTGGAGTTGAACATGTTTTATGCCCTGTCATATATCCAATGCGTTATGTTGATCATGGTCATTGGCATTTTCGGCTTGCTTTAACCAAAGATCAAACTGAAGTTAACGACAAACTGACGTATCGGTATCTATTTGAGGATGAAAATGGAGTGGTTACCAGTGATTATTGCAAAAACCGGTTCATTTCATTGAATAAGCCAAAAATAGCACTGGTTTTGCTGGACAGTTGGGTTGATATGGGTGCTGTTGCCAATGTTTTTCATACGGCACCTTTTGAACATATCTTTTCTGTTCATCGCAAAGTTGCCAAAACTACACTGCCCAAAACCGGATTTTTTCGTTTTACTGTTGATGCGCCATTGCTTTCCAAGAACCATCACTTGGGACTCTTGGGAAGTTCGGATGTTTTGGGTAATTGGTCTGTTACCAAAGTCCGTACAATGCAATTCAATGGCAGCCATTGGATTGCTGATGTTGAGGCAGCTCATTCCCAACTTTCTTTTGAGTACAAATATTGTTTATTGGATGCCTCTGGTAAGTTTATTGGCTATGAAAATGGAGGTAACAGACAGTTTAGTCTTCAGCATACGCCACAAGTTTCTTGTTTGATCCAGGATGGCTATGCGCGTTTTGACAACAACTGGAGAGGGACAGGTATTGCCATTCCTGTTTTCAGTTTGCGTTCAGCCAAAAGCCTGGGAGTTGGAGAATTCACTGACATCAATTTACTCGTAGATTGGGCTGAAAAAGTATCCCTCAGGATGATTCAACTTCTACCTGTCAATGACACAACTTCTACGCATACAAAGGCTGATTCTTATCCGTATGCTGCCATATCCGCTTTTGCACTTCATCCTATTTATGCTTCGATTGAAACCATTGCTGGGAAAAAGCATGCCAAGCAAATTAAACCCTATCTCTCACGAAAAGAGGATTTGAATGCTGATTCTGGTGTTGACTATCAAGCTGTCATGGATTTGAAGTGGGATGCATTGACTGCCCTTTATCAATCCATGAAGGATGATGTTTTTCAGGAAGTTGAATATGCGAATTTTTTTCAAGAGAACAAATCGTGGCTGGTTCCTTATGCTGCGTATAGTTTTCTTCGCGACAAATTCGGTTCTCCCGATACTTCCACATGGGGCAAATATGCATTATTCAATGGTGAACTGATCAATGTGCTATGTGCTCCAGGAGCTGAAAATTTTGATACCATTGCCTTGCATTATTTTATCCAATATCATCTGCACCTTCAATTGAAAAATGCCCATGATTATGCGAACAGCAAAGGCATCATTCTCAAAGGCGATATTGCCATTGGCGTACACAGGAATGGGGCAGATACCTGGACCCAGCCTTCACTGTACAATCTTGATATGCAGGCAGGTGCTCCACCAGATGATTTTGCGATAAAAGGCCAGAACTGGGGTTTTCCAACCTACAACTGGGAAACCATGAAGGCTGATGGATTTGCTTGGTGGAGACAACGTTTCCAGCAAATGTCAAATTATTTTGATGCTTTTCGGATTGATCATATCCTTGGTTTTTTTCGAATTTGGTCTATACCCGATCATGCGATTGAAGGCATCATGGGTAGGTTTGTACCTGCCATTCCAGTTTCGAGGAATGAATTTGAGAAGCTGGGCATTTTTATTGACAACAATCGATATTGCAAACCCTTTATTACTGATGCTGTAATTGGACAGATGGCAAGCCATTTGGCGGATGATGTAAAATACTTCCTGCAATCGAATGGAGATTCGACGTATAGGTTTAAATCCACTTTTGATACACAACGCAAAATTGAGGACTATTTCCACGCGGAAAAAAAGAAAGATGCTGAAAAAGAGTTAAAGCAACTTTTATTCAATCTCCATGCAAACGTAATTCTTTGGCCTGATGGGGAAAACAAAGATGGTTTCCATTTTCGTTTCAATGCCTCTAAAACCCTGTCTTTTCAACACCTGGATGCCTATGCCCAACAACAACTTTCTGCCTTATATGATGATTATTTCTATCACCGACAGGAGCATATTTGGAAGCATGAAGCGCTTGAAAAACTTCCTGCATTAAAGTTGTGTACAGACATGCTCATCTGTGGAGAAGACCTGGGCATGGTAACACAAAGTGTTCCCGCCGTCATGTCATCGCTTGGTTTTTTGAGCATGGAAGTGCAGAGAATGCCCAAGCAATTGAATACGCCTTTTTTTGATCCATCCCATGCTCCCTATCTTTCTGTTGTTACTCCCTCTACCCACGACATGAGCACGATCCGTGAATGGTGGTTGGAAGACCGGAGCAGGACGCAACAATTCTACAATGAACAGCTTTGTCAGCATGGAGATGCTCCTGACGCTGCAACAAGCCATGTTGTTCGTTCTGTGATACTGCAACACCTCGCATCACCAGCCATGTGGGCGGTATTTCAATTGCAGGATTTCCTTGCCATGAATGATAGTCTTCGCTTAGAAGATCCATTTGCAGAACGGATCAATGTCCCGGGTGATCCTAACCATTACTGGAGATTTAGAATGCATTTGCCCATTGAGGAACTGATTAATAATGATACCTTTAATCAAGATCTCAACTATATGATCAGTGCGAACAAGCGATAGTTTTTCACTGATATTTCATTGGCTTTAAAAGGAAGATGCAGTATAATCTATGTTTACAATACGCTATTGGCAAAAAGAGCTGGCTTTTGAATATCCATTTACCATTTCCAAAGGAACAAAAACACACCAGCCAACCTTCATTGTTGAACTGAATTTCCGGGGCATCATTGGGTATGGAGAAGCACCTGCCATTGCCTATTATGGAATTACCACAGATAAAATGGTAGCAGATCTTGAAGCAAAACGAAAGTTTGTTGAATCCTTTTCCTTAACTGACCCCAAAAGATTCTGGCATTTTTTACACCACTTGTTTCCCAACAATCCTTTTTTGGTTTGTGCTCTTGACATGGCCGGATGGGATATTTATGGCAAGCTCAGGAGAAAACCTTTGTATGAATTATGGAACCTGAATCTGGCCAATGCACCCAAAACTGATTATACCATAGGCATCGATTCGCTGGAAAAGATGCTGGAGAAAATTGATGCACATCCTGCGCCGATCTACAAAATAAAAGTGGGCACTGCAGATGATCTTGAAAAGCTTAAGGCCATCAGACAACATACCGATTCCATCATCAGGGTTGATGCCAATGCTGGCTGGACCCTGGACCAGGCCCTGCAGATGCTTCCTGTTTTGGAACAGCTTGGTGTTGAATTGATTGAACAGCCCCTTGCCAAAGAAGATTTTGAGGGAACCAAGACGTTGAGAGCCACAACATCGATTCCCATCTTTGCCGATGAATCTTGTGTAGGGGAGAAGGATGTTGAAAAATGTGCTGGCTATTTTTCCGGAATCAACATTAAACTTACCAAATGCAGTGGTATTACTCCTGCATTGGAAATGATAAAGAAAGCAAGATTGTTGAACCTACAAGTGATGCTGGGGTGTATGAATGAGAGCAGTATAGGGACAGCTGCAATGGC
>Ga0207909_1000698_pt1 | contig 10335 bp, 10 predicted proteins | sample LakMenEpi05May10_FD_150672 | JGI IMG/M metagenome (GOLD analysis project Ga0207909, IMG submission 150672) | Freshwater microbial communities from Lake Mendota, WI - 05MAY2010 deep hole epilimnion (SPAdes) | ecosystem: Environmental > Aquatic > Freshwater > Lake > Epilimnion/Euphotic zone ...
ATTCACCTCACCATCCCACACCGGAACCTTGAAGCGAATCGAGGGAGGATACTCGCCAGTCTGAACCCACTCGCCCTCTGCATTCTTCTTCACAGCCGCAGTGACGGTGTTCTTCATCGTCTCCCGAAGAGAATCCTCCGTACGCTTACGGCCAAACATCCGGACGGAGTTCTCGATGAAATACTTCAGCAGAACCTCCTGGAAGTCCTGCATAAAGTTGTAGAGGTACGAGTTGTCGTCAGTACCCGTTGCACGCTCCTTCGCATACACGTCGCAACCGTTGAGCGAAGCAGACAGGGTATACGTGGTCTGACCACTCTCCTGGCTCTTGATCAGTACACCGGCAGGGAACGCGAGCTTAGGAAGACGGAACTGTACCTTCTGGCCAGCATAGAGCAGATTGATAGTCACTGCATTCGTCTTCTTGTTCTTGATCGGCTCGGAGAACGTAATGTCAGCAGGGGAGATCTTGCGGATGTTAACGACAGAGACGGAGGCCATTTGTGCTTGTTGTACTCCTATCTAACACCATCGGTTGCGGTGGATCCATTTTTCACGAAAGGATCGGATAAGTATAATGAGACAGTGCCTATCTTGCAGAAACAGGACATCTGAAGATAGATGTCCGCATTCATGTCTACGAACCATGATTGTTTGCAACCGACACGCAAAGACAAAAAACATACGTTTATGGTTTAGAATGCATTCGAGTATAGTTCAAGGTGTTGTAAAAGTCCAAGCATTGATTAGAGGATTTCTGATTAGAAATAGGCTTCAGTTATGTGGACCAGGAGTTCTTTGCAGAAGTGTATGTCATAACGATGAAGATCTGATAACATGCGAACAAAAGAATGCTGTAAATCCGTTTGATTTCTTTAGCATAGTTGATGGTGGTGAAACGTTCTGGTTCGATCAAAGAACGATGATTGAATGGTCACAGAAAAACGTTGATGTAACCAATCCCTATACGCGTTCACTTCTTTCTGTAGACGATACTCGTAGATTGCGTGAGTTGCAGGTATGGAGGATCCATTCCGGTATTCCATGTTATCACACCGTGCAGAATATTGCATCCGAATCAAGACGGACTGTTAGATGGTTGCGTATTGCACAAATACTTCGCGAGAATTCATTCGATGAAGCCCATCAAGAAATATTCCTAGGAATGCCTCGGGGTCAAATACTCTCATTCATCGAAATACTCAAGCAAGATATGCGAGAATGGTGTGTTGGTAGGAGAAAACGGTTCTATATATGGATTGTTGGATTCAGAGGAATGAGGATTCTTGATGAAGCCGATCTCAGTGCAGATATAGCTGGATTACTTCTTGCGATTCTCACAGAACACAAAAACAGTTTTCAGTTTTGTTTCTTCATATGGGCAGCCTATGTAAAGTGCAGTTCACTTTGGAGAAACTGAAACCTATTTACGCGTCTCTCGGGGGTACTAATCATAACAATCGCGTTCAAAATGTCCACTTCTCATTCTGTGTCAGTAACAAACACGATGTCCGCCGATAAGTCCAAGAAGTCTGTCAAGAAGGTCGAGCCTGTCGTCGCCCCCGTTGTCGTCGCCGCCCCTGTTGTTGCACCTGTCGCTGAGAAGAAGGCCCCGAAGGCCAAGGTCGTGAAGGCCGCTGCCCCTCCCACGAAGGTTGAGGCGACGGTGCCGACGGTTGCGGCGGTTGTTGATGCTCCGGAGCAGGCGACGCTCCCGGCCCAGGAGCGTCTCTCGGCCGTTGTCGAGAAGCTGAAGGATGCCCAGTCGAAGTTCAACACGGAGATCAAGGAGATCACGAAGGAGGCGATGGCGGCGGTGAAGGCGGCTGGCCGCGAGATCAAGGACGCGAAGAAGCGTAAGCGTTCCAAGAAGCCCGAGGACATGACGCCTGAGGAGAAGAAGGCGTGGGAGGCCCGCCGTGCCAACAACGCGTTCCTCAAGCCGCGTCTCCTGACCCCGGAGCTGTGCACCTTCATGGGACTTCCGCACAACTCCCTCCGCTCGCAGACGGATGTGACGAAGTTCGTTGCGACGTACGTCAAGAGCCACAACTGCTTTGACCCGGCGAACAAGCGTCGCATCATCCCGGATGCGGTTCTGGCCAAGCTCCTCAAGTGCACGGACAAGGACACGGTCACGTACCTCAACCTGCAGAGCTACCTCAAGAACCACTTCGTTAAGACGGCGTAAGTAAGCTAATAGTACTAGAAACAACATAAAAAAATAAACCACTCTAGTAATGAAAGTTGATTCAACTTTGATGACTGGAGGTGTAGTTGTGCTGATCATTGTGTGGTTGTTCATGATGCCAACTGAACCCGGGAAGTCGCGTGGGCCTTTGTTTTTCTTTGATGAAAGTCCGTATTCTGGACCGAAGGCTCCTAGAGGAGGAGATGATTGGAGACAACGGCAAGATCTGACTAAATAAGTCCAGACCCAGAACGCTTTTTAAACTCCCTGACTGCACGTATGTGATTTTGAGTAGCTGAAACACGTGTATTGAATGAAGACTTTGTAATTTCAGATGTAGTAGGTACTACTACAGTTTGAACTTGCGTTTCAAGTATGATGGGTATATGCACTTCGACATCTTCGTTATACAGTATAGATGCACGTGAAAGGAATTCATCTCTATCGTAGACAGCTAGAACTGTTTTTCTATCGAGAACCGAATAGCTTAGAATGACACGTGTGTCTTCAATCACCATTCCGCAACAGAACTCAACAACTTCATTTTCAAATTTGAACGGTCTTGAATATCTCAGAAGGTTCATGTCCAGATCAAATACAACTAGGAAAGAATAGTAATCACGAATGCTCTCTGAGCAATCTTTATTGCTTGAATGCACCATGAACCAAATTTCGTCTTTATATGTGAACCCTGGAGTTGATCCAGAGAACTTAGTAAAGAAATAAGGAACATCACGTTTCTCTTCGACCTTAACTAGTTTGGACCGTTCAATCTTTGCAATTATAACGGGATACCACGAGTATACAATATGTGTTTCACCGTGAAGGTCAAAAAATGACCAATTCTTCTCGGTTTTGTCAGGGCGACCTGTATCAAATCCAACTGTAATAAATCTATTCGGCAAGACTCCTGTTGCACCTGTATCTTGAAAGGAATGCTCACCTACAATAATTGAATAGTTGTCACTTTCTGGATTATACGATGTACCTGAAAGGAAGACAGAAGAGCCTGCCTTAAATAGTCGTATATCTTCTATACCTCTGTTTACAGTCTCATTAAGCAATCCTGTTTCAAAAAAGGCTTCGTCTTCGATCCGATTCAGTTCTGCATCCAGAACGCAGTGAGACGTGAGGTTAATAACCTTTGTTGTATTGTATTGTGTCTCCGGATATCCGTATTTATTTAGGAAATAATTGATGTATCGAATGAAGGAAATATAATGGTTTGGACGAGTTGGATGCTGGCAAATTGAATGGTTTGATGCAATAAACGTGAACTCCTTGCCGGAGATCGTGCGATCAATCGTATTAGAAAAATCTAATGTCATCAACGGATGCAACAAATCGTATTCGCATGGAGACAATATGAGACGCTTATCTCTATATAATCCTTTTGTGATCCACGGAGACGAATCTACTCTCTTTGATGTCAATGCAAAATACCTTGGCTTATCTCTCATTGCCGCGATAAGATAGTGCCCAATAAAGAATCGATTTCCTTTGGTGATAATTTTGGGGAGTTCCGTACTTTGCTTTGCGTACTCGATACCAAGCAAACCCTCGCCAGTTGGATAGTATTTATTGTAACCATATACCTTCAACTTCGTATTCCGGACGATTTCGCGGATGCATGAAAGCATGATTTCGTTTTTAGGTAGAACTCCAATCATATCGAGCGATACCATAATAGATCCGGGTGCTGCAGGGAGATGTGGTGCCTGATTAAAAAATTCAGACTCAGTCAACGCAATGAGCTTGAATCCATTCTTAAGAAATATTCGGGAATCCAACGACATTCCGCCATTATGATAGAGAATGCAATATAATGATAAATCCTTGCGATTCTTTTCGTCTAATAATGTATCAAATGCATCGATAACATCTTTTTGGAAGTGAGTTTTTATGAATACTCTTGCAGTTATGTCATCGAAGACAGTTATGGTAACTTCTGGATTTGTATCTCTTATTTCTGCAATTTCCCTTTCATTTCCATCATCCCATATGTATACGTTGCATGGAATACATGACATATATGATTTCTTAAGAGGGTACGGCTTCACCTCTTGAACCAATCTATTGTAGTCAACATTCATTGTTGATTGTGCATGTTAAAAGAAGACATAAACCAACACACTCTGCATTTGCAGTGTCTGTTGGTTTTTTTGGTTTGGAGTTGTTGGTTTCACGTTTAGTTGCTGTACGCCAGGCCACCCATGCCGCTCATCACGCGGAACACGTTGTAGTTGACCGCGTAGACGCGGATCGAGGCAGTGTTCTGGTTCTTGACCGTGTTCACGGACACAGTGAAGTTCAGCGTCGCCTTGTCGATACGCGAGAAGTTGCAGCTGCCGCTCGGCTGGTGCTCCTCCGGCTTCAGGGCAAACGAGTAGACGTTCACGCCGACCGCCGGGGTGCGGGTGTGGTGCTGCCACGGCTGGACGCGGTCGAAGTACCGGCCCTCACGCTCGTCGAAGCGGTCCTGGCCGTTGAGCTGGATCTTGGCCACTTCAACCGGGTTCTTGCCCTCGCACTTCACGTTGGAGGACAGGATCACCTTCGCGAGGAGGTAGTTCGTCGTCGCCTCGAAGAACACATCCTGACCATCGTTGCCAACACCGTCACCGTAGAGCTCAGAGCTCGTCGTCAGGCCGCCGCCGCTGACGATGCCGAGACCAGGGATGAAGGGCTCGCCGAAGCTGCCGGGCGCACTTTCGTTGGCACTAGATGTTGTCGGGATTCCGCCGACTGTCGTTGCACCGGGGCCGCCGCTCGCCAGGGTGCCGCGGCCGAGGATGCTCGTCACGATACCGTCCGTGTTCCAGTCATCGGAGTAGTTGAACGGCTGCTGTCCGAGGGCCTCCTTGATCCACGGCACAACTCCGCCCGGGGCAGAGCAGTCGACGAACGAGTCGCGCTGCACAACCCAGACAATCTCCTTCACCGGGTGGTTGAAGTTCATCTGGATCTTGTTGGAGGACGCTGAGATCGTCTCAGAACCCGTGTACTGCAGCTGGTCGATCAGGTACTCGTGGCTCTGCTGGGCAAACCGGCGACGCTCCTCCGTGTCGAGGTAGACGTACTCAATGTACAGGGAGGCACCAACGAGCTGGAGGCTCTGGATGCCGCTGCCCGTCGAAGCGCCGCTGCCCTGCGGGAGAGACTGCGGAGGAAGGTAGGCTGTACCCATCCCCGTTGTGTATCTGTCTCCATAGCAGCAGTTGTAGTTCTGCTCGAAGTCCACATTGATGCGGACCTCGTGGTACTGCAGGGCAATGAGCGGCACAGCCAGGCCCGGGTTGCGGCAGAACCAGAACTGGAGCGGGATGTACAGCGTCTTCATCGGCGTGCCCGCACGGGAGACGCACGAGTTCGTCAGCTCAGACGCCGCGCACGTCGCATCCAGCGGGACACCGTCGGACGTCTTGAGGAGAACCAGGTCGGCGGTGTTGCCGAGCATGTCCTCGAGGGACTGCTGCGTGCCCGGGGCCTGCGAGAGCTGCGTCCAGATCTGCATCCAGTCGCCGTACTGGCGGTCAATGCGCGAGCCGCCCACCTCAACCTCAACCTGCTTGATGAGGCGGTGGCCGACGTAGTTGAGCCAGCGGAAGCGGTCCGTGGAGCCCGAGTTCAGCACAACCTGCGGGAGCGTAACCTGGATGTACGTGCGGTACATTAAGTCAGCGTTACGGGAGATAACGGCCGTGACACGCTTGCCGAAGTCGGCCTGGCCGTTGAACGTCACCTCGATGGACTCCATCGCGAAGTTGGTATGACGCTTGTACAGCACCTTCCAGAACGTGATCTGGGGGTTGCCGGAGATGTAGATGTCCTGGGCACCATAGCTGACGAGCTGCATTAAACCACCGGCCATATTGTTGTTATACTTCACTGCAAGAAATTATTTTCGAGTGTTCAAGAGACGCATGCGTTGAGGCGACTCCCTTCAAAACACGAATTGCAGACGGGAATATATGACTCAGATCCACCGATAAGTACGCGTTCACTTGATTGAACAACGCGAAATGTTGAAGTCGAAGGATTCTTGCAGATAGAGCATTCACCTGTTAACTTTGTGATTTGGGATGCAAAGGGAATACAACTTAAGAGTTCGGTGAATGGTTGGCAATCTGAATCTCCATCAAGACCCACCAAGAGAAGATTTTTATTCAAAATGGGTTGGATGATCGACCGAATGTTCGGAACAAATTGAGCTTCGTCAATGACAATATAGTCCACGACTGAAAGCTCATAGGGTGTAACTTCATCGATATACTTGCAAGGATACATTTCGCCTGAATGCGAAACAATTACGTCGGATCTATACCTTGAATCAAGACGGGGCTTTAGAACAAGTCCGGTTCCGGACTGCTTATAAATCCAATCAAGTGCATAGGATGTCTTCCCTGCAAACATGGGGCCGACAACAATTTCAAGGGGCATTACTTAGTTACTCTACTCATATTTAACCTGTTTTCTTTACCTTTTTCTTTGGAGCCTTCAGTATAGTATCCACAAGACCACCACCGCGTACATGTCTACGCGTACGTCTTCTGCGGACCTGGCGTCTACGGCGTGTTTTCCTCCGACGTCCGCCTTCTGCACGAGGACGAGCGAGAATCTCTTGCAATTCAGTCTGATCCGGAGAACTGATCATAAATGTATCTTCTGCAAAATTTATATCTGGGCCCGCCACCTCCTCGTTGTCATATACGAACGGATCTTTATCGAAATCGCGAGGAGAGAACTGTAAAACTATTGTTTGGGTTCCTTTTTTGTAGACGACATTTACAGTTCGGTCAAGTGCAAAGACCAAATCATCCCTGCCACCCGGCCCCTGCATTGCCTTAATATCTCGTTTCGTTAAATGAGACGGGGAGAGTACCTTACTTGCCACCCAGAATCCGTCGTCCACGGCCACATCATCTGCACGGACTTCAAACTTTTCCTCTGAAGCCCTCACTGGTGTTGCCACCATCAAATCAGACGGAGGTTCATCCTCACTGGGTCCAAACGCAAGACGTACACGCGAAATAGGGAAATGTGTCCATCTATCCATATCATAACTCGTACTACTAGATCCGGATTCAGACACAGAAGAACCCGATGACATATTACTCTTATGCTAGATTATGTCTTTGCATCAAGACAATGAAACCTATTTATCTGTTTGCAGGGATACTTGCAGTTGCGTTAGTTGTACTTCTTATGCAACGGCAGACGAATGTGATTGTTCGCGATTCTCCAGTCAAGTTCTCCTCTGTACGCAAGCATCCCTTTGATGTCTATTCAGATCCCTATCATCCACCTGAACGCGAGAACCCGTACTGGAGAGGGCGTGACCCGAATTATCAGCAAGTCGGTGTTCTGCAAGGTCAGGGGCGTGCCGGACTTCTGCCGCTGTTCGGTCGGCCGTCAATCACATCCAATAGTCGATGGGAATACTATACGATGAGTGATGGTCTGAAACTTCCAGTCTCCTACAATCGCAAACAGTGTAATTCCGACACTGGTTGTGATGAATTAATCGGAGAGGATTCGCTTGATGTGTTAGGATTAGGCAAGTACAAGGCTGCAGTCTACGATGTTACTCAACCACGCTACGACCCAGGACGCCTGTAGACCATGCAATATATACGGACGCACATCCGAGAATGTTTGAAGTTGCCAATGCAAGAATTGTTTGCCAATCAACTCCCTTTATAGGTCCAACGAAAAGGACGTTGCCTGCAGACAAAAATCCACCGCTAATCTTGTTAGTTACAAGATGTATCATACCATATAAGAATCCTGCAAAAAGTGGACTTGATTCATAAAAGACTGAGAGTGCAATAATGATTGCACCAATGTACTCGACTACACATTTTACGATCAGAATCATTATTAGTTTACGTTCATAATAATCTTCATATTAAACGGTCTTTCTGCATCTCTTCGTCTTACGACTACGTGTCTTTCCACCGGGGCATTGTTTGCGTCTGCATCGCTTTGTTTTACGGTCACGTGTCTTGCCACTGGTGCACCGTTTACCTCCAGTTCGTGCTCCAGGAAACTGTGCAAGAAGATCTTCTTTTAGCTTAGGTAAAAAGACATCGGGAGTCGTTGCAGCCATTCCCGCCTCGCTAATGTCTGCTGCAGGAATTCCCGGTGCAAGCATACGCTGTGTTTGTCTGAATTCGTTTAAGGCCTCTCTGAAATTTTCATTTCCTGTTTGTCTACGAACACGTCTACCAAGATCATCCAGAACATCTGACATAGTACGTTCTTGTAGCTTTCCTTCTGCAATCATCTCATCGATCTTTGCAATCCAAATCTTAGCAACAGCGGTTGTAAGAAGTGACATCTTATTCTATGAACAGAATTTACTCAAACACAATACGAGGACTGATGTGCATTGCCTCCAGTTCCTGTGCCCATAGCTTCAACGCATATGGAATTGTCTTATTCTCAAAGTCTGTACGATTACCGCACGACCTGCATTCGTAGTGAGCTTCCTTTTCGTTGAAGATGGCGAGGGTTCCACACTTCCTACAAATGCCGGTTTCAAATGGATCGGATACGTCCATCAATCGCTCCTTGGTAAACGCAGCGGTTCCGTGGCTGAGCATACAGTCCCTCTCCATCTCTCCAACACGGAGACCGCCATCACGAGACCGGCCCTCGCAAGGCTGACGTGTCAGGGATACAATCGGTCCACGAGCACGCGAATGCTTCTTATCTGCAACCATATGCTTCAGACGCTGATAGAACGTCGGACCCATGAAGATCTCTGCCTCCATCATTTCACCGGTCATTCCGTTGTAAAGGGTCTCATTTCCATACGGATGCATTCCAAGGTCCATCATATGTGCTCGGAGTTCATCGAGCTTCATGTGCGTATACGGCGTTCCATCTCCAAGAGTTCCGCGATTCACGCAGATCTTTCCAAACACCGTCTCCAGAAGCTGAGCAATTGTCATTCGAGACGGAACTGCGTGAGGATTCATGATAATGTCCGGCCGAAGTCCCTTGGATGTAAACGGCATGTCGCACTCTGGCAACAAGATACCGACCGTTCCCTTCTGTCCGTGACGGGATGAGAACTTATCTCCAATCTCAGGAACACGCTCAGAGACTACACGAACCTTCACAAATGGATATCCATCCGAGTTTTTGTCCTGCCATACACCATCGATCCGGCATGGCTCGGAGTTCTTGTGGATTGTGGATGCATCTCGGTACAGATATCCATGTGGATCGTTCTTCAGAGTAACCGCCTTTCCGATCATTACATCGTTCTCCTTGACGACTGCGTGCATCATAGGAATGCCCGCGTCAGTCACTGCATCGTACGATGAGTTCTTGAATCCACGCGTGTTCTCCTGTCTCGGCTTCATGAATCGCTCCTCACGACCACTCGTTACATTACGGTGTTCTTCGTCCTTGTACATGGTCGTATGCAGACCGCGAAACAGTCCGCGACGAACTGCAGACTTGTTCATGATAACTGAATCCTCCTGATTGTACCCCGAATAACACGCAATTGCAACAATCACATTCTCTCCGAAGGGCATATCCTGCATCTTGAGCACATTCATCATCTGTGTCTCAACCAACGGACGAGTCGGACTGCACAGAAGGTAGGCATTCTTATCCAATCGCTTCGCATAGTTCTTTGCGTACATCGACATTGCCTGCTTGCCCATGGCCGACTGATACGTGTTTCGAGGCGACTGATTGTGATCGGACAGCGGGATCGTATTTGCCATATGACCAATTGCAGCTGTAGGGTGGATCTCGCAATGAGTATATGCATTTGCTGAATCGCCCTTCAAGTCCTCTGGGAACATTGCAATCCGAATCGTCTCACTCTCGCTCGGATCAATATACTCCACGCACGTCCGCACCCAATCGTTCCACGACGAATTGGGAGGAGGCTGCAGGATCTTTCCACCCTCGACTCGAAATACCGGACGAACAAGGCGGCCGCTATCTGTCTCAATTAGAATGATATTGTGGAGAACATTCCATGCAATTGAAATATGAGGATGGATTTGCATCGAGGTCTTGGCCTTCTTCAGTGCCTTGTACACTACATCTGGCTGATCCGTGTATCCAAACGTAACTCCATTCACATTCACGGTAACTGCCTTCTTTACATGGACGTC
>Ga0207909_1000699_pt1 | contig 10329 bp, 8 predicted proteins | sample LakMenEpi05May10_FD_150672 | JGI IMG/M metagenome (GOLD analysis project Ga0207909, IMG submission 150672) | Freshwater microbial communities from Lake Mendota, WI - 05MAY2010 deep hole epilimnion (SPAdes) | ecosystem: Environmental > Aquatic > Freshwater > Lake > Epilimnion/Euphotic zone ...
TGAATAAATGATAGATATGTTTTAAAAATATTTCCTCCTTTGTTAAGTTAAAAAGTTGATTAAATGCTTGGTTGTTCCAAGTAATTTCGCCGTTTAAATTTAAGGTTGCAAAGGCTTTTATGGCATTTTCAGATACGATAGATAACTTTTCAATTTCCCTAAAAATTGCATAATAATCAAATAATTTTTTAACGAACAATTGAAGTTTTGAATTTAAAAGTTTCATATTTTGAAGGTTGTCCTTCTCTTGAGTGGTGTGTAAAAAAAAGACCCCTTTGTTAGTAATATCACTTTTAAAAGGATTACTAAAAATGATTGAAAAATCATTAAATGTAAATAATTCACTTAAGTAGTTGAAATATAAATTGCTTTCTTCGATGATGATTTCATTTTTTAATAAAAATTGAAATCCCAAAAAATCATTTTTAATTGGTTTGGGCACCGTTGTGATGGAAGGGTAATAACCAGATGAAAAAAAATAAAGTTCATCATTCGAATCATTTAATAAATAAACAGAAAGAAATGAGCCTTTAAACAAATCTTGAAACCGATCCATTGCCTTTGCAAAAATCTCGTAAAATGAAATGTTTCTTTTTGAAAAATCCTCCAATGCATCTCGTTCTGATTCACTCAAAACCACTTCGATTTTTTCTAACGTATTTTCAAACAAATACAAAACAAAACAATTATCATTAACTGCTATTAATTTTAAGTTATACCAAGAAGCTTTTTCTTGAATGAATAACTCAAATTCATATTCTTGCTGTTGAGTTGCAACAAATTCGACAATTAATTGAAAATCTGTTGTATTAAATTCTTCGAATAAATTAGAGATAGATTTACCCATCAGATCTTCCTCTTTTAACCTAAAATATTGTAAAACATAGCAATTGAAATTTAAGATTTTCAAGTTAGCGTCTAAATACAAAAAACCGTCGCGAGAAGCTGCGTTAATTGATTGTTCAAGATTATTTTGTAGGGATTTATTCGTTAATTCTTTCTTCTTTCTTGACACGACAAGTACGTAACCAATAAGAATGAAAATAAGTAAAACGAATATGAAAATTGGCAGTGTTGGTTCCATGAAATTTAAATTGTATTTAAACAAAGTTAGGATAAAAAATGGAAAAAAATGAAAGTGTTTGGTATAATCAAATGGAAACTATTCATTGGTTTTGTTAATTTTACACCAAAAAATGAAATTGCATTTTCGTGAATTAGGAGAGGGACAACCTTTAATCATTCTCCATGGACTTTTTGGCTTTTCAGACAACTGGCAAACACATGCTAAAAAGTTGGCTGATTATTACCGTGTAATTTTAGTTGATTTACGCAATCATGGGCATTCACCTTGGTCTGAAGAATTTTCTTATGATCTAATGTCTGAAGATTTAAACGAATTGATTCTTGAAAACAATCTTTTAAACCCGATAATTATTGGCCATTCAATGGGAGGAAAAGTTGCGATGACATTTGCACAAAAACACCCTAAATCGCTTGAAAAGTTGATAATAGTTGATATGGGAATTAAAGCCTACCCGCCTCATCACCAACATATTTTGGAGGGAATTCATACCTTAGATTTAACAAAAGTTACCGTTAGAAGTGAAGCTGAAAAACTATTAAACGTATTCATTGAATCGGAAGGTGTTCGTCAATTTCTGTTAAAAAACCTCTATTGGAAAGAAAAAGGGAAATTGGCTTGGCGAATGAATGTGAATGTGTTAGAGCGCGAAATGAATGAAATCCTAAGATCATTGCCTTCAATTGATGTATTCACGCCCACACTCTTTATTCGAGGCGAATTATCAAATTATATTTTAGATGAAGATTTTGAAGAAATTGAATCCACGTTTCATGATGCAGAATTGATTACAATACCAAACGCTGGACATTGGGTTCATGCAGAAAACCCAGATTTATTTGTCGATACAGTGTTGGGGTTTTGTTTACGCTAAATAGAAAGCAAAAAAAAAGACTGCCAAATTTGACAGTCTTTTAAAATAGTATCTAATTTATTACCCATTCAAGGCCTCTGCACCACCAACGATCTCAAGGATTTCGTTTGTAATTGCAGCTTGACGTGCTTTATTGTAAGATAATTTTAAGGTTTTCTGTAATTCACTTGCGTTATCCGTTGCTTTATGCATAGCAGTCATACGAGCGCCATGTTCAGAAGCGTTTGAATCTAACAAGCTTTTAAATAATTGTATTTTCAATGATTTAGGAATCAAATCAGAAACAATTTCTTCTTTAGATGGTTCAAAAATATAATCACCAGCTGATGAAGTTCCTTCTGAAACGGTAGGAATAATTGGCAAATACTCTTCTGTTTTCACATCTTGAGTTGCTGCATTTACAAATTGATTGTAAACAACAACAATTTTATCAAATTCTTTTGTTACAAACAAGTGCATTAATTCTGCTGCAATTGTAGCATTATTATCAAACGTCAATTGATTGAAAATATCTTCAACAGGAGCTAATGCATCATTGATGAAATAAGCATCTGAACGCTTATAAGCATCTTTGATTTTTTTACCCAAGCATAATACACGAGGATTTGCATCTTTAAAGTCGTGATTCACCAATTGGTTTACACGTTTGATGATGTTGTTATTAAATCCACCACACAAGCCTCTGTTTGAAGTAATTCCAACGATTAATACATTCTTAACTTCACGGTTGTCAGAATAGGCATTTTCAGACAAATCCAATGTTGCACTTAAATTACTTAAAATCTCTTGCAATTTAACCGAATATGGACGCATCTGAGTAATTGCATCTTGCGCACGTTTCAACTTAGCGGCAGACACCATTTTCATTGCTGAAGTGATCTGCATCGTTGAACCAACGGATGTAATTCTATTACGTATTTCTTTTAAACTTGGCATTTTACTTGCAAATTTCAGATTCCAACTTACAGATTATTATTTGTACCTGTAAGTTGGAATTTGTAATTAATATTTATCCGCTAATTCTTTAGCAACTTTTGTCAATGTATCTGTAATTTCATCTGTATATTTTCCAGCTTTCAAAGCTACTAACACATCAGCATGTTTTGCTTCTAAGAAATTCAAGTATTCTTTTTCGAATTCTTTTACTTTGTTAACAGGAACACGTTGCATTAAACCTTTAGTTCCAACATAGATAATTGCAATTTGTTTTTCAACTGACATTGGATCACCTTCACGTTGTTTTAAGATTTCAACGTTACGAGCACCTTTATCTAAAACAGATTTTGTAGCAGCATCTAAATCCGATCCGAACTTAGCAAATGCCTCTAATTCTCTATATTGAGCTTGATCTAACTTTAATGTACCAGCTACTTTTTTCATTGATTTAATCTGAGCATTACCTCCAACACGCGATACAGAAATACCTACGTTGATTGCTGGACGAACACCTGCGTTGAATAAATCACCTTCCAAGAAGATTTGACCATCTGTAATTGAAATCACGTTGGTTGGAATGTACGCAGAAACGTCACCCGCTTGTGTTTCAATAATTGGCAACGCTGTTAACGAACCACCACCTTTTACTAAGTGTTTAATTGATTCTGGTAAATCATTCATTTGTGCAGCAATTTTATCATCAGCAATGATTTTTGCAGCTCTTTCTAACAAACGTGAATGTAAGTAGAAAACGTCACCTGGGTAAGCCTCACGACCTGGAGGACGACGTAATAACAAAGAAACTTCACGGTAAGCAACCGCTTGTTTTGATAAATCATCAAATACTATTAATGCAGGACGACCTGAGTCACGGAAAAATTCTCCGATAGCTGCTCCTGTCATCGGTGCATAAAACTGCATTGTTGCAGGATCAGATGCATTTGCAGCAACAATAACTGTGTAAGCCATCGCACCTGCATCTTCGAATTTCTTAACAATACCAGCTACTGTTGAACCTTTTTGTCCAATAGCAACATAAATACAAAAAACAGGTTCACCACGATCGTAGAATTCACGTTGGTTGATAATCGTATCAATCGCAACAGTTGTTTTACCTGTTTGACGGTCACCAATAATTAACTCACGTTGACCACGACCAATTGGAATCATCGCATCAATCGCTTTGATACCAGTTTGAAGCGGCTCAGTTACCGGTTGACGAAAAATAACACCTGGTGCTTTGCGCTCGATTGGCATTTCATACGTTTCACCTTGAATTGGACCTTTACCATCGATTGGGTTACCTAAAGTATCCACAACGCGACCTACCATTCCATCTCCAATTTTTACAGAAGCAATTCGTCCTAAACGTTTAACAGTATCTCCTTCTTTTACACTTGAAGAACGACCCAACATTACAGCTCCAACATTGTCTTCTTCTAAGTTTAATGCAATTCCTTGCAGTCCACCATCGAATTCAATCAATTCACCATATTGTACACCATTTAATCCATAAATACGTGCAATACCATCACCAACTTGTAGAACGGTACCTACTTCTTGAAGTTCAGTTTCAGATCGAAATCCTGATAACTGCTCTCTTAAAATTGCAGAAACTTCTGCTGGTTTTACATCTGCCATTTTGCTTTTTTATTTAAAATGAGAAAACATATTTTCGATTCTTTAAAATCTGCTTGAGGGCAGAATTAAATCTAAAGCTTGCTTTCTCTTATTTTGTTAAACGTTGTTTTAAATTATTAAATTGACTTAAAACACTCGTGTCAATTTGTTTTCCATCTAATTGTACAATAAATCCACCAATTAATGATGCATCCACTTTTTCTGTAACTTCTAATGTTCCACTCACACTCGATTGAACCTTTGCTAAAATCGCTGTTTTTGTAGCTTCATTTAATGCAACTGCTGAAACGATCGTGATAGGAGTGATTCCGTTATATGCTTTTAATTGCTTGATAAATGATTGTGCAATTTCTGGCAAGATACTTTCTCTTTTATTTTTGATGATTAAATTCAAAAACAAGTTAGTAAGCTCATCAAAATTTGAAAAAATAGCTTCAAAAGCTTTTATTTTTTTATCTGCATTAATAATTGGTGAATGAATCAAGGTGTGAAATTCTTTCACATCATTATTCACTTGAATTAAGTAATTCATATTAGCTTCAGTAATCGCTAATTTGTTTTGCTCAATCGACAATTCCAATAAAGCTTTTGCGTAACGTGTAGCGCCTTTTGTACTTTTCATGGTTTGAATTAATTCAAGTTAATATCACCAGCCATTTTTTCAGCCAATGCTTTTTGCTTTTCATCCGATGTTAAGTCAGCGCGAACAATTTTTTCAGCAATTTCAATTGAGAATATTGCAACTTGGTTTTTCAAATCAGCAATTGCTTCATTTCTTTCAGCTGCAACAGTTAAACGAGCAGCTTCAGCAATTTTTTCAGCTTCTAACTTTGCCGATACCTTTGCGTCTTCAACCATTCTAGTTGCTATTTCCTTCGCGTCTTTAACAATCGCATCACGTTCAGCTCTTGCTTCTTTTAACAAGTTTTGATTTTCAGCTTGCATTGTTTTCATTTCAGCTTTTGTTTTATCTGCCAATTCCAATGCTTCAGTGATCTTTTGTTCACGTTCATTTACAGAGCTTAAAATAGGCTTCCAAATAAATTTTGTAAGAACAAACAATAAGCATATAAATACTAAACCTGTCCAAAACAAAAGACCAAATTCTGGTAAAATCAAATCCATAATATCTTTTTTAAAATTTTTAATAAAAGTCCCGCACTTAACCAACCGTTAAGTGCGGGTTTTAATTATTTTGCTCCTCCTAGTAGACCTACTACTACTCCGAAAAGCGCAACACCTTCAATTAACGCAGCTGCGATAATCATTGTTGTTGTAATTTTTCCTGAAGCTTCTGGTTGACGAGCGATTGCGTCCATTGCTGAACCACCGATTCTACCAATTCCTAATCCTGCGCCTAAAACTGCAAGACCTGCTCCGATTGCTGCTATACTTCCGTACATAACTATTTGTATTATAAAGTTACTAATTAATTAATGGTGTTCTTCAACAGCACCTCCGATGAACAATGCGGATAGCATTGCAAACAAGTATGCTTGTAAAAAGGCAACCAACAATTCTAAAACCGATATAAACAATGCCATTGGGACAGAAAGTGCTCCCCAAGCAACATTTTTATTTATAAAGATAATAGAAACTAACGCCAGAACGATAATATGTCCAGCTGTCATATTCGCAAATAAACGAATCATTAATGCAAATGGTTTTGTTAATATCCCAACCATTTCAATAGGTATCATAATTGGTAACAATGCAACAGGTACTCCCGGTGTTGCAAAAATATGTTTCCAATAATTTTTATTCGATGAAAATAAAGTAACTAACAACGTACAAACTGCCAAAAATAAAGTAACAGAAATGTTTCCTGTTAAATTAGCGCCTCCGGGCAGTATAGGAATTAAACCCAATAAATTATTAAAGAAGATAAAAAAGAAAATTGTCAATAAATACGGGACATATTTTTTGTACTTATGTTCACCTATATTAGATTTTGCAACGTCATCTCTAACCATTACAATAAGCGGCTCTAAAAATTTAGCCAACCCTTTAGGCGCAACTGCTCCATTTTTTTTGTAAAAACGTGCTACTGAACTCATTATTACTAGAATAAAAAATGCACCCATGAATAAAGAAAGTACATTTTTTGTAATTGAAAAATCTAATACCTTACTATTACCGTGAACATGACCATCATTGATTGTTAAATTTCCATTGGATAATTTGTACAATTTCTCATGGTACATTGCGTAACCTTTTGCAGGACCTACACCTGAAATAAATTCAGTTAAATCTCCTGTTTTTTCATCTTTTATTGTAACAATTTTACCATGATAAAAATAAGCTGATGAAAAGGTTTTGATTCCTCCGTCAATTAAAATAATAGGAAGGTAAATTGTCGTTCCATTGTGCTCACTTCCCCACAAATGCCATTCATGCGCATCTTTAATGTGGTGCATAATCATTCCATTCACATCAAACTCTTTTTCTTTAACCGGTTCAGTTGAGTGCCCACCATTTGATGAAGCAAAAACCATATTAAAACATAAGATTGACAAAAACGTTAGTGTAAACGATTTTTGTAATTTAAATAAAGCCTTTGAGTGTACCATTCCTTAAAAAATTCCTTAAAATTTGGCGCAAAGTTACGTAAAGTTTCTAAAAAAACAAGGAAAAAACATTTTAAAAAATATTAAATTGAGTATTTTTTGTTTGGTGCGACAAAAACATATTTAATTTAGTAATATTTTGAATTGTCAACCGTAAATTAGTGATTTTTGAGCTTTATCAATAAAACCGATTGAAGGATTAAACCAGCTATGAAAAGCCCCGTAAAATGAAACCCCGTAATCTTTTGATCAGCTAAACCTCCGTACAAAATTACGAGTATACCAAGCATAAAAAGGAGCATCTGAACCGTTGTCATTAGCAAAAATTTAATTGAAAAAGTTTCTGAATCTTTATTTAAACTTGGAGAAATAATTAACAATCCAACTAAAAAAATCACAAAAGACGCTGTATTAATAATTACAGCATTCTCAGAATTCAAATGAATTAGCTGCATAACCATCAAGCCAAAATACAGCGCATGTAGCATTATTATTGATAAAAAAAATCGTTTTGAATACACCTTACTTTTGTTCATCTTCTTTGTTCAAATTAATTACTTCTTTAATTACTAAATATAACGAAGCGAAAACACCAAACAAGGATAATCCGATTGTCCACCAAGGTGTTTTGCTTAGGAATTTTTTGTCCAAATATGTGCCTAGCCATGAAAATAGTGCGATTAAAACCCCCATCTTAATTCCAACAGATGAAAAACGTGCAAACTTTGAGATGGTGGAACTTGATTTTTTTTCCATTTTATAAAGGTAAGCAAATTTAAACGCTCTAATTTTTACGAAGCTTTAATTATTAATAAAATTCATCGTAAAAAAGCTCGTATTCTTTGAAATCCTTTCGTTCAAATAGAATTTTCATGTTTTCTTGAGAAACCAACAAGATTTTTGCATCCTTTAAATTGAGTAAATGTTTTTTAGTGCTTTTATAAATCCGAAGGTAAGCTTGTCCTTTTGTGTCATTTGGAAACTTTTGCACTAAAACAATACTTGTATCATTTCCAAAAATCTTAGAAGAAACTTTTAACTTGTCACGACTAAAATATTCTTGATTAAAATCTGTAATTTTATTTTTAGCCATGTTCGAATTGTCTTTCGCTTCCAAAACAATAATTGCCCAATGTTCCGCATCTTCGTTGTATGAATAAACTGATTTAGTACTAAAATCTGCAGGCTCGTTTTTAGAATACCCTTTATTAATGATGTTGATCATTTCTTGCGCTTTCGCTTCCTCTTCCGATTTTGGATATTCCTTAATGACAAGATTTAAAACTGGCAACATTTCTTTTTTGTCCGATGAAGTTTGTCCAATTGAAAGTGCTTTTAACAACATGTATTTTGCCCTGAATTTATTGTCTTTTTCTTGTTCAATTACAATGTCAGCTCGCGCAATTACAGGCGCATACAATGCTCTATTGTAACGATCAAGTACAACCAAGTATTCTTTTTCTGAGAAAGCTTCAATTTCTTTTCGTTTGATAAAATATTCTGGGTCACGAATAAAATTTGCATAATCAGAGTTCGGATACAATGATAAAATATGATTTTTATGTTCAATACTTGAGGCATCGTTGAACTTAAACATCTGATAAGAAGCGGCTAAGTCAACCGAATTTTCTTTTTCTTTTTGGATTATTTTAGTAAATTGTTGTTTCGCCAAACCTGGTTCGTTCAATTGCTCTTTGTAAATCATTCCTGAAGCATAAAGTGCATCAAACATGCGATTCATTGATGCTGTCAAGCTGGAATCTGTTAAAGGCAATTTTGATAAATAATTTTCAACACTTGCAGAATCAGAGGGTTGTTGAACTAAACTATCAATTCCAGTTGAGTCCGTTCCTAGCGCACTTAAATCGAGTACTGGTGTTTTTTCACTTCTTCTCCAATTGTCTTCGTTTTCTCTGGAACCCCATAATTTGCGGAATTCATTAAACCCTTCGTCGCGCGTTTTTAAATTATTAAAATACCATTTACCACTATTCGTTTGCGCTACTGGCGCTTGTAATTGTTGCAATTCTCTTAAGCGTTCAGCTTCTTTCTTTTTACGGGCATTTTCTTCTTCTTTTTGTTGTTTGATTACTTTTTCTAGAAACTTTTCACGTTCGCCTTCAGGTAATTTTGCGATTCGTTGCAAACTGTCTTCGTATTCTGCGATTTCAACTGCCGCAACTAAATCTGCCAATTTTTTAGCTTTATTTTTGATTGCTTCTCCATTTGGATAAAGTGTATCCATAGAAACAGCACAGGAATCATAGTATTTTTGAGCAGAAATGTATTTTTTATCCGCAAAAGACAAATCAGCTAATTTCTCATAAGCTAAACCTTTTTGTCGCTTGTTAGCAATCGCATAAAATGCTGATTCTGTTAGATAGATTTTAGCTAATGGAAGATTGTTTTCTTGTAATTCAGTTGCAGCTAAAGCATAATAAATTTGATCTTTGAAAGGGGCATTTTTACCATCTTTCAACATTTTTTGAAGGTCTTTTTTGATTTTTTCGTCACCACCCATGAACGCTCTTTTCATTTTTGCATTGAAATGCATTTCGTAGGGCGCATTGTATTTTAAACATTTTCCATAAAATTCTTTTGCTGAAGAACGATTACCAGTAGTTTCGTAAAATTGAGCAATATTAAAATTTAACCGAGATTTATCTAATTGTTTGCGGGCTAATTTTAATGCTGCCATTAAATGCTTCAACGCTTCTTCTGGGTTTTTTCGACGTAATTCTAATTCAGCGAAAGTTTTTTCATAATCCAATCGGATGGATTTAGGAACGTTCGCTGGTTTATCTTTTTTTAGTTTTAAGCGTTCTTTTAAGCTTAGTTTTTTAGTCGATTTTGAAGCGGATTTTGTTTCTTTTTTTGCCTCTTTGGCGTCTTTTTCTGCCTCTAAAGCCTTTTCTATTTTTGCTAAATTAAATCCTGCATCCGTTAAATTTCCGAGCTGAAGATTTGTTTTTGCCAACCATAAATCAGCGACATAAATTGACGGATCGTTACTATAAAATTTACGCACAAAGTCAAAACTTTTTAATGAAGCTTCATAATCCCTGCGGTAAAAATTAGCTTTTCCAATTGTAATCCAGTTTTCATCGATCCAAGCGTTGTGCTCCACTTTTTTCTTTGAAGGACGATCATTGCTCGGCATGCTGTGATTCTGAATCACTTTTGTACATTTTACAATTGCAGTGTCAATTGCTGCATAAAGTGACTTT
>Ga0207909_1000702_pt1 | contig 10321 bp, 10 predicted proteins | sample LakMenEpi05May10_FD_150672 | JGI IMG/M metagenome (GOLD analysis project Ga0207909, IMG submission 150672) | Freshwater microbial communities from Lake Mendota, WI - 05MAY2010 deep hole epilimnion (SPAdes) | ecosystem: Environmental > Aquatic > Freshwater > Lake > Epilimnion/Euphotic zone ...
CACACCAGAGGGTACGGTGAGCAGCAGAAGCCATAACGCCGCGCCGTATCTAGTTTCGTCGTATGCGTTCCCTTGGAAGCCGCTCAAGGCAAACGAGAGAACAACGAAGGCGATTGGTGCAAAGGCAAACAGCACACTTGCCCTGGTCAGCAGAACAAAGAACCTCCATCGCATACGAAACCTTTGAGGAGGCTTTTGTTCGCCCCCACTGATTGAGCTCACGATCGTTCTGGAATCTTGCCGTACCGGTCTGGGATGCCTGCCACGCCTCCCCCTACCGCAGTGGCGTAGATCGCTTCAATGTCTCGCAGCATGTAGTCAATGCAGAATTCTGCGTGCACCATCTCATGTCCAGCGGCGGCGAGTTGTACGGCGCGGTCGGGGTGTGTGAAGAGTGAAAGGATGGCCGACGCGAGTGCAGAGGGATCATGTGACGGAACAAGGATGCCGTTCTCGCCGTCCGTGATCATCTCTGGGATGCCACCGACGTTGCTTGCCACAACAACTCGCCCTGCGGCGAGGGCTTCCAAGATGGCAATCCCCTGGGCTTCGCGATAGCTCGGTTGCACCACCACATCGGCCGCGGCCAGCACTGCGGGGATGTCATCGCGTCGGCCGAGGAACGCAACGCTCTCACAGCAGAGCTCACTGCGAAGGTGTGCCGCTGCGAGGCCCTCTAGGCGGTCACGCTCCGACCCTTCACCGGCGATCAGCAGGCGTGCGGTCGGCAGGTGGTGGTGAACCAGTGGCCACGCTTCGATAAGTGTGGGGTGGCCCTTCTCAGGCTCGAGTCGTCCGATGGCTGCAACCACGGGAGCGTCAGCCGCAATCCCGAACTCCTTACGAACCACGTCGCGCCCAGGCGCTTCGTCGAATCGCTCCAGATCAACACCGTTATAGATACGGCTAACGGCTGTGCGGTCACGGTTCTCCGCCACGATCTTCTTGACAATGGCGTCGCTCACCGCAATCAGCCAATCAATCTGCGGGGTCAACCGCTCTAAGAGCTCGCGATCTTCCGCGGAGCGGAAGCGGCTCGAGTGCAGCGTAGAGACCACGAGTGGGCGGACGCCCGTTCGCTCCTTGACGATATTCGCCGCATACACCGCAACAACCTCTGCACGGAACATGTGCGCATGGATCACCTGTGTCTTCAGCGTGATCATTCGCTCGGCGAGTGCCGCCGCCGCGCGATCATCATGTTCGTCTTCAATCACCTCAACAGGAACCTTCAAGCGTTCCAGTCGCTTCACCGTGCTCCCGTGTGAGAGTGACACCACGCGGACATCGTGACGCGAGCTGTCCATGCGCAGCACCGTGTTAACAACACTCTCTTGCGCGCCGCCATTTGTGCCCGTAGCAAGCAGTTGCAACACGCGGATACGCGAGCCGTCAGGGAGCGGGCCTGCAGGAGCTCGGCCGGTGCACGGCTGTGCGTGTTGGCTGCGACTCACGCTGGCACCTCACACTTCATTACCTGCGCATCAACCGCGCCACACTCGTACTTGTACGGTTCGTTGCCGCGAAGGAAGTCAAGCTGGCCGCGCCCGTCGTTAATGGCCATCTGCAATCCGTGCACAAAGAGAAGCACGCCGGGTGAGAGCGCGCGCGCAGCCGCGTCGCCTCCAGCATTCCAGTATCTAATTGCACCCGCGTCTCGTAAGAAGAGACCCGCCGCAAATGTTCCAAACTCATCGCTTCGCGCCAGCAACATGCTGATCGTGCCACTCGGCGCTGTGGCGAAGAGTTCGCGCAGGAAGGCTTCCTCTTCCACGCCTTTGGGTGTTTCGGTAAAGAGCCCGCGTTCGCCCCAGCGCGCGCGATGCAAGCGAACGAACTCTGGAAGATCAGCGAGCACATCTTCGCTCGCGCTGATCTGCACGCCAGCCGCTTCACCGCGGCGAACCTTGCGCCGAATCTCGTGGCGCTGTTTCTTATCAAGGCGATCAAGATGTTCATCGATCGTGCGGATGCCTTGAAGATCAATGTATGGCGCCGGCTCTTCAATCGCATATGTTGCCGCGCGCGATGCAACCGAAGCGGCGCGCTGGATTGCGGCGACCATCCGGACGTGCGCGGCATCAGCGGGGCGAATGCGCATCATGTTGATTGGCGAGTTGAGCGCAAGGAGTGCCGTTGCAAGTGCATCTGCAACCGCGTCGGATTGCTGACTCTGCGCGCCCGTGTATGGCGCGAGCAGCATGGTGGCGTAATCAATGTGCAACGTTGCACCGGAGTGGATCGCGCCGTCCGGTCGGCGCATCAGCGGGAGATAGCCGAGCAGTTCGCCGCTTGATGCACTTCGCACAGCGATGCTGACGTCTTCCGCGCCACCCCCGTGTGCACTCCACCACGCCTGATGAAATGCGCGGAGCGAGAAGGCGCTTGCGCTCGAGTTGGTCTGCAGGAGCGCAGTCCACTCCTCTTCGCTCACCCCAGCCAGCGGGGTCGCGGAGACGGCGAGGGAGCCTACTGGGGTCGTCATCTCCGTATCGTACGCGCTCCGTACGCTTGAGCGTGCAGGATCGCTGCATGCGCACGTTTTCGCTACAGCTCCAACTCCTCGTGCGCTCGGCGGCCGCTCCGTTTGTTGAACTCCTCGCTCCGCCCCGTTGTGGGATCTGCGAGTGCGAGGGGGCGCTGCTCTGCGTGGAGTGCCGCGCCGAGTGGATCACGGACTGCGCGGTGGCACTCCCGGCAGGGAACCTCTCCGCCGCGGCGGCGCTTGGTCCCTACGAAGGCGGACTTGGTGCGGCCATTCGCACCATGAAATACGGGGGTGTGCAGGGGCTCGCGCGTGAGCTTGGCGTGGCACTCGTGCCCGCAATCAAGCAGGTGTCAGCACGAGCAGCGTTTCAGGTCGCGCTCGTGCCAATCCCTACGGACCAGGGCCGCGTGCACGAGCGCGGCTTTGACCATGCGGCGCTGCTCGCGACTGCGGCAGGAGCCGCTGCACACCTCCCCGTTCGGACACTCCTCGCGCGTGTTCGAAGCACCGAACCCCTTCATGGCGCCACTCGCTCCGCGCGAGCGTTAATCATGCAGGGGGCCATGTCGTGCAGGGAGGACGTGGAGCTACCGAGTGCCGTAGTGCTGGTTGATGACATCCAGACGAGTGGCGCGACCGCCCGTGAGGCGGCGCGAGCCCTGCGAGTGGCAGGAGTCCGCTGGATTGCTGTGGTGAGCGTGGCCTATGAGCGCTGAGGTGTCGCTGAACAACTTGCTATCATTGCCGCATGCAGAAGAAGTTTTTTGGAGCTCTCGCGGCGGCACTCCTGGTCACTGCATGCTCGGGGACGGATAAGGACGGCGTACCGATTACAGATCCCGTTGGTGGATTTGGTGAGAAGGTGGGTGCGGTCTCTTGCGATTCGGGCGGGCACGACGCGGCGTATCACATTCACTCGCAGCTCACGATCAAGCTGCCAGATGGCACCACCGCTGAAGTTCCGCCAAACATTGGCATCAACCAGAACTGCATGTACTGGTTGCACACCCATGACCCAGACGGCCTACTTCACGTAGAGGCCCCAGACGAGACGCTCGCAACACTTGCCGACTTCCTTGAGATCTGGCGCCGCAGCACGAACGCAACGATTCCAAATGCAGTGAACGCGGGCCTTGCCGAAATCCGCGTCATGGGCGAGCTCGTCACAAGCGCCGCCTCCGTTGAGCTTACGGAAGGCCTTGGGATCGAGATCACCATCACCGCCTTCCCGGAGTAACTGCTCCGCAATCGCATCCGCACGGAAGTACACGCGCGTATAAACGCGCGCGTCAACACCCGTCGTTGTGGGAGGATGCACGCATGGCCGCCAAGAGTAGGAAGAGTTCTGCGCCGCCCTCCGCCGCAGGGCGACTCGATCGCATGCTTGGCGCGCACCTTGCCGTTGGACCTGGCCTCGTCAAGGCGGCGGACCGTGCCGCCGCTGTTGGCGCAATGGGACTGCAGATCTTTACTGGGAACCCAACCGGCTGGGCGCGTCGCGCAGAGCTGCCGAAGGAGCTTCCAGAATTCCGCGCGCGGATGAAAGAGCACGGCTTTGGCCCACTCGCGGTGCACGCCGCATATCTTGCCAACCTTGCAGGACCTCGACCAGAAGTTCGCGAAAAGAGCATTGCAATGTTGCAGCACGAACTACGCGTTGCTCCCGCATACGGCGCGTCGTTCATCAACGTGCACATTGGTTCACATCTCGGTACTGGAATTGAGGCGGGTGTGAAGCGCGTCGCCGAGGCGGTTGATCAGATCCTTGATGGCGTCCCAGCAACGGCGAGCGATGCACTCCTGGTGCTTGAGAACTCTGCGGGCGGAGGGAATGGCATTGGTGAAAGCATCGATGAGTTGATCGCCATTCATGAAGCAATGGGGAAGCGCCGAGTTGATATGACGCGCGTGGGCTACTGCCTAGACTCGGCGCACCTCTGGGGCGCTGGTGTTGAGATGTCTGACCTTGATGAACTTGATCGCGTCATTGAAGAGTTTGATCGAAAGATTGGCCTCGAGAAACTGGTGATGATCCACTACAACGACAGCAAGGCGGCGCACGGCTCCAAGCTGGATCGGCATCAACACATTGGCGGCGGCGAAGTTGGCGCGCGTGGACTCGCCGCGCTGATCAGTCATCCGAAACTCGCCCATGCTGCGTACTACCTGGAGACACCAGGGATGGAAGAGGGCTGGGACAAACTGAACGTTGAGCGCACGATCCAGCTTGCGCAGGGGAACCTGAAGCTCAAGCCGCTCCCAGCGGAGGCCCCAGGCCTGCCGAAGCCGGCCAAGAAGGCCGTGAAACCTGTGGCGGCTGTCAAGAAGGCGGCGAAGGCGCCGAAGCCTGCTGCGAAGAAGAGTGTGAAGCGGCGCTAGCGGAGACTTCCGGCACCGCGCCGGAATGGTGACACGGCAAAGAGAACGGCCCCGCCAGCCATCAGTGAGCCGATATCTGTGATGCGGTCAAGCAGCATGAGGGCGATCGCCGACTCAGGAGTCATTCCGAAGATCCCAACCAAGATGCCAACACTCCCCGCCTCAACAATGCCCAAGCCTGCTGGGGTGAACGGGACGGTGCTCAACACGGCAGAGGCGAGTGCAGTGAAGAGCACCGCGGAAGGGCCGATCGCACCGGCTGCTGGGTCGACCTGAAAGAGTCCGAGTGCAGCGGCGACAGCGCCGAGTCGCAGCGCTTGGAGCGCCCAGATCGCACACGTGTGCGGTGCAACGCGCACGATCCCGCCGCGCGTGCTCCCCTCCTTCAGCGCGTCAAAGGCGCGCTCCAGTGGTTCGGCGGCCTGCCTGGGAAGTGGCAGCCGCTTGCTCAGCCTGCTCGCTGGACCGCGCGCTGCAAGAAGCACCAGAATTCCCACCAGTGCGAGTGCGAGGGCAAACACCATCAGCACCAACACAGCGGCTGGAAGCTCACCACCAAATGCGACGGCGCCAGAGAGCGCACCAAGAAGTGCGACCGTGATGAGATCGAGCGCGCGCTCCAAGACCACGGTGCCAACACCGCGACCAAACGAGGGGCCTCCATTGCGCTTCAGAAGCCACGCGCGATAGAAGTCACCGATCTTTGCGGGCAGCACGACGTTGACCCAGAAGGAGAGTGCAAGGATCTCAATCGCGGCACGACGCGAGATTGAGAGGTTCACCACACTGAGAAGTTCGCGCCATCGCAGTCCACGAAGGAGCAGCGTGGCGAGTGTTGCCGCAAGCGCTGCAACCAGCGCGAGTGGATTCGCGGATCCGATCAGTGTTGCAACTTGATCAAGGTTGAACGCGCTCGCAGCGCGCCAGAGTCCAACCAGCAGGACCACGGTAAAGAGAAGTCCTGCGATCGTTGAGGGACGCCGTATCCGCTCGCCAATGCTGAACGAGGTTTTCGCCTCGCTCATTCCGTCTCGCCGATCATCCCTGCTCGCCGTAGGTGACGCCGGGCTTGATGCGTCGGTTTCCACGTGTCGCATTGATCACTTTGACAAACGGCATCACCAAGCGCGCGAGCAGCGCACCACGACCAGTGATGAGTTCATGCGGCGCAGCGAGCGCCGCGCGCATCAGTGCTGGCGTTGATGGATCGCCAGCGAGCACCGTTGCTGCGTTTCCAATCTCCATGATGCTGTGCGCGTCTGAAGATGCAACGCTTGGAATCCCGTGTGTTGCCGCGAGCGTCGCTGCGCGCGCATTGCCACCAGGCGTCCACAGTCGCGCGTTCCACCCTTCAATCCAGTCAACGAGCGTGATGAGTTCTGCATGTTCTTCCTTGAGGAGTAGCGAGCCGCGTGTGCCGTCAAACGGGTGCGGAATTCCAACGAGGCCGCCTTGCTCACGAATCGCTGCGATGGCCTCCGCCGGCGGGAGTCCAACCTTGATGGGTCGCTCAATGAAGAGCGCGATCATGTCACCATCACGCGTGCGCACTTCGGAACCAACAAGGACGGTGATGCCGGGGATCTGCGCGTCACGTGCCCGTTGTGCGCCGTCAACGCGATCATGATCGGTGATTGCGAGATGGGTGATGCCGCGAGCTGCAGCGGCGCGCGTGAGCGCGATGGGATCGCTCAGTGAGTCAAAGCTGGACGAAGAGTGGGAGTGGAGGTCAACGAATGCCTTAGGGGCACCCTCCTGCGGCCAGCCTTCGCGCTGGAGCAGAGGCACGGATCAGGCTTGTGACGTCAGCGACTTGGCGAAGACGTCAAAGTGCTCGAGCGCAATCCCTGTCCCCTTCGCCACGCAGCTCAGCGGATCTGGTGCCACATGGGCGGCAACGCCGGTTACGTTGGTGATGAGGCGGTCAATGTTGCGTAGCAGCGCGCCGCCGCCCGAGAGGACGATCCCCTTGTCGATGATGTCTGCACTGAGCTCTGGTGGCGTCTGCTCGAGCACGCCACGGATGGCGTCGGTGAGGTTTCGCAGCGGCACCTCCATCGCCTCCGTGATCTCCGTTGAGGTGATGAGAACCTCTCGGGGGAGACCGGCGATCATGTCTCGGCCCTTGACGCTCATGGTCAACTCCTCCTCAAGCGGAAGGGCGCTTCCAATCTCAAGCTTCACCTGCTCCGCGGTGCGGTCGCCGATCATGAGGTTGTACTTGCGGCGGATATAGAGGGCAATCGCTTCATCAAAACGATTCCCACCAACACGGTGACTCTTGGCCACCACGATGTCAGACATTGAGATCACCGCAATCTCAGCCGTACCACCACCAATGTTCACGATCATGTTCCCCGACGGACCGCTGATTGGCAGCTGTGCACCGATCGCCGCCGCCATTGGCTCTTCAATCAGATACGCCTTGCCAGCACCCGCCTGACGCGCGGCATCCAAGACGTAGCGCTTCTCCACGGAGGTGGAACCGGCGGGAACGCTCACGAGGACGTCGGGGCGACCGAAGGAGATCTTCCCCGCCGTCCCCTTCTTGATGAAGTAGCGAAGCATTGCTTCGGTCACCACATAGTCAGCGATCACTCCGTCGCGGAGTGGGCGAATGGCGGTGATGGAGCCTGGGGTTCGTCCAACCATCTCCTTCGCCTCTGTGCCGACCGCAACGATCCGGTCGTCGGCGTCAATTGCCACGACGCTCGGTTCTCGCACGGTGATTCCTTGACCCTGCACGAAAACCAGCACGTTGGCGGTGCCGAGGTCAATTCCAATCTTCATGCTGGGCTCTTCTCCTCTTCGCTGACGTGCGTCAGCTCCGCGCCAAGGCCACGGAACTTCTCCTCAATGGTGGCATAGCCGCGGCGGACGTGGTGCGCGCCGTGGATCCTGCTCTCGCCAGGGGCGGCGAGTGCGGCAAGCATGAGCGTGGCCCCTGCGCGCAGATCTGGAATATCCGCCTCTGCCGCAGTGAATGTGGTTGGCCCACTGATCCGCGCGTGCCGCGGGTCGAGGATCTCCACCTGTGCGCCAAAGTTGCGCAGGCCTACCAGCCATTCAAGTCGATCTTCAAAGATCGTCTCATGAATGTTGCTGATGCCCGACGCGCGCGTCAGGATCAGTCCTGCAGAAGGCTGGAGGTCGGTGGCGAGCCCTGGATACGGAGCGGTCGTGATGTCTACCGCCTTGTATGAACCTTCACCCTGTGGCGTACCGCTGACCCGTAGAGTTTTTCCCGTCACGCTGTGCTCAACGCCCATTCGCTCCAACACTTGTAAGAAACCACCAAGGTGCGCCGGTTCAATCTCCGTAATCTCAATGCTGCCGCCAATCACTGCGGCGGCGGTTGCGAATGTTCCCGCTTCAATTCGATCAGGCATCACGCGGTGTGTTGCACCGTGCAGCGCATCAACGCCTTGGATTTCAATCACATCTGGTGCAGTGCGCTGGACCTGCGCGCCCATTGCATTGAGGAGCGTGATGAGATCGTCCACCTCTGGCTCCTGCGCAGCAGGCTGGATGCGCGTCGTCCCTTTTGCAAGTACCGCGGCGAGCATTGCATTCTCTGTCCCCATCACGGTGACGTGCGGGAAGGTGATATCTGCGCCGCGCAGTCTACCGCTGCTCTTTGCAAAGTAGTAGCCATCGCGATAATCAATCTCTGCGCCGAGCGCGCGCATTGCATCTACATGGAGATTGACGGGGCGTCGTCCAATCCGATCGCCGCCAGGATTGCTGATGATGACGCGACCGAATCGCGCAAGGAGTGGGCCGAGCAACATGAAGCTCGCCCGCATCTTGGCCGCCGCCTCCAGCGGAACGAAGAGCCACTCCACGTCGCCCGCGGTGAGATCCATCGTGCCATCTGTTTCGCGTTCCACCGCAACACCAAGATCGCGGAGTGTGTCGCGCAGCACCTCAATATCAAGGATCTCTGGAACGTTTTCGAGTCGAAGGGTTTCGCCGGTGAGTGCCGACGCGGCCATCATCTTGAGCGCGGCATTCTTTGCGCCGGATACGCGCACGCTGCCACTGAGCGGACGACCACCTGTGATGTGGAACGCCTCTTTGGCGAGCACCGTGGGGCGGTACTCCCAGGAGAAGGGCTTGGGCATCGGTTCCTTACTCATGCGTGGATTCTCGCCCCTCTCCCCTCACGGCGTCCAACCGAGCAGCTTCTTGTTCGCTGGGGAGTTGTTCGCAGGGTGATGCGAGGCGTTGTGCGAGGCGTCAGGGAGATCAGCCGCGGCGGCGGCGGCGCTCTGCAAGGCTCGACTGAAGGAGTGCGCGGGCCATGCTGGCTCGGGCCGCAGCAACGGCTCCTGGGTCTGCCTGGTCCACCTGCGCGAGCGCCTGCTCGGCGACCGCCTTTGCCTTTTCAATCGCCTCCACATCAAGGTCCGCGGCGAGATCTGCAGACTCTGCCAGCACCAGAACGCGATCTGGACGCACCTGCACGAACCCGCCGATGATCGCCAGGAGCTCCACGCTCCCGTCCTTCAAGGTGATTCGTCCCTCGCCAAGTCCGAGCACGGTGACGTACGGCTCGTGCTTGGGCAGGATCCCGATCTCTCCATCAATTGATGGAAGGACGAGCGCCGTTGCCTCACCGCTCCAGGTGAGTCGCTCAGGCGTCACGATCTCCAACGAGAATGGCATGCGCTACTTCGCCATTGCGGCGGCGTTCGCGCGTACGTCGTCCAACGTGCCGGCGAGGAAGAACGCCTGCTCTGGCAGTGCGTCGGCCTTCCCTTCCAGAATCTCGCGGAACGATGCAACTGTGTCTGCAATCTTGACGAACTTGCCGGGGCGGCCCGTGAAGACCTCCGCGACGAAGAACGGCTGGCTCATGAAGCGCTGCAGACGTCGCGCGCGTGAAACGAGCGACTTGTCATCTGGCGAGAGCTCGTCCATTCCGAGAATGGCGATGATGTCTTGCAGGTCACGGTAACGCTGCAGCACACGCTGCACTTCGCGCGCCGTCTCGTAGTGGCTTGCGCCAACCACGTTCGGGTCGAGCACGCGTGACGTTGACGTCAACGGATCCACGGCCGGATAGATTCCCAACTCCGCAATGCTTCGCTCAAGGCGAATCGTGGAGTCAAGGTGTCCGAACGTTGTCGCCGGTGCTGGGTCGGTGTAGTCGTCTGCTGGCACGTAGACGGCCTGCAGTGACGTGATCGACCCCTTCTTGGTGGAGGTGATGCGCTCTTGGAGCGCCGCCATCTCCGTTGCCAAGTTCGGCTGGTAGCCCACGGCGCTCGGCATGCGGCCAAGCAGCGCGGACACTTCGGATCCTGCTTGCGTGAAGCGGAAGATGTTGTCGATGAAGAGGAGTACGTCGCGACCCTCTTCGTCGCGGAAGTACTCCGCCATCGTCAAGCCGGAGAGCGCAACGCGCAGACGCGCTCCAGGTGGCTCGTTCATCTGCCCGAACACCATCAC
>Ga0207909_1000706_pt1 | contig 10258 bp, 10 predicted proteins | sample LakMenEpi05May10_FD_150672 | JGI IMG/M metagenome (GOLD analysis project Ga0207909, IMG submission 150672) | Freshwater microbial communities from Lake Mendota, WI - 05MAY2010 deep hole epilimnion (SPAdes) | ecosystem: Environmental > Aquatic > Freshwater > Lake > Epilimnion/Euphotic zone ...
ACTAATGACATAAAATTTTTAGAAATAAATTTGTCTCAATGTAATAAATTTAGTGATGAAATTATAATTACTATATGCGATCATTTTTATAATGGTGAAAAAAAAAATGCTGATTTATTATCTAAATCATTAAGTATTATAAATAAATTTAATAAGTGTAAAATACTAAATATAGAATATAAAGGATTTCAAAAGAACCCTGCTTATTATCATAATTTGAGTAGAAAAAGTGGTCGCGATTTGGCTAAAAATAATTGGATTTTATTTCTGGATTCAGATGAAATAGTTGATGATAATTTTAGCGAATGGTTTGAATATAATAACTGTAAAGATTTATGTTTTAATTTTACTTGTAATTGGTATTTTAGAGAAGCTGTTTATAAATCTACTAAAACTGAAAGCGCAGGAGTACTTATCCAAAAGAAAGATTGTCAAAATTGGGATTTAAATAGTCCTTTAGAACTAAAACAATTCTATCAAAAAATATGGGATGAAGGTAGATTATGTCATGGTGATATAAGTCCTATTTTAGGTTTGGATGGGAAAGTTCTTGTTCACCATTATTCATGGGTTCGAAATAAAAAAGAAATGCTTGAAAAAGTAAAAAATTGGTCTCATCAATATGATAAAAATTGGAAAGAATTAGTAGAGGAGGAATTTAATAGAGATTTTAATGGTACAGATTTTATTCATAAATATAAATATGAAATAGTAGAAAATAAATTTAAAATATAAATGGACAAAATACATATAATAAATTATTTAATTAAAAAAAATAATTATAAAAAATATCTTGAAATAGGAACTGGAGATTGTGTTACCTTCGACAGAATTGAAATAGATTATAAAGTTGGTGTAGATCCAAATATAAATCTACAAGGTATCAAAAATAAAGAATCTGATATATTTTTTAAGGAGAATACAGAAAAATTTGATATTATTTTAATAGACGGATTGCATCATGCAGATCAAGTATACAAAGATATTATTAATAGTTTAAATTTTTTAAATGAATCGGGTATTATAATATGTCATAATACACTTCCTTCTAATGAGGATATGCAAAAAATTCCTTATTCGGGAGGTTTATGGACAGGGGATTGTTGGAAGGCTTTTGTTTCTTTAAGAAAGGAAAAAGATGATCTAGAAATGTTTACTATTGATATGGATTATGGTTTATCTATTATCAAAAAAGGAGCTCAAAATCGAGTTAATATTTTAGAGGAAATAAATTATAATAATTTTTGTAAAAATAAATATGATTGGATGAATATATATTCTATTATAGATTTTTATAAAATTATGGGAGAAAAAGATATATTGAAATGTTTATTACAGCATTACATATATTCTCCTAATTCTCCAGAAATAAATTTCTGTATGGGACTTTACTATCATAGTATAGGTCAAACAGCTTCTGCTATTTCTTATTATTTAAGATCAGCCGAAAGATCTAATGAAGATTTATTATGTTATGAGTGTTTATTGAGGGCGGCTATATGTTTTGAATCTCAAGGTTGTAGAAATAATTCTGTAGAGGGAATGCTTCAACATGCTGTAGCTTTAATGCCTAATAGACCAGAGGGTTATTTTTATTTAAGTAGATTTTATGAAAAGACTCAAAAATGGTTTAATGGTTATCTTATATCTTCTATTGGAGAAAAAGTAAGTTGTAAAAATCCTACTAACTTGAGAGAAAAATTAGACTATCCCGGTTTTTATGGTATAATTTTTGAAAAAGCTATTTGTAGTTGGCAAACAGGTTTATGTGAAGAATCACGAGATTATTTTAAATATTTGTCAATATATGAACCATTAGATAAGTTGCATAAAAATTCTGTAATTTATAATTTAAAAAATTTAAAAGCATGGAAAGATGAAAGTAATTTTTATTTATTTTGTAAATCTAAAGCTCAAGAGATAGAAATGTCTGAAAATAATTTAAATTTATATTATAGAAAAGATTTTAAGAATTTAAAATATAATTTTAATAACTGCGAGCATATAGATAGAAATTACTCAGAGGCATTTCAAGATATATTTATTCTTACTCTATTAAATGGAAAAAGAAATGGCACTTATTTAGAGATAGGAGGAGGTTTACCTTTCTATGGTAATAATACTTATTTATTAGAATCTAAGTTTGATTGGTATGGAATAACATTGGATATAGAACCTGAGTCATCAGAAAGACATTTCAGAGACCGTGAAAATGTATCTGTTTGTTTAGATGCTAGAGAAGTTGACTATACCTATCTCTTAAAAGATTGTCGTATGCCTAATAATATAGATTATTTACAAATTGATTGTGATCCCCCTAATGTTACTTATGATATTCTAAATAAAATACCATTTGATAAATATAAATTTGCTATTATTACATACGAGCATGATCATTACCAATCCGAAACAAAATCTTACAAACAAAGATCTAGAGATTATTTATTATCAAAAGGTTACGAATTAATTTTATCTAATATTTCTCCTAAAAAAGATATGGATTATGAAGACTGGTATATTCATCCGGATTTAGTAGATAAATGTATCGTCAATAAAATTAAAAACACAGACTCTGAAGTGAAAATTGCTAAAAATATTTTTATAAAAAATTAATTATGACTGTATCTTTTGAAATTAATAATGAACATGTAAATACTTTAGGAGATTTTACTACATCATTGCCAATAATCTCTGAATTATCTAAAAAAGAAGGCCCAATATCTATAACTTTAAAAAATAGTTATAAAAAATTTATTGGATTAAAAGAATTTTTAGAATATCAAGATTTTATTAAATATGTAGATTTTGAAAATAAAGAATCAGATTTGAACATAGAATGTTGCTCTGATTTCAATTCGAATCTTCTTTGCCCAATTAGAACATATACAGCTGCTGATAGATTAAAATGTAATGTTGATAGAAGTTTAATTTTGAAAGTTACTCCTATTGAAATATCTGAAGATATAATCAATAAAAAAATTATAATAGATAGATGGAGCAATAATATATTAAGGGGTATGGGTTGTTTTAAATCTGAAGATTATTATTGGCTCGATTATTCTAATTCTATATCTTATAATATAAATATTTGTCTTAAAGCTAAAAAAGTAATTGCGACCTCTACAGGTTTGCCTGTTTTATTAGATTTATTTAATAAAGAATTCGATTTAATATGGTTTGATGCAAATTATGTTGATTTATTTATAGACGGAATAGGGGGTCATAAAGAATTTTTTTTCCCAGAAAGAAACTCGAAATTATTTTATTACAAAGATTACATTTATGAATAAAAATTGTATTAAATATGTAAACTTAATAAATAAATATGAATTACAATAATAAAACTCCTGATTCAGATTGGGGCGTAATAGAAACTGATTTATTTCCTTTATCTAATGGGAGAGATAAAAGGTTATTTGTTGTAGACAATTTTTACGAAGATCCTGTAGCTGTAAGAGACTTCGCCTTAGGTCAGTTATTCTTCGACGATGAGGGTTATTTAGGGATGAGAACAAGAAAGCAATTCTTTTTTGAAGGTGTTAAAGAAAGAATAGAAAGTATTATAGGTGAAAAAATTTCAGATTGGGAAAATCAACCTATGAATGGTAGATTTCAAACCTGTAAAGCTGGGACTCCTTTAGTTTATCACTGTGATGATCAAAGGTGGGCTGCAATGGTTTATCTTACTCCGGATGCTCCTGTCGAATGCGGTACAAGTTTTTATAGACATAAAAAAACAAAAAAACATCATAATTCCCAAATAAATTGGGAGAAGAGAGAAGAATTGGAAATTTTCAATCAACTAACATTCTTAGATAAAACTCCTTATGAGATGGTTGACACAGTAGGAAATGTATTTAATCGTTTAGTAATTTTTGATGGGGGATTAATACACGCAGCTTCGGAATATTTTGGCTGGGATATTCCTTCGAGTCGTTTATTTCATATGTATTTTTTTAATTCATGAATGAACTAGTTAATAATTTAATAAATTTTCCTACTGTAAATTGTATAACATTAGAAAAATCTACGCAAAGACAAAAGTTTATATTAGAATCTATTGAAAAATATAATTTAAAATATAAATTTCATTATGCTTATGATGCCGTAAATAATGCTTTAATAGATATAGCAAAAGTTCATAGCCCATTTTTAAAAGAAATGAATTCAGGAGAGATCTGTGCGGTTATCTCTCATCTTAAATCTATTCATGATTGGTATTATGAAACTGATGAGGAATATGGTTTTTTTTGTGAAGACGATGTTCTATTTTCATTAAGTGAAAATTGGAATTTCGAATGGGATGAAATGATAAAACTTCTGCCTTCTAATTGGGGAATTATTCAACTTTCTTTAATAAGGCAATTTGGGGATAATGATGATTACAAATTTATGAAATTCCATAAATATTTATGGGATAATTGGTCTGCTTGTTGTTATATAGTATCTAGAAAATATGCTGAAAAACTTATAAAATTCCATTGCAAAGGTTTTAATATTTTTGATTTAAATTTACCTTATTTCCCTGAAGTTATTCCTTTTATTGAAAATGTTTTATATAATGCTGATAATAAAGAAACTGCTTACACATTACCATTATTCGTAGAGAATATTGAAATACCTTCTTCATTTTATCCTAAATTTATACAGTCTAATCTTAAAGACAATCAACAGTATTCATCTTTATTAATAAAAGACTGGTGGAATACAATCGGTAAAGAGAAAACGGCTAATTGGTTTTTTAATGATTAATCTTAAATAATATTTTATATGAATGCACAAATTAAAAATATAATTGAAAAATTTGACTGGGGAACAAATACTCAAGATACAATTAACATTGTAGGCTCTGAAATATTTGTAAATAAAATCTATGAAAAAATTACCTCAGTAAAAGATGGAGACATTGTTGTAGATATTGGAGCTAATGTAGGAGCCTTTGGATATTCTATAAAAGATAAAAATTTAAAAAAGATTTATTGTGTAGAACCTTCTAATGGCTTAATTGAAACTTTAAATAAAAATTTAAGTGGTATGCCTTTGATTGTTATAAATAAGGCTATTTCTAGTAGTAATGAAGACAATATAAATCTACCAAATCGCCATAATATTTTTGGCCATATAGGAAGTGATTATAGTACTATTACATTTAAGAAATTTATTAAAGATAACGATATATCAAGTATCGACTTTCTTAAAATAGATTGTGAGGGAGGAGAATATGAAATTTTTAACGAAGAAAATAAAAATTATATAATTAATAATGTAAAAAATGTAGCACTAGAATGGCATTTCTTAAATGAAAAAACTATAGAAAACTTTAAAAACTTTAGAGATTCTTATTTAAATGGGTACGAACATAAAGTTTTTAATAGGTATGGAGAAGATGTAAGTGATAAAATTTTAAACGATCAATATTTAATTGATTTTGAAATGTATCATAGATTGTCTTTCGATGGTCAGTTTATTATTTATATTTCTTATAATTAAATGCTTGTTTCTATATGAATGCTCAAATCGAAAAAATACCTGTTATAGGAACAGCTGTAATGAAAAACCCTTTTTGGGTAGAAAGACTATATAAAAGTATAGATTTCCCAGTTGAAAATTTCGTCATATTTAATAATAATGGTAAAAATGAAATAACACAAGATTTAGAAAATTTAAAAAAAATAGAAAATAAGTTTGTAGATAATATTTTTATATCTCATTTACCTGCTAACTTAGGGGTTTCTTGTGCGTGGAATCTCATCATTAAATCTTATATAAATTCCCCTTACTGGATTATAGTAAATGATGATGTAGCTTTTACAGATGGCTTACTCGAAGAAATATTCATATCAGCGAAAGACGAAGAAGTAGGAATGGTTCATCCTTATGGAGGGGATTTCGGTCAAGGAGCATGGGATCTCTTTCTGATAAAAGATTTTATAGTCCAAGAATTCGGATTATTTGACGAAAATCTTACTCCAGCTTATTGTGAAGATGCTGATTATATAATGAGATTACATAATAGAAATGTAAAAAAAATATGTGGATTAAGTAAAGATTATTTACATGGGAATGGATCGAGCAGAGAATATTATATTCATGGAAGTCAAACTAAAAAAACAAATGTTGAACTTTCAAGAAGATTAGAAGAGATAAATGTTATCAATTTTGAATATTTAAATAAAAAATGGGGAGAAGGATGGAGATATACTGAGCCCAAAAATATACCTTTTGATATTTTTCCTGTTAATTATACAAGTTTTGATTTAAATTTTATAAGAAGCAAAAGTCTTTTAGTATAATTTTTTAATTATGATACAAATAGCTTATACGAATTCAAATTGTTCTGATCTTTGGAGTATGTTCCAAAATCAAAATAAAAAATACACAACAATTCCTGTCTATATGATTTCTGATAAAGATATAGATGGGCTACATAAGGATAAACTTTTTATTTACAATAATGAAGATGCTTATTATAATGTATGGGTAAAAGCTCTGCAAAGTTTTAACAGTGATTACTTTATATATTTACAAGAAGATTTTATTTTATATAACGATGTAGATTATAATAAAGTAAATGACTATCTAGAAATTTTAAAGAAAAATCCTGAATATTCTTTCGTAAGACTCATTAGGTCTGGAGAATTAAAGCAAAAAAGAATAGTTGACAATTTGTATGAAATAGAGTCTACTAATCCTAATATATTTTCTATGCAAGCTACTATTTGGAGAACAAAAGATTATATATCTTTAATGGAGCAAGTTAAAGACTCTAAATGGTTGGAGAATGATAAATATCCAAAAAAAATGATAGAAATGGGAATAAAAGGTTTATATCATTATGATGGAGAGAAAAAAAGAGGTGAAAATCATTATGATAGTAATGTTTATCCATATATTGCTACAGCTTTAGTAAGGGGGAAATGGAATACAAAAGAATATCCAGAAGAATTGGGTAAAATATTAGAGGAGTATAATATAAATATTAGTGATAGAGGAGAATTATGGTTTTAGATTTATCTATTTTAAAAAGAGAATATTCTTTAAATATAAAAGGTGTTATACATATAGGTGCTCATTTTGGAGAAGAGCATAATGTATATAAAAAACTAGGTATAGAGAATATTGTTTATTTTGAACCTGTTAAAAAAACATTTGATATTTTATCTGAAAAAATAAAAGATGCTAAATTATATAATCTAGCTTTAGGAAATGATAATAGAATGATTGAAATGCATATAGAAGAAGCAGACATTTATGGATGTTCATCTATACTAAAACCCAGTTCCAATTATGATACAGTATCATTTAGTGAAAAAGAAGTAGTTGAAATGAAAAAGTTAGATGATTTTAAATTTAATGAATACAACTTTTTAAATATAGATGTTCAAGGATATGAGTACGAAGTTCTAAAAGGTTCAGTTGAAACATTAGAACATATTGATTATATTTTATGTGAAGTTAATAGAGTCATTCCTGAGAAAAAAATGGACTATATTGGGGCAACTAAGATAGAAGATATAATTAATTTCTTATCTCAATATGGTTTTAAATTATTAGAAGTAGATTGGGCAGGACTTTCTTGGGGAGATGCCTTGTTTGTAAAGCAAAAACAATCAATTTAAGCATGATAAAATTAATTATATTTGATTTAGATGGGGTATTAGTAGATGCTAAAAAAATTCATTTTGATGCTCTTAACGAAGCGTTGGGAGAAAAATACTCTATAACTTTTAAAGAACATTTATCCTTATATGATGGTTTAAAAACTTTTCAAAAACTAGAAATACTTTCGAAGGAAAAAAATTTGCCTAAAGATTTATATTCAGAAATTTGGGAAAAAAAACAAAAAATTACTTTAGAGAAAATAAAAGAAATACAACCTAATTTAGAAATTAAACAATGTTTAAATACGTTTTCTAAATTAAATTATAAAATTGCGGTATGTTCTAATAGTATAAAAAAAACAATTTTTACTATATTAAATAAGTTAGATATTATTGAATATTTTGATTTAATACTTTCTAATGAAGATGTCCTCCAAAGTAAACCGTATCCTGAAATTTATTGGAAAGCTATGAGCGCTTTAAAAGTTCTTCCTGAAGAAACTTTAATTATAGAGGATTCTCCTATTGGGTTATTAGCTGCAAGCAGAAGTGGAGCATCTGTAATGAGAGTATCGTCTCCTGATGAAATTTTGGAAAAAAATATTAATAAATACATAAATATAAAAAAAATGAAAGCAGTTCCTAAATGGAAAGATGAGAAATTAAATATATTAATTCCTATGGCTGGAGCAGGTTCAAGATTTGAACAAGCCGGATATACTTTTCCTAAACCTTTGATAGAAGTCGATGGGAAACCGATGATTCAACTTGTAGTAGAAAATTTAAATTTAGAAGGAAATTATATTTATGTAGTTAGGAAAAACCATAGGGAAAAGTATAATTTAGACAGTTTGCTAAATTTGATAACTCCGGGATGTAAGATTATAGAAACTGAAGAATTAACAGAGGGAGCAGCTTGCACAGCTTTACTCGCAAAAGATTTAATTAATAATGATGCTCCCTTATTTTTTGCTAATTCTGATCAATTTTTAGAATGGAATTCTAATGAATTCATGTATAAAATGCAGGAGACGGATGCTGATGGAGGGATTGTATGTTTCAATTCTACTCATCCTAAATGGAGCTTTGTTAAATTGAACGAAAATGGGTTAGTAGAAGAGGTAGCTGAAAAAAATCCTATATCTAATATAGCTACAGCAGGTTTATATTTTTGGAAAAAGGGAGAATATTTTGTTCAATATGCTGAAGAAATGATAAGAGAAAATAAAAGAGTTAATAATGAATTTTATATATGTCCTATTTTTAATGAAGCTGTAAAAGATAATAAGAAAATAAGAGTATTTGATGTAGAGAATATGTGGGGATTGGGAACTCCTGAAGATTTAAAATATTTTATTGATAATTTCCCTTGCATTTTAAAAAAATAAAATTACTATTGAAAAAAATGAAACCTTGTATATTGATTACAGCTTATCAATTAGTTGATTATGTAGAGTTAAATATTCAAAGAATTAGGAATGAATATAAATTGTTAAATGATGTTGAAATAGTTATTGTTTCGACTTCAGAAGTAGACGTGGGTTATAAGGAAATGGTTGAGAAATATGAAAAAGTTCATCTAATAGAATTTCCTGATGCTCCTAAATACGAAGCTATTTACTATGATAATGGTTACGAGCCTCCTTCAATGAATGTTGGAATATCTTTAACAAAAAGAATTTTTTTAAGTATGGAAAAGGGCTTGAAAAAATTAGATAGTTTAGGCTGTAATATATGCTTGCATCTCCATGGTGACACTTATTGGGATTCTAAAAAGGAAAAAAATTTATATAACATCTTGAAAGAAGTTTACGATGGTGATTTATTATTCTCGGGAGACTTATGGGATCATGATCCTAATAGCGGACTTGACAGATATACTTTATTTCATCCTCAAGGATTAGTTATTCATATTCCTAATTCTAAAAAATACAATTTTATTGAATTTAATAAAATTTGGAATTCTTCTTTTGTATCTAAAAATTATGGTTCCTCCGAAATGCTAATAGGGGAATATGCGGAATTCTGTCTTTCGGGAAAAATACTTAAAAACGAAGGAGAGAAACATTCTGAAATATATTATAAAAAAGTAAAAGTCAGAGATATAATTCCTCATCATGGAGAATTTGAAAGCGGAATAGTAAATTTTAATATAAAGCAAAGATGAAAATGAAAATAATATCTTTAACTTACGATTTTAATTTAACTAAATTGGAAGAAATAGGGAGAACTTGGGCTAAATCTGTTTATATAAACAAAGATTATATTTTTAGTTATTCTGCTGCGTCATACGCTACCTTTGTGGATAGAAATCCTAACTATATTTTAAATGTATATACAGATGATATATTTTATTTAAAACAGAAACTTTCTCAATACAATATTGATCAAGAAAAAATTATTTATCATGATATTACACCATTGTTAAATCTTTGCAATAAAGACTTAAAATATAGTTTTGACATCTTAACTGAATTTATTTATCAGGAAAAAAGTAAAACTGATTTTACTCTAAAGATTGATAATGATTTAGTTTTTTATCGAGAATTACCTTATCCGGGGGAAAACGAAGTTTTTGTTTGGAAATATGAACGAATGGTTTATCAGGGAAACCCTTTGATGGGAGAGATTAAGGTAGCTGAGGAAGCCGTTGGGAC
>Ga0207909_1000710_pt1 | contig 10218 bp, 10 predicted proteins | sample LakMenEpi05May10_FD_150672 | JGI IMG/M metagenome (GOLD analysis project Ga0207909, IMG submission 150672) | Freshwater microbial communities from Lake Mendota, WI - 05MAY2010 deep hole epilimnion (SPAdes) | ecosystem: Environmental > Aquatic > Freshwater > Lake > Epilimnion/Euphotic zone ...
TCGTATTCGCCACCCTTAGCTTTACTTCCTTCATCTTCGCTCAGTGTTGCAGCAAGTGCTCCGAAGCTTCCGCCAGCTCTGATTGCCGCATAAATACTGTCTGCTGTTTTTTTAGCCGTTGAGTCTGCTCTTCTTGGTTTTCCTGTTTGTGGGTCAACGACACTTATTAATATATGTCTGAATTTAACACTGTCCGGAATAGATTTTTTCTCTAGCTTTTTTGCCAACACATAATTACTTCCGTCCAGGTAGGGGCCCACTACAACGCCTACTGGCATCCCAATGATGAGATCTTTTGCACCCATTTTTAGTTTTGATTTTTGCACATATCCATCAAAATAAGGCACAGAAGACGTATTCTTGGTCACAAATGCTCTAGCGTCATCACTGTTTTCAAATGCTGCTTTTTGCTCAAGTACTTTATTATACACCTTAAGCGTGTCTTCTGTTGTGGGGTTTGCACTGAATGAAACAAAGGCAATGCTCTTTACGTGCTCTTGTTTATAATCGTCTTTATTTTTATTAATAAAATCGTTGATTTCCTGATCTGAGATTTTTACTGCACTATCAGGAACCGAGGAGTAGGGAATGGCCAAAAATTTGATTGAAGAAAACGAGGTGTTTTCTGCTTGCATTTTTGCAAGCATCCAGGTTGGCACATATGATCCTTGTGTAAGCAAGGAATTATATTTTTCTGCTAGCAATCCCAATTCAATTGGTTTTATCAATTGATCAATTACTCCCGCCACGTCTTCTGGCTTGGCGTTCTTTTTCAAATTGTTAAACCAGGTTTGTGCTGCGCTAACATCATATGCGCCCGTATTCTTATTTTGAAACATTTGCTTGAACTCTTGTGGGGCATCTTCTGAAAACAATACAGCACCAAGTTCTTTTGGTGTTACTGATAGGTTTAGTTTTTCAGCCTCTACTTTAAGTATTTGCTCTTGTATGTAGTTGTTCCAAACACCCTCAATGATGTTTTGTGTCATCGCGTCTGTTGATGTCATTCCCTGGGCGCGATAACCCTGTTCCATTTGGTTTACTTTCTTATTAAACTCAAGCAGGTCTATTTTTTTTCCATTTATGGTTCCTGCCTCTGTTTCTTGCCCTTCGAACATGTTTCCACTTTTGCCAATGAAGGCGTCCTGTACCAGGAACCCAATAAGGCTAATGGAAATCATTGTTGTCAACAATATCGCTGCTTTGTCTCGAATTTTCTGAATAATTGACATAACTGTTGTTTAATGTATATAAGGGGGCAAAAATAGGTTAAAAACGGTTATTAACAAACTGTGGAAAACCGTCCGTTTGTTGAAGTTCAGAGTACAAGAAGGGGGTGTTTCTCTTGCCCATTGGGGTGAATTGATGATTTCCACACCAATTTGTTAATAACCACGAATGTTGTGGTATTACTCAAGATTTTTCAATTATTTATGTGCAATACTTTTTCTTATTTCGTGGTTTTTGAGCTGTTTCAAGAATTTCCTCTTTTTGGTTACATTTTGCGCAGAGGATTTCCACACCCTTTTTTCATTTTTTTTAATGTGTACAACTTCGGCTACTAAAACAGTTGTTGTATTTAATTTTCTTAACAAACACGCTGACATTCGTTATTGGAATGAATGACTTTTGTTAATTATTGTTAATTGCTGTTATTGGGGTTGGTATAACTATTTTATAAAATAGTTTTTAACATATCCACAGTCCTAATAGTAATAGTTAATTTTATATAATAGATATAATTATAAATACTATGCAGGATATTAACATACAGATAGGTTTAAAAAATTTAGAGAAAATAGGGTACCTTGACTTTCCAATTCCGGATGACTTAAATATTTTTAATGCTATTCAAAATTTAAAAAAAGAAAAAAATGCAATAATACTTGCACATTACTATCAATCCAACGAGATACAAGATTTAGCCGATTATATCGGAGATAGTTTAGGATTAGCCCAAGAAGCTGAAAAAACGAAAGCCGATATTATTCTTTTTGCTGGTGTTCACTTTATGGCAGAAACAGCAAAAATTTTAAATCCTACAAAAAAAGTACTTATTCCTGATCTTCATGCGGGTTGTTCTTTAAGTGATAGTTGCCCCGCTGATGTTTTTAAAATCTTTAAAGATTCTTATACCGATCATAAAGTTATTTCATACATCAACTGCTCCTCGGATATCAAAGCCCTAAGTGATGTAATTTGCACAAGCAGTAATGCTAAAGCCATAGTAGAAAGTTTTCCTGAAGATCAACCTTTAATTTTTGCACCGGATAAGAATCTTGGTGCCTATATAAATAAAGTTACAGGTAGAAATATGTTACTCTGGAATGGGTCTTGCATGGTTCATGAGATTTTTAGTTATGATAAATTATTAGACCTCAAAAAAAAGCACCCAAATGCTAAAACTATTGGTCACCCAGAATGTGAGGAAGATATTCTTACACTCGTTGATTTTATTGGTTCTACGACTCAATTACTAAACTATTCTATCAATAACAATGCCAAGGAATTTATTGTTGTTACTGAATCAGGAATATTACACCAAATGATGATTTCATCCCCCAATAAAACATTTATTCCTGCCCCGCCAAATAACTCTTGTGCCTGTAATGATTGTCCGCATATGAAAAGAAATACGCCAACAAAAATTTATAATGCACTCCTGTATGAACAACCAGAAATTATCATGACCAACGAGATGATTCAAAAGGCGTATCTTCCAATTAGAAAAATGCTAGACATCAGTGCACTCATGAAATTTTAATTTAAATCATGATGAGAATATTTTTAATATTTTTATTCAGTCTAAATATTATTTCCTGTGTCAGTGTAAGACTAATTCAAGAATACGACTCAGTTTCCGATAATAAAATAAATGCGTTGCAGGAAAAAACCAGTAAGTTTTTTGTAAAGGCAGATCGCCAATTTAGTTTGCCTGAATTTTCTTATCAAAAGCAAGTCGACTTTTACGATGATATTCAAAGCGACATCAATGTTTTACTGGTTCGCAGCAGGGCAATCCAAAAAACCAGAATATCCCAACAACAACTGAGTGCATTGCTGATTCAATTTAAATCTTTAGAGGAATTGCATAAAAAAGGTTTTAGCACCAAAGAGGAGCTTCATGTTGTTCAATCAGCATTAGACAACTCGTTTACCGCTATTCTTCAATTTCAGATGTCTTTAAAAAACAGAAACACCAATTAACTTATTTATGGGAAGACCAACAATCGCAATAGATGACTTACTCAAGCAAATGCTTGAAGCAGCAAAAATTGTTTTAAAAACCCAATGGAAGCAGGTAAAACCAATGGCTGAATTGCAGTTGCGATCAACCCTTATTAATCTTGAATTAATTGCTGAACTTAAGCTCAGGGGAAAAATAACAAAAGAGCAAGCTGCGCTTCACATAGAAATCCAAAAGCAGTCCATTAGAACCACCTTGCTTAGTTTTGAGGGTATTGGTATCGTGGCCGCAGAAAAAGCCCTTAATGCGGCCCTAAGTGCCGCCAGGACGGTTATTAACAAGAGCATTGGGTGGAAAATTATTTAACATGACTAAAATATCTAATATCATATTTGACCTGGGCGGCGTTTTGATTGATTGGAGCCCTGATTACATGTATCAAAAACTCATCCCAGAACCCGAGGCCCGAAAACTTTTTCTAGAGACCATTTGTACTCTGGACTGGAACGAACAGCAGGATGGAGGCCGGCTTATTGCCGAAGCCAACCTTGAGCTCACTTCCAAATTCCCACAACACAGAGCCCTTATTGAAGCTTTTTATGAGCGGTGGGAAGAAATGTTGGGCGGACCAATACAACCAACTGTAGAGCTTTTCAGGCAGCTTAAAGCGTCAAAACTCTTTGGTCTTTATGCCCTTACCAATTGGAGTGCTGAAACTTTCCCTAGGGCCCTGGAGTTATTCGATTTTTTACATTGGTTTGATGGTAGAATAGTTTCTGGAGAAGAAAAAACACGTAAACCATTTAAGCAGATCTATGACCTAACACTGTCGCGCTTTAATCTTGTAGCAACCGAAACCTTGTTTATTGACGACAACCTCAGAAACATCAAGGCGGCCGCCGAGCTTGGTATTGTCACCCACCATTTTTTGTCGCCCGAGGGTCTAGAAATAGATTTAAAACGGCTGGGGTTATTGTAATTAGCTGAATATCCTGAATGTGATGAAACTTAAGAGGTAAGCCAGTCCTGTCATGTAGGCAAGCTGTATCATTGGCCATTTCCACGACCCTGTTTCTCTTTTCACCACCGCGAGCGTACTCATACACTGCATTGCAAGTAAGTAAAACACAAGCAGTGAAAACCCGGTTGCTCTTGTATATACGGGCGTTCCGTCAGCCCTTACTGCAGATTTCATTTTATTTCTAAGTGTTTCGCTGTTTTCTCCTGCATCTTCTCCAACACTATACAGCGTGGCCATGGTTCCAACAAAGACCTCTCGTGCTGCAAAAGAGGTTATCAACGCAATCCCTATTTTCCAATCATATCCAAGGGGTATAATAACGGGCTCTATGCTCCTGCCCATAATACCAGCATATGAATACTCCAATAGTGCTGAAGATTTCTCGTTGTTGTAGCTCTGCTCCTGTGTAGGATTGTTTTTTATAAGAGCCCCATAGGTAGCCTCAATTTCTTTTCGCTTTTGAGTTGGACCAAACGAGCTCAAACCCCATAATACCAAGGAAATTATCATAATTACTTTACCCGCATCAAAAACAAAAACACGGGCTTTTTCAATCATTGTAATCACCATATTTTTCCATCTTGGTTGTCTATATACCGGCAACTCCAAAATGAAAAAACTCTTCTCTTTCATTTTAATAAACAAATTCAAAACGTGTGATACAAGCAGCGCCATAACAATTCCCAACACATACAAAGCAAGCAACACCAAGCCCTGTATGCTTAAAAATCCAAAGAGGTATTCATTGGGCACAATCAATGATGCAAGAATAGTAAACACGGGAAGTCTTGCGCTGCAGCTCATAAAAGGAGTAACCATGATGGTCAGCAACCGTTCTTTTTTGTTTTCAATATTTCTTGCGCTCATGATCGCTGGTACGGCACAAGCAAATCCACCAATCATCGGCATTACACTCTTTCCATTTAGTCCCACCCGCCTCATGATACGATCAGATAAAAAACTAATTCTTGCCATATATCCAGTATCCTCTAGCAGGGTAATCAATCCAAACAAAATCATGATTTGTGGAACAAAAACAACAATTCCCCCTAAGCCGGCCAAAACCCCGTTTATTACCAAATCGGAAATCCAGCCTGCTGGCAATATTGTTCCAAGGGCTCCACCGATAGCACCAACACCCCATTCAATAGCATTCATTGGATATTGGGCAACCCAAAAAACACTTTGAAAAAGAAGGAACAAAACAACCCCCATTATCAACGTGCCCCAGGTTTTGTGCAGCAGGTAGTGATCAATTTTTTCTGAGTATCTTTTTCTTTGCTCTACACTCTCTTCTTGTACAGACTTGTTCATTATCTGCCTTATCTTTTTGTACCTCAACTGAATGTCCTCTGCCTGAATGCGCGTATGGTTAAATAGATGCTTTTCTTCAATGCGCTCTATTTTTGCTTGGATATCCTTATCGATTTCAAAAGACTCGTGGTTGATCAAATAATGAATTGCTGTATAATTCGGCATACCAGGAAAAAGCTGTTTCATCTCTGAAATTGCTTCTTCTGCCAGTTCGTTGATGGGATAAAAATCCGCACCAACTCGCTCTGCTGAAACCGCTTGCGCAATTATGGACTTTAACTGATCAACACCCTTTCCGGTTCTTGCGTTGATTGCAATTACAGGAACCTGCATTTCTCTTGAAAGGCACTCCGTATCTACTACAATACCCCTCTTCTTGGCGAGGTCTACCATCGTAAGCGCCACAACAACTGGTATTTTCAGGTCTATTACCTGAGATACATAAAGAAGATTTCTTCTTAAGTTGCTTGCATCGACCACCACAACAGCCAAGTCGATTTTCTCTTCTCCATCGGGCGACATCAGTTGTTTATACGAGACCCACTCATCTGTTCTTCTTGGATATAAACTATATGTGCCGGGAAGGTCCAGGGCTGCACAAGTTTGGTTGTTCTGTAGGTAAAAAGTACCAGACTTCTTTTCAACGGTTACCCCAGGAAAATTCCCCACTTTCTGTCTTAATCCTGTAAGTTGATTAAAGAGTGAGCTTTTTCCGCTGTTGGGATTACCCAATAATGCGATATGGTATGATGTATTCAAAATGTATAGATCTGTAAAGTTAACGCCAATTTATGCCCCCTGCTTACGCGAAAAGAAAAAAGCCACTCTTTTCGTGTTTACAAGTAGCTTAAATTTGCTTAAAATACTTGGTATGGTGAGGTTTATTGTAGTTCTCCTGTTGTTTGCCAATATTGCATCGGCTCAAAAACCCAGCAAGAATGACAAGTATGTTCTTAATTCGCTCAAACAGCATATCGGCTTTTTGTCTTCTGACATACTCAAAGGAAGACGAGCTGGGGATTCCGGCGAGGTATTGGCCGCAGACTATATCGCTAACCAGTTTGTGTCTTATGGTCTTATTCCAAAAGGAGCTGATGGGGGATTTTTGCAACCCTTCTCCATTTTTGATGGCAAGGACATAAGCCAGTCTACTTACTTTAAGGTTAATGGACAATCATTAATACCACTCATTGATTACTTTCCAATTTCCAATAGCGTTTCTTCAAATGCTATTTCAGCAGACATTTCACCCGAATTGAACGAAACAGGCCAACCCTGGATCATTGACCTTGCTGAGCCGCTTGAGCAACAAAAGTCAAATCCTCATTTTGATCCTTCAAATGTTGTCATCGAACTTTTAAACAACGCCCATGCAAAAGGAGCACCTGCTGTAATTTTTTACAACAGCAACCCAGATGGCGACCAGCTTAAGTTTGATTCCAAAGATCAATCTACCCCAACCATCATTCCTGCAGTTTATCTCACGACCAAAGCAAAAGATGATTATTTGGCTGACCTATCTTCTTCATACCGCATAGATTTTAGTATTTCCTTTAGTCCTAGAATTCGAATTGCCCGCAACGTGGTTGGTTATATAGACAATGGGGCTGCGCTAACTATAGTCCTAGGCGCACACTTTGATCACCTCGGCTATGGGGAAGACGGTAACTCAATGATAAGGGGAGGGCGCGCGGCCATTCATAATGGCGCAGACGATAATGCCAGTGGCACTTCTGCCATCATCGAACTCGCTTCACAATTGTCCAGATCAAAATCAAAACCATACAACTACCTGTTTATAGCATTCTCTGCAGAAGAGCTTGGGTTGAACGGCTCTAAGTTCTTTGTTGATAATCCCACCATCCCGCTCAACACCATTAACTATATGATTAATCTCGACATGGTTGGAAGGCTGAATGATAGTACAAAGAGCATAACTGTTGGTGGATATGGAACATCTCCTTCATGGAAAAGCATGATTGAATCGGTTAAGCAAAAACCCTTTTCTATCCGTTTTGATTCTAGTGGCACAGGGCCAAGCGATCACACTTCATTCTACAGAAAAGATATTCCGGTGCTATTCTTCTTTACAGGTTTACATACAGACTACCACAAGCCTAGTGACGATGCCGACAAAATAAACTATTTGGGAACGGTCCAGATTGTCAACTTTATTCGAGAGCTCATCCTCTCTAATCCTTCAACACCAAAACTCGCGTTCACAAAAACACGGGAGCAACAAACGGGCACCTCTGCTCGATTTACTGTTTCCATGGGCATCATGCCCGACTATTCTTTTTCTGGTAACGGAGTCAGGGTAGATGGAGTTTCTGATAACAGGCCCGCAAAGCGGGCAGGGGTATTGGCGGGAGACGTTATTAAGCAATTGGGCGTGCATTCCACTTCTTCGGTGGAAGGCTACATGCAGGCCCTTTCCAAATTTAAAAAAGGCGAACAAACGACGGTGGTTATTGCTCGGGGGGATAAGGAATTCACACTTGAAATCATTTTTTGATGAAATTCAAATTGGATGACGATAGGATGTCTGATCATTTTTTTGAAGACACCCACATATTGGGTATTTCTTGCAGTCTAAAGAATTACCAATTTTGTTGGCATATAGAAAAGTCGCTTCAAATAGATTTTCGAACTTCTGTCGATTTACAAATTCCAATGGAGAAAAACAGAAGATCATATTCTTTCACGGTGTATGAATACATTCACCCTATCACCCAGAAAGAACATTTTTTGTACAGCAACAAACACGACGGTGAGTTTTTACTGCCTGAGCTACAGCACCTTGATTTCATATGGCTTATCAGAGATTCTTTTTTTAATGAATCAGAATTCATTCACTTGCAGCAACAAATTAGAAATATACAGGGCGTACAATTGGTCTCAGAAGTGCAACACGATAAAATTAAATCAAAAGACAACCTACAACGATGATTAACAAATGGACGCCAGAAAATAATTCCCTTTACAGAAAATTTATCTTTCGTGATTTTAATGCCGCCTTTTCATTCATGACAAGGGTTGCCTTAATTGCTGAAAAATTAGGCCATCATCCTACATGGACAAACACCTGGAACAGCGTTGAAATATGGCTTTCAACCCATGATGCAGGAAATATTATCACAGAGAAAGACCATCAGCTTGCAGCAAAAATCAATGAAGTTGAATAGTGATTAATTGACAGTCACTGCAAAACTTCCTGATTCTGTAATCTCTCCAATAGGCTGAATGTAGTCAGACAAACCATGATCCTGAAGAATTGATGTCAATTCAGACAGACGCTCTCTTGCCACTGAAATAAGCAAGCCACCACTTGTTTGTGGGTCTGCCAATATTGATTTATACAGCTGTGCATTTACTGTATCTTTTATTTCTACCTTATGACCGTAGCTATCCCAGTTTCTATTAGTTCCTCCAGGCACTGACCCTTTTTCAACATAATCTATTAGCATATCGCTGATCAGTGGAACTGAATTAAAATCCAGTGTTGCGGATAATCCACTACCCTCGGCCATTTCAATAAGGTGTCCGAGAAGTCCGAACCCAGTTACATCCGTCATCGCATGAACGCCATCAAGTTTTGAAATCACTGCTCCAATTTTATTGAGCTTCATCATTTGATCTGCAGCAAGGGTTGCATCTTCACTTCTTAGTATTCCCTTTTTCTCTGCAGTGGTTAGAATTCCTACGCCAATACTTTTTGTGAGCAGTAGAAGATCCCCCTTTTTTGCAGTATTGTTTTGTTTCAAATGTTTTATGTCAACCAACCCATTTACAGCCAACCCGAATATCGGCTCAGGAGAGTCGATGCTATGTCCACCTGCCAATGGTATTCCTGCTTCAATGCAAATGCTCTTGCTTCCTTCAATCACCATTCTTGCTACAAGTGGAGGTATTATATTAATGGGCCAGCCCAATATTGCTATTGCTAGCACTGGATTCCCGCCCATCGCATATACATCGCTAATTGCATTTGCAGAAGCAATTCTTCCAAAATTATAAGGATCATCCACAATGGGCATAAAGAAGTCCGTTGTAGATATCAATGCTGTACCATTTTTTAAATCGTATACAGCCGCATCGTCTTTACTGTGATTGCCCACAATAAGCCTATCGTTATCTGGCATGGTAAAGCTTGAATGAAGAATCTCATCAAGTATTTTCGGCGATATTTTACAGCCACATCCCGCACCATGTGAATACTGTGTCAATTTTATATTATCCATATTTTTGTTTTTTTATTTCTTCTGCATTTGAAAGATCATTTACCGTTTGCAGCTTTATGATTTTTATTGTTGGCTTGGGCTCTGCTCTTTTATCGAGTCCTTTTTGATAATGCTTATCATAGTATTTTAAAAGAATTGAGAAACATCCTGCAATATTGTTATTATCAATTTCTTCAACTGCATTTTTTGTTTCCAAACCACCAAGCCTTTTTTGAATTCTTATTATTGCTTCCCGTAGTTCTACTTTATTCAATTGCCCATAAGTATGCACCAGGTATTTCAATCGCTCATCAAACGGAATATCAATAAATGCAATCGCGCTTTTTCTCATCAGCAACCAGAAATCCTGTGGCACATTAACCGTTCCTATGCGCTGGCTCTCATCTTCAATCCATATTGGTTTTACGCCAAATGTTCTTTTTGTTTGATAAAGTTCGACTGCCAGTTTATGCTCA
>Ga0207909_1000714_pt1 | contig 10167 bp, 8 predicted proteins | sample LakMenEpi05May10_FD_150672 | JGI IMG/M metagenome (GOLD analysis project Ga0207909, IMG submission 150672) | Freshwater microbial communities from Lake Mendota, WI - 05MAY2010 deep hole epilimnion (SPAdes) | ecosystem: Environmental > Aquatic > Freshwater > Lake > Epilimnion/Euphotic zone ...
CCCGTGCCATCCGCGCCGAGCTCGACGGCCAGGACTTCCTCGAGATCGAGACCCCGACCCTCTTCAAGAGCACCCCGGAAGGCGCCCGCGAGTTCCTCGTGCCGAGCCGCACCAACCCCGGCGAATTCTACGCGCTCACGCAGTCCCCGCAGCAGTACAAGCAGATGCTCATGGTGGCCGGCGTCGAACGCTACTACCAGATGGCCCGTTGCTACCGCGACGAAGACCTCCGCGCCGACCGCCAGCCCGAGTTCACGCAGGTCGACCTCGAGATGTCGTTCATCGACCGCGAGGACATGTACAAGCTGATCGAGGGCATCCTCAAGCGCACCTGGAAGGAGACGCTCGGCGTCGACATCCCCACACCCTTCCCGCGCATGTCCTACCAGGAGGCGATGGACCGCTTCGGCATCGACAAGCCCGACACACGGTTCGCGATGGAGATCCAGGACCTCACCGGCCTCTTCAAGAACTCCGCCTTCAAGGTCTTCAACGGCGCCGCCAACACCCCGGGCTCCGTGGTGCGCGCGATCAACGCCAAGGGCCTCGCCGACCTCACCCAAGGCGAGCTGACCAACCTCGAGACGATCGCGAAGAGCCAGGGCGCCAAGGGCCTCGCCTTCATCAAGGTCGAAGGCGGCGAATGGAAGTCGCCGATCACGAAGTTCTTCTCCGAGGAGGAGAAGGCCGCGCTCAAGGCCACGCTCAAGATCGAGGATGGCGACATCATCTTCTTCGCCGCCGCTCCGTGGGAACAGGCCTCCAACGTGCTCGGCCGCATCCGCCTCGAGTCCGCCGCGCTCCTTAAGGCCAAGGGCCGCCTCAGCCTCCCGACGGACCAGTATAATTTCCTCTGGGTCATCGAGTTCCCGCTCATGCTCTGGGACGAGGAGGAGAAGCGCTACCTCTCCGCCCACCACCCGTTCACCGCCCCGGTCAAGGAGGACGAACCGCTCCTCGCCACCGACCCGGCCAAGGTCCGCGGCCAGCACTACGATATCGTCCTGAACGGCGTCGAGCTCGGCGGCGGCTCCATCCGCATCCATAACCCGGCCGTGCAGAAGCGCGTCTTCGAGGACATCCTCAAGATTCCGCAGGACCTGGTCGAGAGCCGCTTCGGCTACATGCTCAAGGCCTTCGCCTACGGCGCCCCGCCCCACGGCGGCATCGCCCTCGGCTTCGACCGCGTCGTCGCCATGCTGGCCGGACGCAGCTCGATCCGCGACATCCTCGCCTTCCCCAAGAACCAGAACGGGCGCGACCTCATGGCCGACTGCCCGAGCCCCGTCACCCCGAAGCAGTTGCGCGACCTGCGCATCCGCACGGTGGAGGAAGAGAAGAAGGCGTAACGAATAGGGAGTAGGTGTTAGGTGTTAGGTGTTAGGTGTTAGGTGTTAGGTGGAGGGCTACAGCCCTCCGCATACTAATGCCTATTTCCTAATGCCTACTCCCTAATCCCTCTTCCCTAATCCCTCTTCCCTGCACGCTACCACACTTCCTCATGAATCTGCTCGGAGTCGCAACGGGGACAGTGCGAGGTCTTACCTAAGCTGCGGCCGGCCGAATAGGCGCCGCCGGCCCACGGCGTGACGCACCAGTAGATGATTTCGAGGAGCGTGCTGCCGGGCTTGCGTTCGACCGCTTCGTTGAACTTGGCGCCGCAACGTAGGCATTCGTAACGGAGGTGGCTCCGGGGATCGGGCTTGCGCGGCGCCGGCGCCGGCGTCGCGGGCGGCGGAGTCGCCGGCTTGGGCTTGGGCGGGTCGAACGTCGTGCCGACCAAGACCCAACCGGCCATGCCCTTCTTCCAGTAATGGTCCGACGCCTTGACCGTCCCCGCCCCGACGAGCACCGGGAGGTCGGCCTCCGGGTAACGGCCAAGGACGCGGCCGGCGCGGGCGATGTGGACGAGGACCATGGGGACAGAGCAGGTGTAACCTCCCAGGGAGGCGGCGCAAGCGGGGTCCGAACCGGCAAATTACAACTTAGGGGGTCGAAATGCAGCCGGTGCGGCCCGCCGGACGGCTAAGACGATTATTTTAGACGGGATAAACGGGGCCAGACGCTTATAAAGAGTCCCCTTACCCATGCGTTCCCTGCCCTGCCTGCTCCTGGCCAGCCTCACCTTGAACCTGGTGGCGGCCGAGGTCCCGACCACGGGCGCCAAGATCGCCCGCGTCACGGTCTACGCCGACCGGGCCGAGGTGGTCCGGCGCTTCGCGACGACGCTCCCCGCGGGCGAGCATGCCCTCGTCTTCGACGCGCTGCCCGGCGAGACCGACCTATCCTCCGTCCGCGTGACCGGGCAAGGCTCGTTCAGCCTGATCGATATCCGCGCCGAGACGATCCAGACGCTCGAGGTGACCGACACCCAGGTGCGCGACCTTTCGGTGAAACTCAAGGCCGAGCAGCTGAAGCTCCAGGAGGTGACGCAAGCCCAGACGCGCAACGCGCAACGCCGCGCCTCCCTCGACAAGGTGCTGGGCCGCCTGACCGCGGTCGGCAAGGAGTCCGCCAACCCCGACCTCGATCCCGCGAAGTGGGCCGGCTACCTGACGTACCACGTCGAGAGCTTGGCGAAGCTCGACCAGGAGACCTTGGGCCTCAAGGGGCGCGACGACGCCCTGCGCGCCGAGATCAACCGGCTGGAGCGCGAGCTCACCCAGCTCAACGGCAACCGCACCAAGTACCGCAACGTCGCCCGCGTGAAGATCGAGGTGACGCAGGCGGGACCGCAGGAATTCGAACTGACCTACGTGGTCGCGGGCCCGAGCTGGTCGCCCCATTACGACGTGCGCGCCGATACCGTCGCGAAGAAACTGACGGTCGCCTACCAGGCGCAGGTCCGCCAGCGCACCGGCGAGGACTGGCTCGGCGTGAGCCTGCGCCTCTCCACCGCCCAGCCCGGCGTGGGTGGGCGCGAACCCGAGCTGGCCCCTTGGGCCGTCTACAAGGCCGCGCCGGTCGTCCCGACGGGCGCCGCGGTGCTGATGGACGAAAGCGGCCTGGCGGCCGCCGCCAAACCGACCGCGGCCACCGCGACGCGACGCAGCCTCGCCAAGCAGGCGGCCCAGACCGCCGACGCCGGTTTCGCCTCGCCGCCCGCGCCGGCCACCCCGGCGATGGAGGTCGCTTCGGCCACGGTCCAGGCCGGCGCCACCGCCGCGCTCTTCCAGGTGCCACGCGCCTACGACATCCCCTCCGACCCGAAGTCGGTCAAGGTCGCCCTGACGGAGCAGACCTTCTTCGCCAGTTTCCGGCATAGCTGCGTGCCCAAGCTCTCGCCCAACGTCTACCTCAAGGCGCAGGCGGTCAACGCCAGCGACTACCCGTTCCTCCCCGGACCGACCGCGGTCTTCCTCGACGGCGCCTACGTCGCGGCCGCGTCGATGGACCTCGTCCCGGCCGGTCAGGAATTCGTCACGTTCCTCGGCGTCGACCAGACGGTGAAGGTGGAACGCCGGGTGCTGGCCCGCCGCGAGGAGGTGACGGGCGTCTTCGGCAAGAAGACCCACCGCACGGTGCACGACCTGCTGTTCAAGGTGACTAACGGCAAGCAGGCGGATATCGACCTCGCCGTCGGCGACCAGCTCCCGCTGAGCAACCACGACGCGATCAAGGTCGTGCTGGAGGAGCCGCGCTACGAGAAGGACACCGAGGCCCTGAAGCTCAACGAGCAGAAATTCCTCGAATGGCGCCTGCGCCTCGGCGCCGGGGATAAGCTCGACCTCCCCTTCCGCTTCGCCGTCGAACGCCCCGAGGACGTGATCGTCGTCGGCCAGTGAACCCCGCCACCCTTTCCCTCCTTACCATGCAACTCTCCCCGCTCCCCCTGCTCCTCCTCGCCGCCGCCCTCGGGGCCGCCGAGGTCAAGACCGACGGCGCCGCCATCACCCAGGTCACCGTCTACGCCGACCGCGCCGAGGTCGTCCGCACCTTCAAGGGCCGCCTCGAGGCCGGCGAACAAACCCTCGTCTTCGACCGCCTCCCGGGCGCGACCCGACTTGACCAGCTGCGCGTCGAAGGCCGCGGCGCCTTCACGCTCGTCGACATCCGCCCCGAGACGGTTCAGACGAAGGAGGTGGCCAATGAGCAGGTGCGCGCGCTCCAGGACGCCCTCAAGGCCCAGGACCTGCGCCAGCAGGCCCTGAACCAGACCGAGGCCCGCCTGACCTTCCAGAAGTCGGCCTTGGACAAGATGCTCGCCCGCCTCACGACCGCCGGCAAGGAATCCGCCAACCCGGAGATGGACCCGTTGAAGTGGGCCGCCTTCCTCGATTTCCAGGATAAGCAGCTGGCCGAGGTGGACCGACAGCTCCTCTCGCTCCAAGCCGACCGCGAGGCGGTGCGCGCCGAGGTCGATCGCCTCAACCGCGAGCTCGGAGCGCTCCGCGGCAACGAGCGCCGCTCGCGCCTCCTCGCCAAGGTCAACCTCGACGTCCGCCAAGCCGGCGAGGTGGAGGTCAACCTGAGCTACCTGGTGCGCGGCCCGAGCTGGTCGCCCTCGTACGACATGCGCGCCGACACGAAGGCGAAGACCCTCGAGGTCACCTACCGCGCCGAGGTCCGCCAGGCCACCGGCGAGGATTGGCGAGGCGTCTCGCTCCGGCTCTCGACCGCGCAGCCCGGGCTGGCGGGACGCGAGCCGAAGATGGACCCATGGTTCCTGACCAAGGCCGAGGCGGTCGCCTTCGCGGGGACCGTGACCGGCGGACTGGTCGTCAACGGCCGGGCCGACAACCGCTTCCAGATGTTCAACGAGGTGCAGCTGATGGGCAACAGCATGACGACCTCCGGAGTCGCCGGCGGCGGGACGCTCAAGCGCATGGAAGCCATGGATGAGCGCCGCGCCAGCGTGCAGGCGGGCGGCACCGCGGCGACCTTCGTGATCGACCGTAAGTCCGACATCCTGGCCGACAACAAACCGGCGCAGGTGACCGTCATGCGCGAGTCCTTCCCGGCTTACTTCCGCCATACCTGCGTGCCGAAGCTCTCGCCCTTCGTCTACCTGAAGACCAAGGCCGTCAACAAGACCGGCTTCACCTTCCTGCCGGGGCCGACCGCGGTCTTCCTCGACGGCGCGTTCGTCGCGCAGGCCAACCTCGACCTGGTGCCCTCCGGCCAGGACTTCTGGACCTACCTCGGCGTCGACCAGGGCGTCAGCGTGGAACGCAAGGTGCTCGCCCGGCGCGAGGAGACGACCGGCGTCTTCGGCAAGAAGACGCTCCGCACCGTCTTCGACCAGGTCTTCAAGCTGAAGAACGGCAAGGCGACCGACATCGAGCTGGTGCTGTGGGACCAGGTCCCCGCGTCCAACCACGAGGATATCAAGGTGGTCTTCGAGGAACCGCGCTACGAGAAGGACACCGACGACCTGAAGCTGAACGAGAGCAAGTTCCTCGAGTGGCGCCTCCCCCTCAAGGCCGGCGCCAAGCAGGACCTCCCCTTCCGCTTCGCGGTCGAACGCCCCGAGGACATCCAAGTCGTCGGTCTCTGAGCCGGCGGCCCGTCTAGGATTGCCTCCGCGGGTCGACTGCCTTCCTCTCCGGCATGTCCACCGAACCCGCCGCCGACGCCCCCGCACCCCACGTGGTCGGGGCCAGCTACGAGTTCGACGAGGTGCGTCGCGCCCACGGGGGCGACCCGAAGCCGCCGAACTTCGTCCTCCACCGCGAGGGCCAGGTCATCGGCCTCTGCGTCGGGCTCGGCTGGCACCCCCGCGCCGATGCCGAACCCTGCGAGGTCTGGGTCGGCCGCAAGGGCGACCAGGCGAAGTGGGGTATCAAGCTGGCGGAGACGAAAGGCCCCCTGCCCGTCTATGTCCGCCGCACCGAAGGCGGCCCCTGGTTCTACCAAGGACGCTACGAGGTCACGAGCCACACGACCGACCCCGCCCTAATCCGCCCGCGCCTGCAGCCCCCGAAGATCGTCGCCGTGGCGCAGGTCGTCTTCCTCCGCAAGCTGCCCGCCTGAGCGCATGAGCGAAGCCCCCCGCCAGCACCCGCGCGACCCGCTGCACGGCGTGACCTTGCAGAAGGTTCTCGAGACGATGGTGGCCCACTATGGCTGGCGCGAGCTGGCGGAGCGGATCCCGATCCGCTGCTTCATGTTCGAGCCGACCATCAAGTCGTCGCTGATCTTCCTCCGCAAGACCCCCTGGGCCCGCGAGAAGCTGGAGAACTGGTACGTCGGCGACGCCAACAAAGCCCGCGGCGGCGGCCTCTGACGATGCCTCGGCTCGCCCTGCTGCTCGCGACCATCGTCCTCCTCCTCGCGCCCCGGCCGGCGCCGGCCGCGGAGCCCGCCGCCGCGTCGAAGCCCTCACCCAAGAAGGGCTTCGGGCTACCGGAGCGCAAAGGCTTCGGGTCCGCCCACCTCACGGCGCTGAACGTCGGCTGGTATTACAATTGGGGCAACGAGACGAAGCTGACCACGCCCGCGACGTTCGTGCCGATGATCTTCTCCGCGAAACGCACCCCGCCGGCGGCGGCGCATGAGTTCGTGCTCGGCTTCAACGAACCCGACCACCCGAAGCAGGCGAGCATGACCGTGGATGAGGCGGTGGCCCATTGGTCCCTCGTCACCGCGAAGGCGCGGCAGACGGTCTCGCCGGCGATGGCTGGGAATCCGGTCACGGGCGCCTGGTTACCCGCGTTCCTGAAGACCAAGCCCAAGGTCGATGCGATCGCGGTGCACTGGTACAAAGGGGTCGACGCCCAGAAATTCATCGCCGACCTCAAGGCCATCCACGAGGCCTACGGACGGCCGCTCTGGGTTACCGAGTATTGCCCGCAGACCAGCGCGGCGTCCGAGCAGCAGCCCGACCGCTACACGGCCGCGCAGGTTGCGGACTTCATCGCCGTGACCTCGATTTGGATGGAGCAGACGGACTGGGTGCAGCGCTACGCTTGGCATCACCCGAAGGCGGGGACCTGCCGGCTCTTCGACGAGGCCGGAAAACTGACTGCGACCGGTCAGGCTTACGCCCAGGACCGCCGCTGACCGGGGTTAAGGTTTACTTCGCGAGGGCGCCGGGTTTCCTCGGTTCATCCCCATGCGCCTCCCCGCCCTGCTCGCCTGCGCCCTTGGCGCCGCCCTCCTGCCGGCGGCCGACCTCCTCGAGGCCAACCGCGATCCCGCCGTCGCGCCGACGGCGGACTTCTGGCGCCACGCCAACGCCCGCTGGCACGCCGCCCACCCACTGGCGGAGGATCGCGCTGCCTATTATTCGTATGACTGGCTGGATGACCTGGTGCGGGCCGACGTGCTCGCGCTGCACCGCGACCTGCTGGCGCCGGGGCGCGACCTGACCCCGGCCCAGCGGAAGATCGTCGACTTCTGGCGCTCCGCCCTGGCCTTCGAAGCCGGCCCCGCCGAACTGCCGGCCGGCGTCCGCGCCGTGCTGGGACGCCTGGACCAGGCCGAGACCCCGCAGCAGCTGCTGGAGATCGCGGCAGAACTGTCCCGGGCGGGCGTCGGCTCCTACGTCGGCATCGGCGCCGACCAGGACGCGCGGGACGAACATCAAGTCGCCCTGCTGCTGTGGCAGTCCGGCCTCTCGCTGCCGGAGAAATCCTATTACCTCGGGGCCGAGCCCGAGCCGAAGCGCGTGCGGGAGGCCTTGCCGGCCCATGTGGCGCGCCTGCTCGCGCACCTCGGCTACGCCCCGGAGCGCGCGAGCACGGCCGCCCGGGAAATCCTCGCCTTCGAGACCCGGCTAGCCGACGTCTCCCGCGCCCTCGAGGACCTGGAGGACCCGGAGAAGAACTACCATAAACTGACGCTCGCGGAGCTCGACGCCCTCGCACCGGGGCTACGCTGGGCCGAAGTCCTGCGCCGCGCCGGCGCTCCGGTGACCACGCACGTGATCGTCGGTCAGCCCGAGTTCGTCACGGGACTGGGCAAGGTGCTCGCGACGACGCCGGCGGCGACGGTCCGCGACTACCTGCGCTTCCAGGCGATCGCGTCGTTCGCCGACGTCCTGAACAGGCGCACCGCGGCCGACGCGTTCATCTTCGAGGGCACGGTGCTCTCCGGGGCCAGACAACAGCGCCGCCTCGAGGAACGGGCGCTGAAGATCGAGGACGGGGCCATCGGCGACCTGGTGGGCCGGGAGTATGTGGCCCGACATTTCAGCCCGGCGCAGCGGGAACGTTTCCGGGGCGTGACCGAGAACGTGCGCGCGGTCTTCGCGGCACGCCTGGCGACCAACGCCTGGATGGACGAGGCGACCCGCGCCTGGGCGGGCCGCAAACTAGCGGCGGTCAAGGCCCGCGTCGGCTACCCGGACAAGTGGCGGCCCTGCGAGGAGGCCGCGATCGGCCCAGGCCGGCTGGCCGACAACCTCGTCGCCGTCCACGCCTGGAACCTACGCCGCGAATTCGCCCGCGTCGGGGGCGAGCCGGAACGCGAGGAATGGGGCATGCGCCCCTACACGGTGAACGCCTACTACAATCCCATGAACAACGAGATCGTGCTGCCCGCGGCCATCCTCGCGGCCCCGGGCTACGCGGGCGCGGCGCTCGACGACGCCGTGCTCTACGGGTATGTCGCGACGACGATTGGGCATGAACTCACGCACGGGTTCGACGATTCCGGCCGGCACTATGGCGCCACGGGCCGACTCGAGGAAGGCTGGTCCCAGGCGACCGAGGCGGCCTTCCGGGCCCGCTGCGAGAAGCTCATCGCCAGCTACGACCGCGAGGAGCCGCTGCCCGGCATGCGCGTCAACGGCCGCCTGACCTTGAGCGAGAACATCGCAGACCTCGGCGGGGTCGAACTGGCGCTGGACGCCTTCCTGCGGACCGAGACCTACCGCTCCGGGCGCAAGATCGACGGGCAGACGCCGCTGCAACGCTTCTTCCTGGCCTACGCCTTCAGCTTCGCCGGTCAGGTGCGCCCCGAGACCTTGGCCAAGCAGCTCCGCTCCGACACGCACTCCCCGGCGGCGCAGCGGATCAACGTCGTCCTCCGGCACATCGACCGCTTCCACGAGGCGTTCGGCACCAAGCCGGGCGATCCGATGTGGCTGGACCCCGCGGAACGCGTCCGGATCTGGTGAACGTCACCAGGGGTTGTAGCGCAGACCGAACAGGGCAAGCACCGCGGCGACGAGCAGCGCCAGCCCGGGCACGAAGAACGGGTCGTAGTAATCGGAGGCCTTGGGCTGCTTCTGCAGGACGACGACCTTCTTCATCTCGTCGATGCGCTTGAAGACCGACTGCAGGGCCTCCGGCGTGACGGCATTGAAGGCCTCCCCGCCGGTGGACCGGGCGATGCCGATCAGGGCGGGCTCGACGGGCTTGTCCGTCATGAGGATGGCGAAGACCCGAACGCCCTTGGCCTGGAGCTCGGCGAGCACGGCCGAATCCTTCGGGGGTTTGATGTCGTTGCTCTCGCCGTCCGTGATGAGGATGATCATGCGGTCGCCTTGGGCCTGTTCCGCGAGATGCTCCGACGCGCCCAGCAGGGCCTTACCGATCATCGTACCGCCCCAAAGGTTGTCGGGGAAGACGTTGGGGGAGATGAAGGGCCGGGCCAGCGCGATGGCCTCGACGTCCTGGGTCAGCGGGACCCAGTGGATGAAGTTGCGGGAGAAGATGGTGAGGCCGAAGGCATCCCCTTTGCGGTAGCGGATGAACTGCAGCGTGGACTCCATCGCGGCGTCGAAGCGCATGCGCTTGCCGTCGGTCTGCGGACCGTAGGTACCCGTCATACTACCCGAGGTATCGAGGACGATCTGGACGTTCGTGAGCTGCCGCTCGACCTCGGGCGGGTTGAAGGTCACCGGATGGGCGAGGAAGAGGATGGCGATCGCCAGCAAGCCCGCCGGCAGGCAGTTGGCGGCGAGGATCAGCCCGCGGACGAACCGACCCCGCGGCGACCGCGCATGGTCGAAGGGCATGGCGACGCGTGGTCCGGGCCGGATCCACTCGTAGAAGGCGAGGATGACGGGGAGCGCGAGCAGCGCGAGCCACTGGGGATGGAGGAAGATCACGGGGCGGGTGCCGGACGGGGCGCAGCGGCGGCGGGTTGCGCCAAGGGACGGATCAGGGCGGCGATTTCCTCGCGGGTGACGGTCGCTTCCCGACGATGGAGCCAATGCTGGAGGGTCCGCAGGCCGTCGCGGGTCCGCTCACCTGCGGCTACGGCAGCCAGGACCTGGGC
>Ga0207909_1000715_pt1 | contig 10161 bp, 10 predicted proteins | sample LakMenEpi05May10_FD_150672 | JGI IMG/M metagenome (GOLD analysis project Ga0207909, IMG submission 150672) | Freshwater microbial communities from Lake Mendota, WI - 05MAY2010 deep hole epilimnion (SPAdes) | ecosystem: Environmental > Aquatic > Freshwater > Lake > Epilimnion/Euphotic zone ...
CTGACGTTTTTGTGGTGTGTGATTACTCATACATTCATGTTAGGACACACTTCAACAGAAAATTACCGTTGAAAAAACTAGATGACGTTAGGCAAAACTAATGTTAGGTAGAACTAATACGAATTGTTTAATGATGTTCATGTTCATGTTCATGTTCATGTGTGTGATGAGTAGCGTAGTGACACAACACGCATCTAGTGCGGTTGTGTAAAGCCGAAACACTCGCGCAGTGCTGCATCTGTAAGCGCGGTAGCAGGCGATCCTTGTGCCACTACGCGTTGCGCTAACAGCATCACCATGTCGGCGGGGTCGGCGTCTGACAATTCGTGTGTTGCCATCACAACAGCGACTCCACGTGCACGCTCTTGTGCAACTAGTTCGGCAACTGCTTGGCGACCCAAAAGGTCGAGCCCTGCAGTGGGTTCGTCAAGCAGCAGTACATCTGCTTGACGTGCCAACACTTGTGCCAAATGTGTGCGCTGTTGCTGGCCTCCTGAAAGATCTCGCAATGGTCGCGACCTATAGGCGATAGCACCGGTGCGTTCCATTGACTCTTGCACAATGCGGTGATCTTCTGCACGTGCACGCCTGGTTAATCCCAAATGCGCATAACGGCCCATTGCGGCAACATCTTCCACGCGCAGTGGCAATGTATGTGATGACACTGGATGCTGTGGAAGGTAACCCACCAAAGAATGTTGTGTACCTGGTTCACCGCCGAGCACTTTGACTTCGCCGCTTTGAGCAGTCACCAGCCCAGCAAGTGTTTTCAACAAAGTCGATTTACCCGAGCCATTCGTGCCAATAAGCACCAATAACTCACCAGGCTGAAGTGAAAAATTCAAGCCTTCAACAATGGGTCTATGTCCATACCCAACAGCAAGACCTGTTGCTTCTATGCGCGCACTCATGACACGTGTACATGCCCATGCATGTGAGGTTGGTCGTGGTCGTGATGAATGTCTTTGCGATGCGCTTGCCAACGTTGCACCTCGACCACGATGGCGCATACACCGAAGATGATGACCGATGAAAATACAATGCTTGCACCCGCCGCAAGATTTGCGTGATAGCTAGCAAGTAGCCCGATGTATGTTGACGCAATTCCTACGCCAGCAGCAACCGACATCATGGTGCCAATCCGTCGAGCGAAGAGGGCACCCGTCGCTGAAGGCGCAATGAGTAAGCCCAATACCAATAATGTTCCAACCGTTTGAAAACTCGCAACCACAGTGAGAGCAACCATCCCCAACATGATGTTGTGATACTTCTTCACAGAGAAACCCGAGGTTTCAGCAAGCCCATCATCAACTGACAACAAGAGAAATGGTCGCCGACACAGATAAGCAATAACGCATACTGCAACAAGTGCGATGAACTGCCACACAAGGTCGGAGTTGCTGACGCCTAAGACTTCTCCGAACAAAATATTGGTGAGATCACCGGCGAAAGAACTCGAGCGCGACTGAATAATGACACCTAGTGCAAGCATGCCAACGAATAACAAGCCAATCGCGGTATCACCTGATAGCCGGTAGCGACGTGTCACAACACTGACGCCTGACATCATGACGGCCGCACCAATTGCAGCTCCGAGTACTCCAGAAAAACCGATGAGTAGTGCAGCGGCGACGCCAGGCACAACCCCGTGGGCTAGAGCATCGCCAACAAAGGCAAGCCCACGCAAGACAACAAATGTTCCGGCTACTGCACAGATGAGCGCGACGAGCACGCCCGCGTAGAACGACTGTCGCAAGAATTCGTTGTCAGCGAATGGCTCGAAGAGTAAATGTCCCACGCTGCTAGTTCAGCAGATTCACGAGAGTCCGTTGGCGATTGCCGTAGCGAGCTGAGTCATCATTTCGTCGTATCCGCCGTTTTTGGGCAATACATGAGTTGAGAGTTCCACCACTTCGACGCCAACTTCTTTGGCAATTTGGGCCGTTACATCGCTAGGAGTTCCTAATTCGGTGAAAATTGCCTTGACATCATTCTTTGTGGCCAGGGCCTTGAGCTCTGCAAGTGAGCCGGCTGATGCCTCGGCTGCGGTTGAAAAGCCAGGGATCACAGCACCCACCACAGTGCAGCCGTAACGCGCTGCAAAATATCCCAGCGAATCGTGCCCGGTGACGAGGTTGCATTCGCTTACTGTTCCCATGATGTCTCGAACTTTTGCGCTGAGCGCAGTGAGTTCACTCACAACAGTTGCAGCCTCTTCTGCAAAATCTTTTCCAGTTGCCTTCGTGAGGGCATCAGCAAGCGCAGGAATTGCTTGTGCCAGTGTTTCGGGGTCAAGCCATACATGCGGGTCTTCGGTGCCATGATCATGATGTTCTTCTTCGTCAGTATGTTCTTCTTCGTCATCATGTTCTTCCTTGGTTGCACTCTCTTTTTCGTCTCCCTTGGCAGCATCGAGAAGCGTGACGTGGTCGGCAATATGGAACACCGATACACCTGATTTCTCTACTTGGACCAAAGCATCTTCGAGGCCCTCTTCGAGGTCAAGACCGTTTGAGACCACGAGTGATGCATTATTCAATGTCTCCACGTCTTGTGCCGATGGCTCGAAATCATGCTGGTCTTGTCCGTTAGGAATCAATACCGTCACAGTGGCCGCGTCGCCCACAAGGCGGGACACCACATCGCCAATTGCACTGTACGTAACCACCACGTTCAGCGAGGTTGAAGTAGCAGTGTCGCTTGCGCTATTCGACGTGTCGTTACTGGACGAGCAGGCTGATATTGCAAACACAAGGCAAGTTGTTGAGGCGAAAAAAGAGAATCTGGACAAAGCTGGCATGTGGCTATCATAATGAGAATGATTCCTATTACCAACTTGGGCGATGGAAAAGCCGATCAACGCTGAGACGAATACAGGGACGATGGGGCTAGGCCTTCCGGAGCCTGACAAAATTCTTGAGCAACTCTGTGCGCAGAAATACTCGAGATGCGCTTCAAAATGAGGCTTTGCGGCACCCGAGCCTTACAATTGCAGGGTGGAATTTAAGAAAGATGACATTGTCATCTACCCCCAGCATGGCGCCTGCAAAGTAAAAGGCAAGAAGAAGCACGACTTCTTCGGCACGGGGAAGAAAGAGGAGTACCTCATCCTTGAAACCATCATCAACGAGATGATCCTTCAGGTTCCATTATCGAAGCTCGATGAAGTGGGCGTTCGGCCCCCCGTCAACCCAGACGAATTAGAAGACCTTGTGGCTGTGCTTTCAAAGGCCGACCCTCGCGTTCCAAGTAACTGGTCACGTCGATTCAAGAACCACCAGGAAAAACTGAAGAGCGGCGACGTTTATCAAGTAGCTGAAGTTGTTCGTAACCTTGCAGCGCGTAACCGCGATGCATCATTGTCTGCAGCAGAACGCACTATGTACGAGCGTGCACGCGTGAACCTCATTTCTGAAATCGCACCTGCGTTGAAGGTCAGCAAAGAAGAAGCAGAAGAGTTCTTGAATAAGGCTTTGGAAAAAGGCGTTCTCAAGCCAGCCAAAGTTGTAAAGAAAAAAGTCGAAGCAGTCAAGAAAACTGACGACGACGACGCAGAACTCGAAGACGACGAGTAGATCATGGCCCGGTTGGGTTTTTGTGGATTAGGAGTCATGGGGTTTCCAATGGCTGGGCATCTTGCTCGTGCTGGTCACTCTGTCTCAGTTTCTAATCGCACCGCTTCAAAAGCAGAAGCGTGGGTGACCGAATACAACGGTGCTTCGTTCGCGACCCCTCGTGAGGTGGCAGCAGCAAGCGACATTGTGATGCTGTGTGTGGGTAACGACGATGATGTTCGCTCCGTAATGCTTGGCGCCGATGGTGTTCTTGCTGGTGCCCATGAAGGAATGATCGTGGTGGATCACACCACAACAAGTGCCGAATTGGCACGAGAGATTTCTGCAGCTTGTATTGCTGCTGGCGTTGGCTTTGTCGATGCGCCCGTTAGTGGAGGCCAGGCTGGAGCAGAGAACGGTGTACTCACTGTTATGTGCGGTTCTGATTCTGAAGCCGCCTATGCAGAGTTTGCTGCTGTTGCAAGCGCGTATTCGCGTGCATGTGTATTGCTTGGCAATGCAGGTAGCGGCCAACTCGCAAAAATGGTGAACCAGTTATGCATTGCAGGCATAGTGCAGGGCTTATCTGAAGCTCTCGCATTTGCTCAGCATGCCGGCCTTGATGCTCATGCTGTTGTTGATGTCATCTCCAAGGGTGCTGCGCAGAGTTGGCAGATGGAGAATCGTGGCCACACCATGATTGACGACAAGTTCGATTTCGGATTCGCCGTTGAGTGGATGGTGAAAGACCTCGGTTTCTGTATTGACGAAGCCAAACGCAATGGCTCACAGTTACCCGTTGCAGATTTGGTGCTTGGGTACTACAAGGAACTCGCTGCTAATGGCAATGCACGCTCCGATACCAGCAGCCTTATTCGCCGGTTGCGCTAAATGTTGCTTGCACTTTGCGCCGCAGATTTAGTGCGACTGAACGACTGACGCAAACACATCCAGCATTGTGTCTACCTGTGCATCAGTGATGACTAGTGGCGGACAGAATGCAATGACGCCCGGAATAGAGCGAGCAATAACACCCTTTGTAATCATGGCGTCACGCACAACTGTCGCATCAAGTGAGTCGGGGAGTTTCCCGGCCCAAATTGCGCCTGCACCGCGATAGCCAGTGAGGGTTCCATCAAGACTTAATGCAGCAAGCCCGGCTTCAATACGTTGACCAACGTGTTGCGCACGTTGCACAAGTTGCTCACGCTTCATGATTTCGATGTTTTTCAAGGCTGCGGCACACACCGTTGCGTGACCCGAGTACGTGTAACCGTGGCGTAGAAAAAATGTGGGGTCGGCTGTGAGAGCCGCGTTGATTGCAGGGCCAGTGATGACTCCGCCTAGTGGTTGATAACCACTCGTGACACCCTTTGCAAACGTAATCATGTCTGGGGTGACGCCGTAATACGTTGCGCCAAACCATTCGCCCAATCGACCAAAGCCAGTGATCACTTCGTCGAAGATGAGATACGCGCCGTTGTCATCGCATAGGCGACGCAATGCTTCAAGGTATTCACGCGTTGCAGGCCATACTCCGCCAGCTCCTTGCACTGGCTCTGCAATTACTGCAGCAACGTTGCCTTTGTTTTGTTGGAAGGCAACAGACATCGCTTCAATGTCGTCGGCTTCTACTTGCAGTACGCCTTCAAGAAGTGTGCCGTAGCCAACTTTGTTTAGCGGTAAACCCTGGGCGCTTGTGCCGCCATAGTTTGTGCCGTGGTATCCGCGATTGCGAGAGATAATCACGCTTCGTTCGGGATGACCCGATTGAATCTGTGAAGTGCGTGCAATCTTCATTGCTGAGTCGATGGACTCTGAACCGCTGCCGCACAAGAACACTCGTGAGTTGGCAATAGGCGAGAGCGAAGCGATGACTTCTGCAACTTCTTCTGCTAGCGGATTAGTAAATGGGTCGAACGTGGAATAAGTCTCAAGAGTAGAAATCTGTGCAGCAACGGCATCTGCCATCTCTGTCCGGCCATGACCAATTTGGCAGTACCACAGGCTGCCGATGCCATCGATGTATTCGTTGCCTTTGTCGTCCCATAGCAGTGCCATGTCGCCACGGACAATGTTGATGAACGCATCTGACGATGGTTTAGCAAATGAATGCAGAAATGAACTTGGCATGTCTCTACTGTACGCCAGAGGCGCAGGGCTGTTTAGATGCGCTCGATGATGGTGGCTGTTCCCATGCCGCCACCTGTACACATGGTGATGAGGCCAGTTGTCTTATCTTGACGCTCAAGCTCATCGACCAAGGTGCCAATCAGCATTGCGCCTGTTGCCCCAATGGGGTGACCAAGCGCCATAGCTCCACCGTTTACGTTGACCTTTGATGGGTCGACGCCGGTGTCTTTGAAGAACTTCAAAACAACTGCTGCGAATGCTTCGTTGACTTCCAATAGATCGATGTCGTCGAATGTCATGCCTGCTTTTTTGAGAACAAGCTTTGCTGCTGGGCCCGGAGCGGTGAGCATGATGACTGGCTCTGTTCCTGCGACTGCGCTCATGATGATGCGCGCACGTGGCTTGAGTCCGTGTGCCTTTGCGTATTCAGGAGAAGTGACGAGCACTGCTGCTGCACCATCAACAACACCAGACGAGTTACCGCCGTGGTGCACGTGGTTGATTTGGCTCACTTGTGGGTATGCGATGCGTGCGGTCTCGTCGATGCTGAGTCCGTCGGCGTCTTTCTTATATGCACCCATGCCTTCAAAACTTGGTGTGAGTTTTGCGAGGTCGGCAAGTGTGGTGCCTGCACGTGGGTGTTCATCTACTGCAAGAGCGAGTGTTCCGTCATTGTGATAGATGGGAATGAGAGACCTCTCAAAACGACCTTCGCTAATTGCAATTGCTGCACGACGCTGACTCTCCACTGCAAGTGCGTCGCACTGTTCGCGTGTGAATCCTTCAACAGTGGCGATGAGGTCTGCAGAGATTCCCTGCGGGACCATGTTGTACTGGTCACGAAGGTGAGTGTTGTTTGCGGTGAAACCATCAACATGCATTGGTGATGGACGCGACATAGATTCCACGCCACCAGCAACAACGATTTCTTGCATGCCAGAGAGCACACCCATGGCTGCGAAGTTCACTGCTTGTTGACCTGAGCCACAGAAACGGTTCAAAGTGACGCCAGGAGCCTCGAGAGCCCATCCTGCGTCGAGTGCAGACATACGAGCGATGTCCATGCTGTGGTCGCCACTGCCAGCTCCACATCCCATAATGACGTCGTCTACTTCAGAGGTGTCAAACCCCACGCGATCTTTGAGACCATTGAGTACCTGGGCCAAGATGCGCTGAGGGTGCACATTGTGCAGGGCGCCAGTTTCTTTGCCCTTTCCTCGTGGTGAACGAACTGCATCGATAATCCATGCTTCGCGGTCCATATTGCCCCCTTGGGAATGAGTTGTTGAATGCCAACAACTGGTGGTCTACGCACTAAACCTTATGGCAGGGCAGGTTCTGCAGAGGCATTGGGGAGGCCATATGGCCACATTTGAAACGCTAGAAGTATCGGTGCAGGGCGCGATTGGGCATATGGCTTTGGCGCGCCCCAAGCGCCTGAATGCGCTCTCACGACAGACCCTGCAAGACCTTGCCCAAGCATCTCGATGGTTCGATGAACAGCGAGACGTCAAAGTGGTTGTTGTTTCGGGCCAGGGCTCATCTTTCTGTGCAGGTTTTGACCTCAATGATTTTATGAATCCAGATCCCGAGTGGGGAGTGCGAGAGAGCGCAGACCTTGGTCGGTTGATGGCTGAAGCAGTGACCAACATGAACGCATTGACCATTGCGGCAATTCAGGGGAACTGTATTGGTGGCGGTGTGGTGCTTGCCGCTAGTTGCGATTTACGTGTTGCTACAGATGCAGCAAACTTTGTCATTCCTGAAGTTGACCTTGGCATTCCACTTGCCTGGGGAGGCATTCCACGTCTCGTGCGCGAGATTGGTCCTGCAGCAACAAAAGAATTAGTACTCACATGTCGCCCGTTTGGTTCAGCCGAAGCAAAGTCACTTGGCTTCTTGAACACAATCGTTGCCGAAGCAGAACTAGATAATCATGTGCAAGCACTTGCAGAATCTCTGGCAGCAAAACCGGGGTATTCGTTACGCACTACAAAGCAACAAGTGAATGCAGTGACAGAAGAAATGATTGGAACGGCACGCAACGCCAACGACGCAGATTCTTTAGTAATTGCAACGTATGATGCTGAAAGTCGTGCAGCAAGTGCTGCGTATTTGAAATCGAAGAAAAAAGGATAAAAACATGAGTGCGTCAACGAAAGTATTTGTTCATGGCAACCCTGAAACATCCGCCATTTGGTCGTTGTTGGTAGCTGAACTTCATAAGCGCGGAGAGACCAAGATTGTTCTCCTCACGCCCCCTGGGTTTGGCGCTCCAACTCCTGCAGGTTGGGGTGGCACCATGCGTGAATACCGAGACTGGCTTATTGCAGAGTTGTCAGCAATTGAAGGCGAGATTGATCTTGTAGGTCACGACTGGGGTGCAGGCCATGTCCTTGGTGTGTTGAGCGAACGGCCCGACATCGTGCGTACGTGGGCAACAGATTGCGCAGGTCTGCTGCATGCTGATTACCAATGGCACGACATGGCGCAGGGCTGGCAAGCGCCAGAACTCGGCGAACAGATGGTTGCAGGCATGGTTGCAATGCCTGATGAACAATTTGTCGATGCGTTCAGCGGCTTAGGCATGACACGCGAGATTGCAGCCGATGTGAAATCACACATCAATGACGAAATGGCGCGTTGTATTTTGGCGTTGTATCGCGATGCAGCGCAACCAGCAATGGCGGCAGTGGGCAAAAAGTTTGCAGCTGCGAAACCAAAGAATGGCTTAGTCATCATTGCTGAAGAGGATCATTTCGCTGGTGACGAACGCACCATGACAGAAGTTGCGAACAGTGTTGGTGCCGACACTGCGAAACTGTCAGGAGTGGGGCATTGGTGGATGTGTCAACAACCAGCAGTTGCTGCTGACATGTTGATGAAGCACTGGGCCTAGGCGTAACTACGCCTTGTAGGCAGCAACGATTGGTGCAAGTTCAGTCGGTGTTGCGCCGTGCATAATCACGCCGTCACAACCAAGTGCAAACTGATTACGAATTGCTGCAACACATTGCTCTGGAGTTCCAGTGGCAGATGGTGCCAGCCATTCCTCTGGAATCAGTGGTGCGACTCGTTCTAAATCTTCTGTGGTTCCCTTGGCATCAAGTGCGCCTGGAAACGTTTTTACAAATTCATCAGCCCTGAAACGCTTCAAGACTTCAGGGTCCCAGTTGTTCGTGCGCACCATGAGGTCGCCGTACGCCTGCAAATAAGTGGCAAGACGCCCAACTGTTTTCTTCAATCGCAGCGCCGGGTCAATGTGGTCACCAATGGTGGCAAGGCATGACCACACTTTCACTGTGCTTGGGTCTCTCCCTGCTTGTTCTGCAGATTTCTTCACCGTTTGTACAGCACGTTCAGTTGTCTCGTCAGTAAAGAAGGTATGCAGAATCACATTGTCGTACGCACGTCCCGCCATCTCAAGGGTCTGTGGTCCGAAGGCGGTGATGCTGAGTGGAATGTCAAGATCAAATGCTGGGTCTAGGCGCAGCACGGGGTATGTGCCGGTGAGATCTGCGTAATTCAGAACAGTTTCACCCTTCCAGAGTCGACGCATGAGAACTGCAAACTGTTCCATTGAGTCGGTGGTCGCAAGTGGCATTCCGTAGGCATTGAACATTGCGTCAATTCCGCGACCCAGACCGAGGCTGAATCGCCCTTCAGACATGATGTGCAATGTGCTTGCCCATGATGCGCTCACAATGGGGTGACGCGTGGTGTGGTTAGTGGCAGCCGTAACGATGTTGATGTTGCTCGTTGCGCCGATGGCGGCGCCTGTGAGAGCACCTGCTTCTTTGATGTTGAATCGCTCTGAAATGAATGCAGTGCCAAGACCCATGTCCTCTGCATCTCGCAGTTCTTGGAACATGTCTCGTGGAGACTTGGGAGCCCCAGCAAGGGTGTAGAAACCGAGTTCAGGATGGGCTGGTTGTGCGGGCATGATGCGACAGTAGTTCTGCGGTGGCAGTAATGACAGACTCGGAGAAACAGAAGTGGGGTATTTGTGAACAGGATTGAGATAGAGAAGAAGTTGAACGACGATCGTTCATGGCTACTGGCGACATATCAGGAACTATCGGATGAGCAATTGCTCTCTGACCTCACACCCAGCGAGCATGACCATTCCAATTTTTGGTCGGCTCTTGATCACCTGGCACATCTCGCACTGATTGAGCGAAATTTTGCTGCGATGGTGCGGCGCCATATTTCCGGACATAAGAATCCGGTTGGCTTGACGACAGATGATTCCGGAACGCCTCGCACGAGAGAAGCGATTATGGCATCGGTTCACGCGATGACTGAAGAGTGGCAACTGGAACATCATGGAAAGTCGTTGCAAGAGGTAGTTGCACTTGGTGCAAGTGCTAGAGCTGTGACATTGCAATTGTTAAGTGAACTAACCGATGAACAACTCGAAGAGACGTTGCCTGGTGCTCCATGGGCCGACGGAACAATTGGGGGAGTTTTGGCA
>Ga0207909_1000719_pt1 | contig 10130 bp, 8 predicted proteins | sample LakMenEpi05May10_FD_150672 | JGI IMG/M metagenome (GOLD analysis project Ga0207909, IMG submission 150672) | Freshwater microbial communities from Lake Mendota, WI - 05MAY2010 deep hole epilimnion (SPAdes) | ecosystem: Environmental > Aquatic > Freshwater > Lake > Epilimnion/Euphotic zone ...
AGATTGGTGCTGCTGTTGCAGAAATGCTGAAGCAAGCACGTCCGAACGCAGGCATGGACGGCAAAGACGGTTCGTGGCCACAGAACACCATCGGAAAGAAATAGGGGAACACAATGGCTCTTAATCCAGAAGCAGTCGGCACCGTCGGCGAACCGTACGCAATCTCATGGACATCGAAAGATTCATTGCTATACGCAGTGAGCCTCAACGTCAGTTCAGATCAATTGGAATATGTCACTGAAAACTCCACCGGAGTAAATCAGAAGGCGCTTCCAACAATGCCAGTTGTACTGGGTTCGGGTCAGGCAAGTTCTGCATCAAACCCAATGCGCAATGTTGGTGAATTCAACTTTGCAAACCTTGTGCACGCATCGCAGTCAATCACATTGCATCAGCCACTTCCTGTAGAAGGAACTGCAACTGTGCAAAGCAAGCTCGTTGCGATGTACGACAAAGTGAAAGCTGCAGTCATCGTTACTGAAGCAGAAGCAACCGATGCTGCTGGCAAGCCGTTGTATTCCACTCGTTCATCAGTGTTCATTCGTGATGCAGGTGGTTTCGGTGGAGAGCGTGGACCAAGTGGTGCACAAAACGAGCCACCAGCAAAAGCGCCTGATCATGAGGTGACGTTCCAAACGTCACCAGATCAAGCGTTGTTGTATCGCTTGAATGGCGACCGCAACCCATTGCATTCCGATCCAAATCACCCAGCAGTTGCAGCAGGAGTATTTCCAAAGCCAATCTTGCATGGTCTGTGCACATACGGATTCACAGGTCGCGGCTTGTTGAATGCGCTGTGTGGTGGCGATGCAAATCGTTTCAAGCACATTGAAGGCCGATTCGCTTCTCCGGTATTTCCTGGCGAAGCTCTCACCATCAAAATGTGGGAGACAACAAAGGGCGAGGCTGTGTTCACCACTTCTGTGGGCGACCGTCTCGTCATCGACCAGGGTCTCGTTCGCTTTAGCTAAATCTGTGCGCCACACACCGAGCCTGCTCGGATGATGTGGACCATCTACTGCCTGAGTGCGGTTTCAATTCGCTAGTGTTCCCTTTGTGAACAGTCGGGGTATGTCAAGTATTTTTGGCGTCTTTCTCCTCGTTGGAGTTAGCGCCACCGCTGTCATACCGGGAACCGTCGCAAGTGCGGCATCGTGTGTTCCTGTCGAGTCATCGAGTGGAACTGATGTCGTTTTGACGTTCAACAACACAACGAATTGTGACTGGGTAGTTCCCTCTGGCGTCACTCGCATTCGCGTCTTGCTCATCGGTGGCGGCGGTGGCGGCGGTTTTGACATTGGCGGCGGCGGCGGTGGTGGCGGCTTTCGCGAAGTCTCGAACGTAGTCACAACTCCTGGTGAAGTCGTGACCGTAACGTCTGGTTCTGGTGGCAATGGTGACGAAAGCCGTGGAACACCGTGCGTGGGAGCAAATGGAACGTCCTCATCGATCGTGCTTAGTTCGGGAACGCTCACGGCCATTGGTGGCGGCGGTGGCGGCGGACAAGATGGTGGAGGAAGTTGCGCAACAGACGGTATTGCTGGTGGCTCTGGTGGTGGCGGCGGAGTAGGTATTCAGTGGCCACGTGTTGGTGGTGCTGGTAGCTATTCCACAGATGGCGATGCCACGACTTTTGGTAACGCTGGCGGAAATGCATCACCTAGTTCGTATTACGCCGGTGGCGGCGGTGGTGGAGCCGATGGCGTCGGCGGTGCCGGTTCATCGAATGGGTCAGGTGCCGTTGGTGGCGCAGGCGGTACAGGAAAAGTTTCAACCATCACTGGTGCGAATACCGCTTATGCAGGGGGTGGAGCTGGTGGCTTCTACCAATCGGGTACTCGTGGTTTAGGTGGCACTGGTGGCGGCGGTGCAGGCGGAACAAACGCAGTGGCTCCAAGTGTGGGTACAAACGGTCTCGGTGGCGGCGGTGGCGGCGGTGGAGTGCAAAACGGTGTGTACGGACAAGGCGCACGCGGTGGAAACGGTGTCGTCATCGTGCGATACGCACTTGCTGACGTGCGAGCACCAGTTCGTGGATCAAGCACCGTTGCTGCTGGTGGTACACAGATCACTATTGCGTTCGATGAAACGTTGTCGAACACCAGTGCAAATCTGTCGTCGTTCACAGTTCGTGCAGATGGCATTGCGCTTGGGTTGTCATCGGTGTCTGTTTCTGGGTCGAATGTTGTACTTGGTGTGTCATCTGCTGTGTGGCAAGGCGCAGTTGTCACTGTGTCGTACGTTGATCCGACTTCAGGTGATGATGCAGCGGCGATTCAAGACGCTGCCGGAAATGATGTTGTGTCATTCTCCAGTGTGTCCGTGACGAATTCATCGACAGTAACGACCACCACCACCACGGCTGCTCCTGTCCTTGAAATTGTGGTGAGTGCACCAACTTCATCAACAGTGCCTGTTGGCCAAACAGAAATTCCGATTGTGTCCACTCCTGTTGTTGTTCAGTCAACAATTGCGAAGAGTTCTCCGATCAATGTTGGTAAAACTGCCACTAGTTCAACAACAACAACGGTGGCAACGATGGGCACTGTTGCTCGTGCGGTACCAAAGATTTCTGCTGTTGCGGCGGGTCAAGCAGATGTAAAAATCGGTGACAAGGTCGAGACAGCCACGGTGCAGCGTATTCAGAATCAGTTAGTGGTGTCGGCTGGCGCATTGAAAGCAACGTTGGGTGGGCTCAACTCTGACGGGTCGTCTACGGCGTTGGATGACGATGGCAATGTTCGTTTGAAATCTGGTGATGTTATTCGGATCAAGTTGGCTGGTTTCAAACCTGGAAGCGTGGTGGAAGCATGGTTGTTTTCCACTCCGGCTTTGTTGGGTACAGCAAAAGTGGGTGTTGATGGAACAGTGACGGGAACATTTACTATTCCGAAAAACGCGTCAAACGGCTCACATCGAATTGCGGTTGTTGCAAAAACTACTGACGGTAAACCTGCCACTTTGACTATCGGCGTGATGGTAGGAGAGTGGAATTCTGGTTCCCGAATTACTGTGTGGCTGATTGTGTTGCCGATTGCGTTGGCGGTAGGTGGCGCATTGGCGTTGCCTGCCACGAGACGTCGTCGTCGCATGCGTTCTGCTGGCTGAACAGGTGAATCGATATTGACTTGAACTAGGACTGGGCCGCCCTTCGGGGCGGTCTTTTCCTTTCTGGGCTTGGGTTTTACAATTACGACAATTATGACTGGTTTAGTCGGGAATACGGTATTCTGACTAGATGCCCGTTGCAATCTGGACCAAAGACACCCTTGTCGAACATGCCGATGAAGTGGCATTTGCGGCTCGCGAGCTTGAGACTGCAACCCCTGGCGACATTGTGCGCTGGGCTGCAGATCGCGTTGGTTCGTCCATCACGGTGACATGCAGTTTTGAAGATGTGGTGTTGGCTCATGTCGCTGCCACTGCTGTGCCCGGCATCGAAATTGTGATGATTGATACGCAGTACTTATTCGCTGAAACAAAGTGGCTCGCAGACGAACTCCGCAAGGCGATGGATATCAACCTTCGCATCGTGCATCCACTTCACGTGACGCCAGACAATCTGTGGCAAACCGATACTGAAGCATGTTGCAATGTGCGCAAGGTATTGCCACTCAATGCACTATTGGCTGAACATACAGGGTGGGTCACTGGTGTGCGCCGCATAGATGGTCCCACACGTGCCAACACGCCGGTTTTGTCTATCGACGAGACACGCAAGGTGTTGAAAGTGAATCCACTCGCGCTGTACAGCGCCGAAGAGATGGATTCATACGAATACTTGTATGAGTTGCCACGCAATCCATTGAAGGATCGTGGCTACCCAAGTATTGGTTGTTGGCCGTGCACCAAGCCAGTTGCAGAAGGTGAAGACAAACGTGCAGGGCGTTGGGCTGGCCAAGCAAAGACCGAGTGCGGATTACACGTTTAGATAACGAACAGAACGAAGGAGAAACACATGAGCGCAGTAACCTCGCAAAACGAATTAGAAGTACTTGCAAGCAGATCGCACCTTGACCGTTTAGAGGCTGAAGCAATCACCATTATTCGAGAAGTGGTGTCGGGTTGTGAATCACCCGTGCTCTTGTTCTCTGGTGGCAAGGATTCAGCTGTGCTGTTGTGGCTTGCCATTAAGGCATTTACCCCTGCACGACTTCCGTTTCCTGTCATGCAAGTTGATACCGGTCATAACTTTCCTGAAGTCATTGAATATCGCGATGAATTTGTACGCACCTACAACCTTGAGTTGATAGTTGCTTCGGTGCAAGCAAGCATCGACAGGGGAGACATTCCAGATCCGGGTCCAACTGGAAGTCGTAACCGTCAGCAAGCTGTCACTCTTCTTTCGGCAATTCGTGAGCATAAGTTTGATGCTGCATTCGGTGGTGGACGTCGCGACGAAGACAAAGCACGCGCTAAAGAACGAATCCTTAGCTTCCGTGACAAAAAGGGTGGATGGGAACCACGTATGCAGCGCCCAGAGCCATGGAACATATTGAATCCACGCATTGTGAAAGGAGAGCACCTGCGTGCTTTCCCAATTTCCAACTGGACAGAGCTCGACATCTGGGAATACATCGCGCGTGAAGAGATCCCATTACCAAGCATCTATTTTTCGCATGAACGTACCGTGATTGACCGTGACGGCATGTTGCTGTCTGTAGGTGGCCCAGTTGTTGTTGAGGATGGCGAAGTCCCTACTAAGCGCATTGTGCGATACCGCACGGTGGGCGACATGAGTTGCACTGGTGCGATTGCATCGACTGCTACCACGTATGCCGATGTACTTGCTGAAGTGGCGACAGCCCGCATTACAGAACGTGGTGCTACTCGTGCAGATGACAATTTCAGTGAATCTGCAATGGAAGATCGCAAGCGCGAAGGGTATTTCTGATGAGCGCAATTGCTACTGCATCAAACACTCAGGTTCGAATCGCAACGATCGGGTCAGTCGACGATGGTAAGAGCACGCTGATTGGTCGACTCCTGCACGACTCAAAAGGAATCTTCGAAGATCAATTGAGTGCCGTTGGTAAGGCGAGTCGTCGTTATGGAGACGGGTCGTTCAACTTGGCACTTCTTACCGATGGTTTGCGCGCTGAACGCGAACAAGGCATCACCATTGACGTGGCGTATCGGTACTTCGCTACGCCAAAGCGCAGTTTTGTATTGGCAGACACACCAGGCCATGCTCAGTTCACTCGCAATATGGTGACTGGCGCATCAGTGAGCGATATCGCCATCGTGTTGGTCGATGCACGTCACGGAGTTGTTGAGCAAACACGGCGCCATGTGTCCATTGCGGCTTTGCTCGGTGTATCTCACTTAGTTCTTGCAGTAAACAAGATGGACTTGGTGGAGTGGGACGAGACGGTGTTTGACACTGTTGTCACCGATGTTGCTGGCATTCTCTCTACTTTGGGTTCCTCCGTACCAATTCATCCGATTCCGATATCAGCTACCGGTGGACAAAATGTTGTTGATCGTGGCGATGAAACGCCTTGGTATGAGGGCCCTTCGGTCCTTGATCTTCTCGAAACTCTCGACATCAACCCCACGGCAACGATCGAAGCGCGGTTGGCAGTGCAGTGGACTTTGCGTCAACACGGCGGCAGTGATTATCGCGGTTATGCCGGCCGACTTGAAGGTGGCGCCATTCGTGTAGGTGACGCTGTCACTGTGCATCCACAGGGATACTCAAGCACTGTGATCGGTCTTACACGGGCTGGAGCACCAACGGACATTGCGGTGCCTGGTGACGCCATCGCGATTGAACTTGCTGATGACCTCGATGTCGGCAAGGGAAATGTCATCGTGGTGAATGGTGCACATCAACCAGTTGACGCCTCCGGCATTGTTGCCGATGTGTGCTGGTTTACGGACACAGAACTCACGGTTGGTGACGCGATTGTGGTTCGTCACGCTTCTGGAGAAGTGAATGCACGTGTAGCAAGTATCACTCACCGTCTTGACCTTGACACTTTGGAGAACACTCCAACAGACCGACTAGTCCTGAACGACATCGGACGAGTAGAACTAGCGCTTGCTTCGCCACTTGTGGTTGATGAATACCTGGTAAATCGCACTGGCGGTAGCGCAATTGCGATTGACCCAGTGACGAATGCAACCATTGGCGCACTAATGGTTCGTTCTGGCTATTGATCTTTCGTTACAGACACGGCCTCATGTGAGAGTCTGAGTAGGTGACAAAGCAGACGGTCTGGGTCTTTGGTGATCAATTAAATCGCAGCATCGGAGCTTTGCGAGAGGCATCATCAGAGACGCATCAAGTGTTGATAGTGGAGTCGGCCTCCAAAATCAAGAGCCGTCGGTGGCACATCCAGCGTTCGCATTTCTTTGTGGCATCGATGCGTCGTTTTGCAGATGAACTTCGCTCTGATGGCTTTCACGTTGATTACCGAGTTGCGCCATCCATGCGCGAAGGGGTGCAGCAACACATTGCTGAAATGCAGCCGAGTGCGGTAGTTACTACTGAACCAAATAGTTTTGCGGCTCGCAAGTTAGTGAAGTCGCTCGGAATTCAGACAGTCCCATCCAATCAATTTCTCTGCCACCCAGATGAGTATTCGCAGTTCATGGGCGAGCGTCGCACCATCAAAATGGAAGATTTCTATCGGTGGCAGCGGCGCCGGCTAAACGTATTGATGGATGGTGACGAACCGTGCCACGGTCAATGGAATTTCGATGCTGAAAACCGCCTGCCGCCACCAAAAACCGGGCACGACCGTTGGCCAACTCCACGGACATATGAGTTGGATGCGCTGGACCAACAAGTAATCAGTGACGTTGGAGAGAACTCATGGGGTGATGCACCAACGGGAGTGTGGGCCACAACGCGAGAAGATGCTTTACAACGTTTGAACTATTTCGTTGAGCAGATACTTCCAGTGTTTGGCGAGCACGAAGATGCGATGTTGAATTCGAACTGGCATCTGGCGCACTCATTGCTTTCTCCATATCTGAATAATGGGCTACTCCTACCGATGGAAGTAATCCGGGCCGCAGAGTTGGCTTATAGAGACGGTCATGTTCCGATTAATAGTGCCGAAGGCTTTATTCGACAAATCCTCGGCTGGCGTGAATACATTTGGAACTGCTACTGGCGCTGGATGCCGGATTATGCAGGAATGAATGAATTACAAGCAGAACGAGACTTGCCACGAATGTTTGTTGACCCTGAAGCAACCCAGATGAGTTGCATGAAGTCTGTAGTGCACAATGTGCAGCAACGCTCGTATGCACATCACATTGAACGACTGATGGTCCTCGGTAATTTCTCACTTATTGCTGGCATCAACCCACAGCAATTGACGAGTTGGATGTGGGAGAACTTCATTGATGCAGCAGAGTGGGTCATGGTGCCAAACGTAATCGGCATGTCTCAATTTGCTGATGGCGGCATGTTGGCCACGAAGCCATATGCAAGTGGTGGCGCATACATTGATCGAATGAGTAACCATTGCAAAGGCTGCGTGTACGACCGTAAGAAACGTGTGGGGGAAGATGCTTGTCCGTTTACCAACTTGTATTGGGATTTCTTTCTTCGGCATCAAGATCGGTTTGTAAAGAACCCACGCGTTGCTCGCCAGGTACGTGCTGCTCAACAATTGGGGGACAAGGTTGAGTTGCAAGAGACTGCTCAGACAATGCTTTCTCGTTTGGACGATGGGGTCCTATAAGAAAATTAGGGCTCGAAGTACTTGTTAGAGTCCGTTGCAATGCAAAATATTTCAGAAAACCAGATTGACCAGGGAGCTGCCGAGCAAACGCATCGAGTGCGACGAACGTTCGCAACGATTCTTGGTGGAGTGGGAATTATCTTCTTGTGTCTTGGGCTCGTATCGATGGTGTTGATTGGGTTCGTGTCATCTCCCGACGCAGCAAAGTCCACGGTGAAATCCGCTCTTTCATCTGCAGAAGTGCGTCAGGTGATTGCTGAAGAATTGGTGAAGAAATTAGAAGAGGGTGGCGATGGGGAAGATGCAGAGAATTCGATTGTCTTTTCTCTCGCACGTCCGCTCATTGTGAACGCAGTTGCAAACAAGTTGGGCGAGCCGGCTATGCGTGATTTTGCTGGTGAGGTGGCATCAAAGATGTATGCCGTCTATATCGAAGACGCGCCGACTACCACCGTAGATATCTCCACATTTGCTACGGGCACCATTGACGCAATTCGTGGCGTTGATCCTTCTGTTCCTAAAGACGAAGACCCAAAGATGGATCCGATTGATGTGAAGAAGAATGAAGGCGATACAGACATTAAAGGAATTCGTAATCTTGCCAAATCAGGTGTGTGGTTGTTTCTAGCCCTTGGTGTTTTGTTGCAAGTGGCAGCGTGGTTTTTGGCGACGGCTGGTCAATGGAAGAAGTTGCAGCGACTCGGTATTCGTCTCGCAATTGGTGGCGTAATCATGTTTGCCGCAATCAGCATTGTGAAATCAAAAGTACCTCAATCTGTGGAAGACAATGAAGCAGCAGCGAAGGCGGCGACTAATTTCATCACTAGTCCAATGCTGACCCGATTTATTGTGCTCACGGTGCTTGGCATTGTGGTTGCCATTGCAGGGTTTGTCGTGCAACGAAAAGAAAACGCGTCAACGGTTTCCTAAACCGCAGGTCACAGGTTCGATCCCTGCCGTGAAGTTATTAATAGTGAGGGGGAATGACCTCTGACCTGCAGTAGTAACATGGCCGGAGCCGTCAGACTTTTAAGGGTTATTTGTTGAGATGGCGATTCCAGCTCGCTTTAGTTTTTGGCAGATGTAAGGAGAAGTGACATGAAAATTGGAGAGGTCTACTTCATCCGTGAACGGGACCGCTTAGACGGGGCAAATTCGCAGAACGTCAAGATTGGGATAGTTAAAGACGTCGCTCGTGATTCGCAGGAACGACTCAAAGACCACCAGACAGGCAATCCCAGAGATCTTGAACTTCACCATGTCACACAAACCCCTGGACCTCATCGAGTTGAGACCTTCCTCCATCAGAAATTCGGTCCCAATCGAGTTAGGAGCGAATGGTTCCGCCTATCAGACGAGGAACTTGAGACTGCGGTGCAAACAGCCGAGAGAATGGCGCTAGAAGCGTTCACTCAGTTTCAGTTTTTCACAAGAGCCGAGGAATTGAAGAAAGTGGTCTCATCGCCAGAGAAGATTGCAGCGAGTGAGGAGTCCACTCGGTGGATCATCGAATGGAGCAAGGCAACGGCAGCCCTAAAGATTTGTAAACAAATGTCGGATAACTACAAGGACCTCACGAGGCAACTCACCCCAGATGATCGCGAGCAAGTCGAACTCGAGGAACTCGTGGTCACAGAGTGGTACACCAAAAAGAAGTTTGATAAGGGGAAATTCGCAGAGAAGTATCCGGGTCTACTGGAGAAGTACAACGTTGTCGATTTGACAGTTGGTGGTAACTGCGTGAAGAAGTCGCATGACGTTGACCTGGCAGAGGTGGATCGTGACCTGACTGTTTTTTCCTTGTCCTTTCAAGATTCGTGCGACCAAGTCAAACGAGGAGAAGCGGCGTTCGGGGATCTATTCGATTTGCACCAAATTCTTGAACGCTTCATAGGTTCTTACACTTGGGACGAAGAGGTCGCGGATGCTCATCTGCGTGTGATCTGCGGACCTTCGGCAGGGATTGATGGACAAGTTACATGGAATCGGACCACTCGGGAACGAACGACACTCGATGAGGAGTGGCTGGAATCAGACCACCCAGAGAAGTACCGTGAGTTTGTAACAACTGAGACACTCAGTCGTCTCAAGACCAACCGTCGCGCTCGCCGCGCCGCGCCACCAGCTTCATAGCATCTTTCGTAGTCGCCGCATTTGCTGGTTTGACGGTGAAGGGTAACGATTCGATGAGGTTTTCTTCGCAACCGGATTCTCGTCGACCGCGCCTCCATGATTCTCCGCTACTTGTGCATCACTAAGCGACAGAAACTTCGCGGGTATGCCACCCTGTGGCGCCGTCTGGGGCGACACCGGTGACGATTTCAGTTTGGGTGTAGCCACTTTTATCTGTTGCTCGAACCTGAATAACGTGTTGGCCCGAGGTGGACTGCCAATCAAATGTCCATAGGCGCCACGTGTCATCGGAGATAT
>Ga0207909_1000731_pt1 | contig 10040 bp, 9 predicted proteins | sample LakMenEpi05May10_FD_150672 | JGI IMG/M metagenome (GOLD analysis project Ga0207909, IMG submission 150672) | Freshwater microbial communities from Lake Mendota, WI - 05MAY2010 deep hole epilimnion (SPAdes) | ecosystem: Environmental > Aquatic > Freshwater > Lake > Epilimnion/Euphotic zone ...
CTTGGACGCTTCTGCATATCCAGTGATGAACACTTTACAAGCGGGGTTGTTTTTCAGCCTGTCAGCTGTAGAGGCCAAAAGACTTTGTGCTTCTTTAGTTAAGGTTGAAGATGCTTTTGCGAAGCTCACGCTGGGTATATTCCCCATACTGCAAGCAACTGGAGCAGGAACAACCATATTCTTGCAACAAGGAGGCTCAGGGCATTTTCCAACACCATTTGCATCAACTGGCTGACACTCTGTAGCAGTGATCAATTGTTTGTCCTTATAATCAGGAACACCATCTCCGTCTGTATCTTTGCTTACACCATGGCTGTCAACAGGGGCTCCAGCAGGTGTATTGGGCTCCATATCGAATTGGTCAGCAATACCATCTCCATCAGCATCATCAAGAACAACTTTAGGCATTTTCATCCTCTTGGGGGCATTCAATTCACCATAAGAAAATTCAAGTGGATTCTTCCAGTAAAGAGGCTCGACAGACTTAGATTTTTTCTGTGCAAAGGTATCCAATCCTGCAAGGAGGAATAAACCCAAGAACAGAACCGAGAATATTTTATTCAGTTTCATATTTGGAAAATTTGATGAGGGTTAGTGAAATTTAGAAAATGTTGATGTTCAATCCAACAGACAAGAAATTGTAGGTATCAAAGTGTGTTGTTAATGTAGCATCGCCCACTGGAGTAGCACCCCAACGCTGACCATCCAAAAGGTCATCCTTTACAAAAGAAAGCCTCTCTTCGATGGCAAGGTTTACACGCTTGGAAAGCTTGAATGCAGCTCCAAGACCAAGGGTAGCACTTGCCCTTGCAGTTTGACCAAACAGTTTGGAATTGGAAGACGTGTTTGCATCGCCTGCTGTTTCATATGTTCCATCAAGAATAGCTTTAACAGCACTCCTGGTGTCAGCACGGGTAGCCCATGTACCGCTAGGGATAGCGTTGAAATTGTATTTTTGACCGCTTGCATTGAGCGCATCAATGTTGGTTTCGTAGAAAGTAACACCAACACCCATAATGGCATACAAACCAAGCTTAGGCTCAGCCTTGTGGAACCTGATGTTTGAAAGGTTGAAAAGGGCTTGGAAACTCAGGTCATTCAGTTTGGTCTTGTAGTTGTAGAAAACTTTGTCAGTTCCGGGTATGAGACCAACATTGTTGTTCACACCTCCATAAGTTCTTTGGTGTCCTTTGTAACCATTGTTCCTCCATGCTGTATTCTGCATGTAGTTGAGGTCACTTTTCCAGCTCAAACCTGTAGCAGTACCGCTGAAAAATTCTCCTCTAAGAGATACAAGATATCCTAATGATTTTCTGACATGTAGTCCGTATCCGAAATTAGGGAACACTGAATTTACATCACCGCTAACGCTTGGTGATCCAAGTTTCAGACCCACTTCCCATTGGTTACGGGGTTTTGCAGGGAAAATGTACTGGTTGTTGAGGAACTCATTGTGCTGGGCCATTCTTGAAGGAGGGATCAAAGAAGAATCCTTCCAATCAGATCCACCCGTTGCAGACATTTGTGCCTGGGTAGTCATCACCAGGGCCAAAAGACCAAGGATAAAAGCATACTTTTTACTTGCCATAGCTGTGTTTGTTAGTTTAGAGATTTTTGACACGGACTTACCATGTTACACAAATGTAGAGGTAAAGTTTTAATATTCAAATAAATACCTCTGTTTTTTCGTTGATAAATATGAAAAAATGCTATCACCCCATTATTTTGATCCATTGTGATCAATTTACCGTAAAAACTGCCAGAAAACTAGCATCAATCGAGGGAAATAATGCGTAAGTTCGCAGTCCAGCAATGACAATACCACAAGAAATTATAGCCGTTGAGCTAAAGCAGTTTGAATCGCTGTTCAAAGAGGCCGTCAAAAGCAATGTCCCCTTGTTGGACAGAATTTTGAGATATCTTGTCAAGACAAAGGGGAAACAGCTCAGACCCATGTTCGTTTTGTTGTCTGCCAGGCTTTGTGGAAAGGTTACACCCGCTACCTACCGGGCAGCTTCGATGGTGGAATTAATGCATACAGCCACCCTGGTGCATGATGATGTTGTGGATGAGGCTTCAGAAAGAAGGGGCTTTTTTTCCGTATCTGCACTTTGGAAAAACAAGGCTTCAGTGTTGGTCGGGGATTATCTTTTGGCCAAGGGCCTGTTGCTATCGCTTGAAAACAAGGATTTTAGGGTATTGGAAATCCTTTCCGATGCTGTCAAAAAAATGAGTGAAGGTGAGTTGCTGCAATTGGAAAAGTCGCGATTGCTCAACATTACCGAAGAAGATTATTTTACTATCATCAGAAACAAAACGGCCTCTCTCCTGGCATCAGCCTGTGCAGCAGGGGCATTTTCTGCCAGCCAAGATGATGAATTGACTGAAAAATTGCGGCTTTTTGGTGAAAATACCGGAATTGCCTTCCAGATCAAGGACGATCTTTTTGACTATGGCGCTGCAGATGTTGGAAAACCGACAGGTAACGATATCCGTGAAAAAAAGCTGACCCTTCCGCTCATCTATACCCTGAAAAATGCTTCTGGCGAGACCAGGAGAAAGCTCATCTACATCATCAAAAATAAAAACAAGGATAAATCCAGCGTTCAGCTTGTGATAGATGAAGTGAAAAAAGCCGGTGGTATCCAGTATGCTGAAGATGTGATGGCCTTCTACAAAAAAGCAGCCCTCGATGTACTTGAAAGTTTTCCGGCATCGGAGGCAAGAGATGCACTTTCAGAAATGGTATCCTTCACAACTGAAAGAAAAAAATAAAATGTGTGCATCCCCAAAGCGATGGAGAACAATCAATTTACCGGCTCAGGCAACCGAAGCACTGAGGGATGAGCTCAAAATTCATCCAACACTCTGTGGTATTCTTGCCCACAGGGGAATCGATGATTACCAAAAGGCTAAATTTTTTTTCAGGCCAGACCTGACCGCCTTGCATGATCCATTCCTGATGAAGGACATGCCACTTGCTGTTGAAAGAATTGTTGATGCCATTGCACAACAGGAAAAGATCCTTGTTTATGGCGATTATGATGTTGATGGCACTACCGCTGTAGCCATCATGTATGATTTTCTGACCAAAATTTATGATAAGGAGCAACTTGAGTTCTATATCCCCAACAGATACCGAGAAGGATATGGCCTTTCCAGCCAGGGTATTGCCTATGCTGCAGAAAACGGTTTCTCGCTGCTGATTACCCTGGACTGTGGCATCAAATCAGTGACATTGATTGCTGAAGCTAAGGCAATGGGCATTGATACGATTGTATGCGACCACCACCTGCCTGGTGCGGAGCTGCCCCCCGCCATTGCCATCCTGAATGCAAAACAACAAGATTGCCCATACCCCTACAAAGAACTCTGTGGCTGTGGTGTTGGCTTCAAATTGATTCAAGCACTTTCAGCTGAATTGGGCTTGGAAGAAACAGAATACCTCCCCTATCTTGAATTGGTTGCCACGGCCATCGCCGCAGACATTGTTCCCATCACCGGAGAAAACAGAATCCTCGCCTATCACGGCATCAAACAGGTAAATGCGCATCCATCCACCGGAATAAAGGCGCTCATTGAATTGAGCGGATCTGGCAAAGAAATCACTATTGGTAGTCTGTCCTTCATGATTGGCCCTCGGATCAATGCAGCAGGAAGAATGGACGATGCCAAAAAAGCAGTGTCGTTGTTTATAGAGAAGGATCCCGAACAGGCAAAATTACTTGCAGCCGTGTTGCAAACCGACAATAATTCACGCAGAGAGGCAGATGCACAAATTACAGAAGAAGCCATTCAAATGCTGCTCGCAGACCCCTCGTTACAATCAAAGAAATCCACAGTAGTTTTTGATGCTGGTTGGCACAAAGGAGTGATTGGCATAGTGGCCAGCAGACTGCTCGAAAAATATTACAGACCTACCATCGTGATTACCAAGAGTGGAGATTTTCTTGCTGGTAGTGCAAGAAGTATTCCCGGATTCAACATTCATGATGGACTTGAATACTGCAGTGATTTGCTCCTTGGCTTTGGCGGGCATTATTTTGCTGCTGGGATGACGTTGATGCCCGACCAATTGGAACATTTTCAACAAAGGTTTGAGGAGATCGCATCTGCTCAACTCACCGAAGATCAACTGGTTCCAGAAATAGTCATAGATGCCATCGTATCATTGCATGACCTAACACCTTCCTTCTTCAGGATTCTACAACAAATGGAACCCTTTGGTCCGGACAACATGCGACCTGTTTTCTGTTTACAAAATGTAAAGGATTCGGGTTGCCGCATTGTAAAAGATGAACATGTTAGGTTTGAAGTGGAACAACAGGGATTGCGAATAACCGGTATAGGATTCAATATGGCAGAGCGTTTCAGCCTGCTGGAGGATGCGTCCTGCCTGGATATCGTTTTTACTCTTGAAGAGAATCATTTCAGGGGTGTCACTACCCTTCAAATGAAGGTCATCGATTTTGAGATGGCAGGAAAAAAATGGACCGGCGTTGGCCGGTCCTGATTGATAAAATATATGTAAGGTATTGTACTAAGCCTTCATCAACTCCACACTTCTGGTGATAAATGCGGTGAGCTCGCTGCCTTTCAACATGCCTTGAGACAACAAAGCAAGATCGGCCAAATTCCTTACCTGTTTGGCTTGCATTTCTGCATGATCATCTGCAAGAATCGCAGTAAAAATGCTGTTGTTGCCATTGACCGTCAGCAACACTTCATCAGGCATGTTGGCATAGAAACTGCCCATGGGGCCACTCATGGATGCCATGTCTTTCATCCTTCTCATGAATTCAGGCCTGGTTGCTACAACCGGTGGCGCATCTGCACTCAACCCTTTGACTTCAATATTAATGGTTATGTTATCAACCTTGAAATCAAACATCGCTTTCAGCTTTTCAACCTCTTTTTCTGACAGCACAGAATTATTGTCTTCTTGCTTATCGATAAGATTATCCGTGATGTCTGAGTCTACTCGCGTAAACTGAACATTATCCCATTTTGATTCTATCTGGCCAATAAAGGATGCATCTACAAGCGTATCCATTTTGACAACCTTGTATCCTCGGTCTTGAGCAGATTTGATGTAAGCATCTTGCTGCACAGGATCTGTGGTGTAAAGAATGACCAGTTTGCCATCTTTGTTTTTCTGCAGGGTTTCTGCAGCAGTCCTGTATTCTTCAAGTGTATAAAAAGATCCGGAAGCCGCATCCTGCATGATGTGGAATTTATCTGCCTTCTCACGGAACTTGTCGTCGGTAATCATACCATACTTTACAAAAAGAGCAAGGCTTTCCCATTTCTCTTCAAACGCTGTTCGCTCATTTCTGAAAATCTCATCCAGCTTGTCTGCTACTTTTTTGGTGATGTGGCTGTTGATCTTTCTCACGTTGGGATCTCCTTGCAAATAGCTCCTGCTGACGTTGAGCGGAATGTCTGGCGAGTCAATTACACCCTGCAGCAACATCAAGAACTCCGGTACAATGTCCTTGACCTCGTCTGTTACAAAGACCTGGTTGGAGTACAGCTGAATCTTGTCCTTCTGGATTTCATAGGATTGTTTGATCTTGGGAAAATAAAGAATACCCGTCAACGTGAAAGGATAGTCTACATTGAGGTGAATCCAAAACAACGGGGTTTCATTGAATGGGTACAATGATTTGTAAAACTCCTCGTAGTCCTTTTTCTCCAGCTCAGCCGGCTTTTTTACCCATGCCGGATTGGTATTGTTGATTTGATTTTCTTCAAAGAAAATAGGTACAGGGAGGAACTTACAAAACTTGTCCAGGATTCCCTTTATTTTGGCTGCATCAAGAAATTCCTGGCTTTCCTCATTGATGAAAAGGGTGATTGAGGTACCCCTCTCTTTTTTTTCAGCGGGTTGCAATGTAAATTCAGGGCTTCCATCACATTCCCAAACAACAGCTTCGCTGTTTTCCTTATAAGAAAGGGTACTGAGTTGCACCTTCTCACTCACCATGAATCCACTGTAGAAACCAAGACCGAAATGTCCGATGATGTTGGCCTCGTTTTGACCTTTGTATTTTGCCAAAAATTCTTCTGCACTGGAAAATGCCACCTGGTTGATGTACTTATCAACCTCTTCCGCCGTCATACCGATACCCCGATCAGCAATGGTCAGGGTCTTGGCTTCTTTGTCTAAAATTACATCAATGCGCAATTCTCCCAATTCCCCTTTCGCCTCGCCGGCAGATGAATACGCCTTTAATTTTTGGGTGGCATCTACCGCATTGGCAATGAGTTCACGCAGGAAAATGTCGTGATCGCTGTAGAGAAACTTCTTGATGATGGGAAAAATGTTCTCTGTCTGAACCCGTATTTGTCCTTTTTGCATATGCTATGTTTTAGTTCCAGCGGACAAAATGGATGCCAAAACACAAAAGTGACAGGTTGGCACCCAGGCCAATGGTTACCCAGGATAAAAAAAGACAAAATGAGAATAAAATATAGGCAAAAATGGCAAAAAAGCATTACCTTCGCCCCCCATTATCAAATCAATAAATACAGGGTTTATGCAAAATTATGAATTGATGGTGATTTTTACCCCTGTTCTGAGTGAGGAAGAATTCAAAACTGCTCAGAAGAAATATGTCGATTTTATCACTGCTGGCGGTGGTTCTCTCGTACATAGCAACCCCTGGGGGTTGAAATCACTGGCCTACCCCATCCAGAAGAAGACTACGGGAATCTACTGGGTTATGGAATATGTAGCGCCATCCGACATGAATGAAAAGCTGAAGATTCAGCTCCTGCGTGACGAGCAGGTACTCCGTCACATTGTTATCAAACTCGATAAATACGCCGTCGAGTATAACACAAAAAAGAGAAGTGGTGTATCTACCGGAACCGAAAAAGCAGTGGAGGGCTAAAATCATGGCAAAAGCAAATGAGATCAAGTACCTGACAGCCATTAAAACCGAGAAACCAAGGAAGAAATTCTGCCGTTTCAAGAAATATGGTATCCGTTACATCGATTACAAAGACGGCGAATTTTTAAAGAAGTTCCTGAATGAGCAAGGCAAAATGTTGCCCCGCCGCATCACAGGTAACTCTCTGAAGTATCAGCGCAAGGTATCTGAAGCCATCAAGCGTGGTCGTCAGATGGCATTGTTGCCATACGTAACAGATTTGTTGAAGTAGAACCTCCAACCTAATCACCTGATGGTGTGACAGTCCCTAAAACGGGATTGGAGTTGGTAAAACTTTTAAAAAGAACATTATGCAGATTATTTTAATTCAAGACGTTAACAACCTTGGTGGAGCAAATGAAGTGGTAACCGTAAAAAATGGTTATGCACGTAATTTTCTTATCCCACAGAAATTCGCAGTAGAAGCATCTACTTCAAACCTCAAACAACTTGAGGAGCGCCTCAAGCAAATAAGGAAGAAAGAAGAGAAAATGCTTGCTGAAATCAACAAGGTTATCGCAGCATTGCAAGAAGGTCCCGTTACCATTGGCGCCAAAACAGGCACAACTGGAAAGATCTTCGGTAGTGTTACCACTGTTCAGGTTGCCAAGGCAGTTCGTGAGCAGAAGGGATATGAAATCGATCGCCGTCGCATTCAATTGCTTGATGAAATCAAGGAATTGGGAAGCTACAAGGCCAAGGTTGATTTTGGAAACGGAAACGAAACCGAAATCGCACTCGAAATCGTTGCGGAATAATATTAACGCAAAACTTTAGCAAGCCCCCTGTTTACAGGGGGCTTTTTTATTGCATACATTAATGGTATGAGATGTTATACCCTTCTCTTACTTATTATTTTTTCTTGTCTCAGTCAGCTAAAGGCCCAGGGATTTGAACCCATATCCAAAGACACTGTCTCTTTCAAATTCATTTGCTATCTAGGTCTTGAAAAAGAAATCATCCGTTATCAGCATATTGAAAGGGATGGCGGATGGAATAAAATACATTGGAAAAAAAAAACCATACAACTGGGTGACAGCAATGAATTGGTAAAGCATATTCGGAGACGTCTGGCAATTACAGATGAAGCGAATAAAAAAGATACGTCAAGCATATTTGATAAATTTCTGGAAATGGATATCATTGGATTCCAAACAAGAAATGGATTAAAACCTGATGGAAAAGTTGGGTTGGCTACCCTTAATGCATTGAATGTTTCCGTGCAGGAAAGAATCCGTCAAATCAAAATAAATTTGGAAAGATGTCTTGAATTGCCTGAAAGTTTTGGCGATAAATATATTCTTGTAAATATTCCAGCATTTGAATTGATTGCCATAGAGAAAAATACTCCTGTTTTCAGCAGCAAAATTGTTACTGGAAAAACTTCTGATAAAACAGCTATATTCAATAGCACAATGCAGTATGTTGTTTTTGCGCCATACTGGAACATCCCCAAAACCATCATGTATAAAGAGATCTTGCCAGCAATAGCAAAACACCCTGGATACTTAGAACAGAACCAGATGGAATGGTTTGATGGGAAAATAAGGCAAAGACCAGGTCCATGGAATGCGCTTGGAGGTGTTAAATTTATCTTTCCCAATGCCTACCACATGTACATGCATGATACACCGGCAAAAACACTCTTCAATGAACATACAAGAGCATTTAGCCATGGATGTATAAGGATTGAAGAACCTGTAAAAATGGCGCTATTTTTGTTAGATGATCAGAAAGAATGGAACCTGGATAAGATAAATATAGCGATGAACATGCAAAAAGAAACCGTGGTATTTTTAAAGGAAAAAACAAATGTATACATCCTTTATTTCACGGCATTCATTGATAAATATGGACAACTACATTTCAGAAAAGATATCTACGGAAGGGATCGGTTATTCTTGAAATGAAAACTATTAATCATGGATTAAGAACCGATTAAAATAGTCATTGGCGGTATCAGCAATTGAACCATCCGCCTTGACATAAACAATGTGTACACCCAAATCCTTGGATTGATTGGCAAGTTTTAAAGAAGATTGAATCCCCATCACCATGAACCCATTATCATAAGCATCTGCAGTAATGGCATCATTTCCAATTACGGTAACAGATACAATACCATTGTCTACTGGTAAACCTGTACGCGGATCAATAATATGACTCCAATATCTATTCCCCATTCTCTGAAATTTTTTCATACTTCCTGAGGTGGTTACAGCCAAATTGGACAGCGTAATCTTTTTTGCTATAAAATGTTCAGCATTTGTGTAAACATCAGATCCCTCAATACCAATAATCCAATCTTTATCTGCCAAATTTTTACCAGATGCAAAAACTTCTCCTCCCAACTCAACCATAAAATCGGAAATTCCCTTTCTTAGCAAAAACAATGATAATTGGTCAACGGTATAACCCTGTGCAATACCATCACAGTCTATCATGGTATTGGGATTGTTTTTTAATAAGCTATCCTTGTTGATAGACAAATGATGGGGGCCCACAGCTTGGCTTGTTTTTTTTAGCAAGTTTTCAGAGGGAATTGATTTGGGCGTGGCAGCATTGAAACCCCAAAGCATTGAAAATGGTTTTGCTGTTATATCAAAACAACCATTCGTAGCAGCACTGATCACCAAGGAAGAACGAACTACATTCAATAGATGAAGATCCGGTTTTATACCACGTTTGGTCAGATTAAACTGACTGATCAAAGAAGTTGGATGATAGAGAGAAAGCGATTGATCTATGTCAGATAACAATAAGTCTACTGAATTCTTTTCTATGATGGCTGATGTATGGATGTATTTGATGGTATACGTAGTTCCTTGTGCCTGCCCTGTTATAATAAATAATGATTTGGGGGAATTCGTATTGATTAAATGAACAAAACCTGAAGAAGAAAGAAGAATGAGGATAAAAAGAAAAGTGATGCTTTTGTTAGACATGAATATAAATGTAAGCTTAAAAAACTTTTCTTCAGAATTAACTATGTAAGAAAAAATCAAGCTTTAATTTTTGGGCAAAAAAAAGCCCTGATCTTTCGATCAGGGCTCAATAAATATGGCACCTACCTACTCTCCCGGGACGAATCCCAGTACCATCGGC
>Ga0207909_1000732_pt1 | contig 10034 bp, 8 predicted proteins | sample LakMenEpi05May10_FD_150672 | JGI IMG/M metagenome (GOLD analysis project Ga0207909, IMG submission 150672) | Freshwater microbial communities from Lake Mendota, WI - 05MAY2010 deep hole epilimnion (SPAdes) | ecosystem: Environmental > Aquatic > Freshwater > Lake > Epilimnion/Euphotic zone ...
TGTTATATTTTTTAGGCGTTTCCTGTTTTAATGTTATGGTAGCATGATTGTGTGTTGTTTGATATGCAAAACCATCATGATTGAGCCTTTCCATAATATCCATTTCACCATTGTTTTGATTTTGATACATATCTTTTTCAGAAAGCATCCAAATGGCAGGCCAAGCTCCATGGGCAGCATCTAATTTAGCACGCACTTCTATGCGCCCGTATTGAAAAGCAAATTTATTGTAACTATAAATGCCCCCTGTTAAAAGAGGTCTTGGATCTCCGTTAATGGTATCATTGTTTACAATGCCTCTTAAAATAATATTTTCATTATCAAACTGCACAACCCTATCATCGGTATCAGTGATGTATCTAAAGCAGCCTGTATTGTCTCTCCATTTTTCTTTGGGCATTTTCCATTTTGGTGTAGAAAACAATCCAATTTTACTCCAATAAGTGGTATCTAAATATTCCTTATTAAAATTCTCTTCCCATACCAATTCCCATTTTGTTTGTTCATTTCTTCTTTCTGGTTTTTGAATAAAAATATACGCTTCATGATTATTGAGTTGTAATGCTTCTATACACTCATCAATAACGCGCATCCAAGGATCTTCAGCTGCTAGGCTGCTATCTTTGCTATTATTTGCTTTATTTAATACCCAATTAAAGGTTTGTTTAAATTGAGGGTATTTATTTATTTGAGCTTGCATCCACGTCTGCCAATCAAAGCTTTCATGCAATTCATTGTAAGCCCACTTAGTAATTAAATGATTTGCAGCTTGAAAATTTCTAATGGTGTTATAAATGCCTGGTTTAAATGCAGTAATTTTTTTAAGCAATACTTGTGCACTATCTAATTTATTTAATTGCTTCAAACAAACATATTGTAAGTAATGCTCTAGCCTGCTGTCTATGTCTGCATCATAGGGTTTGCCAGCGCCTAAATTTTCTGGCCATTCCTGTGCTTCGTTTATAAATTGAATGGCGCTTTTGTAATTTTTATCTTTAAGTGCAGCAACACCTTGCATCATTTTTGCTTCCCAATACAAAGCTCTTCCATCAGTAGATCCTTCAAATGGAATCACTTCCATACTTGAAAGTAACTTATCACATTCTTTGTATTTTTTATTGAGTAGTAAAGATTTTGCCAATAGCATATCCATTATAAAATTTTCTTCACTATTTGATTTTTTGAATTTTTCTACCAGAGCAAGTGCTTTTTGATATTCTTTATTTTGGATGTATAGTTGAGCAAGTAGTTTATAGTACCTCCAACCAATTGGATCTAATGTGATGGCTTTTTGTAAATCTGCTTCTTTGGTTATTAAGTTGGTCGTATTCCATTGAGCTCTTAGTCCGTAAAAATGAGCGTCGGTAGGTGTAGCTCCCAAAGCTGTTACTATTTGTAGCGCCTCCACTTTTTTGTTTTTATCATGTAGCAATAAGGCTAAATAATAATTAGGTTTCCAGCTTGTGCTGTTTTTTGTAGCCCACTCTAAAATCGGAATTAGGGAAGTTCTAAATGGAAATATGAATAATGTTGATGCATTATTTGCTTTATTTAATAGTTCATTTGCTTTACTGGTATTGGATTTATGTAAATAGGCTCTCCAATAAATTGCCAATGGATGATTCGGGAGCGCATCCAACACTTTTATTAATTCTGATTCAAGTTTAATATCTGCATAAAATGAAGCAAGTTCTAAAATAGATTCTTCAGGTAGTTCATTTTTAAATGCAAGTTTGTTTGTAAACCATTTTACATACAAGTTTAAAGGCTGTTCTTTTTCTAAATTAGCAATCAATTGTTTTGCACTGATTAAATTCCCTAATTGTTGACTGGCTATTATTTGAAGCGCGATAGCATCGGTATTGTATTTATTGTAATCGGTTGCTTGTGAAGCATAGGAGAGGGCTTTGTCCCATCTTTTTTGTTGTGCATGTATTTTTGCAAGCTCTGTTAATGCTGCTGCTTTATATTCAACACCCATTGTTGCAATACTAAAGCCATCAATAGCGTCTGCCTCTTTATTTAAATGAGCAGCACTTAATCCATAATAATAATTTGCTGCACCATGGTGTGCATCAATAGATATAGCAGTTTTAGAAATATCAAATGCTTTTTTGTCTTCTCCGTTTCTGATATATAATTCTGCTAGCTTCACCAGTCCGTGTAAATGATAAGGATCTTTTGTTAATGCTTCCTGTAATTTGACTTCAGCTTCTGCAAACATTTTTTGATCCATGAGTTCTTTACCCTGAATCACAAGTCCTTCTGCAGTATTCCATTCAAATTTTGAAGGTGTTTCTAGTGGTCTAGAAAGTGTATTAAAATTTGGATCACTTTTCCAAATTAGTTGTTGTTTTTTTAACGAAATCGAAAAATTGCTTTTTTCCAAATCTATTTTTATAGAATCGCTTATTGTTTGAAGTGGCTTTGCGCGAATCGCTTTTTTTGTTACCTGCTTGCCATCTACATGAATTTCTAATGTGTCATTGAAAAATGCAACCGGAGAGCAGTACCATTTTAAAAATCCATTTTCTATGGTCACATTGAGTGCAGCAGACTTACCCGCAACTACAATGCCTTTTGTTTTATTGACCGGGTACCAATATTCTTTCCAAGTATCGGTAGCATGAGGTACAAATTCTATATGCTTAAATGGCGTAAAGCTGCTATTTGAAGCATTTTGGTTAAATAGCCTGCCAGACTGTATTTCAGCGTACTGACCATCCGTATCTGTTAATATTTTTTCCCAAATCATACCCTGACGTGATAGTCCCCAAATCCAAATCTTTTTTCCTGCTTTATTATCATAAGGTGCATAGCGGACCATGCCGTAATTATCATCGTGCCAATAAGCACCAAAAAAATCGGTTTGTTTTCCAATAACATGGTATGATTTATAAGTGCCAAAATTATTTTCTTCATAAAAATTGATACGCTTACCATTGACTTCATTGATAGGCCATGATGCATATTCACCGCCATGACCAATATAATTTGTACCTGGATATATAAATTCTAAATTCCCTTTTGTTTTTATACCTGCATTCATCCAGTGATAGTAGGGTTGACCAATACTTGTATTATTATTCCATATAGAATTTGTAGTAAAGTATGCTTTGTTTTTAGGTAAGTTAATTTCTATCTGCCAATTGGTTCTAGTTAATAAATCTAGTACTCCAATAAAACAGCTCACGCTTCCATCTACATTATTTTTAGTGCTGTAATCTACGGGTGTAGCACAATTGGGCGTATGACCTATGATTCCATAATTGGCTTCGAGTCCGCCACTTGTCCAAGGGCCACGCATGGCAATATCTCTAAACTTGACAACCTTATTATTGTATAAAAATTCTTTGCCTGTGGTTTTATCAATGGCGGTCCAAATTTTTCCGCCAATTTCTGGAAGAATTAATACTTTGATATAATCGTTTTCAAGTTCTACAACCGTCCATGTTTTATTAACGGGCTTGTTGGTAAAACCATCAAACCTATAATATGGATATATGGCTGTTTGTGAAGCAATTGGATCCGGATCCGAAAACGGATACGTCACAAACGACTTTTTGAATTCTTTAATCGAAGCGGGCGCTTGAGCTATTGATTTAGTAATTGTAGTAGCGGCTAATAGTAGCAATAAAAAAAGTGACTTTTTCATGGCTTATAATTAAATATTAATGAATACTTAAATATAAGCTAATCCTTTGTAATTATGTCACTATATGCCCTCCGTTTACATTAGTGTTCTAACTCCGATTTCAACTGCTGTATTAATTTGTTATTGTTAGCTTTTACTGCGGTAAGTATACGTTGATAACCAAAGTATCTTGAAATATAGACATTGGTTGCATATACAAAATCGTCTGAAGTTAGTATGGCTTTTGAGGATTTGAGCCCCAATAAAAACTTTCGATATTCTTTTGAGTCGATAAAACCGTTTTCAGGGCCAAGTTGTTGATACATATCAGACTGCCATTTTCTTATCCCTGCACCATGATTAAATATTAAGTACTTGTCTAAATAATTAATTCCTACATCATCAAAAAGTTTGTTGTTATCATACAATTTTTTAAAAATAACCTCGTAGTAGTATGATAAATCAGTTTTTAATTCTTTATTATCAACATAGCTAAGCAACCCGCTTGATTGCATGTTTTTAAAGGTCGTATTATTAACAAAAAGTGTTGTATAGCCAGGGATCGTTTTAATATTGTAGATACTGTCCAAGAGTTCTTTTTCAGAAAATGCCCCAGTTTTGTACTTGTATAATACATGCGACAAAGTAATTAAGTTGATGCCGTTTTTTCCTTCTATAAATATGCTATCAATTTTTAAGTTGTCTTGTTCTAAGTCTACAATAATGGCCGCATAGTTTTCTTGCATTCGGTGCTCGATAATGCTATGCTCTCGGTAGTTTTCAGCAAAAAAACCAAGTGTTACAGCAAAAAAGAGCATAAAAAACTCTAAAAAATACTCACTAATTTTTTTCTTATGAGTAGGGTGATGTGCGAGATGAACTTCCATATTTTAATGTATGTTTTCTAAAGCGTCATGCTTTATTAGATAGTTGCGTAATAAGGTTAATAGCTCGTGGCACTGCTTTTGTGTGGGTTTAATATAATTTTCATCTGTAGATGCCCTGATGGTTTTAAGCATTCCTAATATCGCAATGTAATTATCCCAATCTAACTGATCTTTTTTCATAATTTTTACATTGACAGGAATTGGGACACTAACAACTATTTTATTGTCTTTAATTTTAAAATTATCTACTGCAATTCTAAAAAAATTAAACTCAAAATTATTAATTGAAATAGGATCTATCATTCTATCTATATAACCAAATTCACGCTGTTCTCTTAATTTTAGACCACTACCTAAACTTGCATACCGTTGGATAGCAGCTTTTAATTCGTCTGATTCTAAAAATTTTAAAGTTCCAGAATTTTTTACTTCATCTAAAGCAAGTGTATTCATTTGTTTTAACATCCTCAGTGCTATATAACCATGCGCTGCGTATACAGTGGCAGGCTCTTTATCAAGTTCATTGTTGTTATATAAAGTGTTAATGATCTCAAAACAGCTATCTTGCTTAGCTCTATTTCTTAGTGTACCTGCATAGCCAATCGAATCATAGGTAACGTCTACGTATAAATTTTTGGCACTAATCAATGCTTTTTTTGTTTCTACATAATGCTCTCTAACATTTTCGGCACCGTATCCTAGGGTTACAGCAACAAAAATCATTAAGCCTTCTAATAGATATTCTTTCCATGGTTTTGCATGTGTTGGAATATGAGGGTGGTGATGTACTTCCATTTATTTTGTTTCTTCTTCTATTTGTTTAATTAATTTGTTCGTTCTATTAAAGCCTGACTGATTCCAATATAAGGTTTGGGTATCTAGTAATTTCTTTTCTTGTAATAAGTTTAAGAATTCTTGGTTGTTTCTCAATTGTTGCTTTATACCTGCGCCATCAAAGCGGTAGTGTGGTTGCTCTTGAATGGAATTAAAACTATATTTCACCTTTTGTCTGATAACGGCAAATAGCCTTTGTACTAAATCATTTTCGATAGTAGTACCTAGTTTAAAATCTTCGTATCTATTGTAGTTAACAATTATTTTTGAAAGTAATTCATGATTTTCGATATAAGCTAATTTGCTAGTTGCTTTTAGAGATTCAAATTCTGAAGTATTGCTAGCGAAAAATGTAAAATCAAGTGCATTGGAAAGATAAATAGAAAGCGAGTCGTCACTAATTTCTATTTCACCTTTAGACCATGCTGTTAATTTATCTTCGGCTTCAATCGCATTTTTATGGATGGTTACATTAAACTTAAAATCAGCGGCATCTCTTTTCATTTCTGCTGCAAGTCTTACCAGTGCTGCTTCTCCTTGTTTGGTATGCACATAATGTTCTACCATACGCTCGGCAACAACTGCCAATGAAATACTTAATAAAATAATTGATACCTCTTCTAAAAATCCTTTCAAAAATTTGGGGCGATGTACTTCCATATTGTGGTTTACTTATTTTCTGATTTTAATAATTTTAATAGTTTACCATTTTCTTCTTTAGCCATTTTCAGTGCCATTTGATAAACAAAAATTTGATTGTAATATTTTTGTACATCAAAAATAAATTTTTCTGATTCTAGAATATTTTTTGTTTCGTTTAAGCTTAGCATAAAATTTACATAATTGCTAGGATTATTTAACGCATAATTAGATTGATCAGTTCTCATTTTTCTTAAATAAGATCCAATACCAACAGGTAATGTCGTGCCAAACTCTTTGCCAGCTTGATCAAAAAAAAGATTATTACTCTCTATTCTTTTGAAAACAACCTCGTAATAATACGAAAGCCTATTCTTTAATTCCTCTTCCTCTACATAACTAAGTAAACCACTCGATTGCATATTTTTAAATGAACTATTATTTACATAAAGTGTAAATGTTGCAGCAATAATTTCTGGAAATGCTTTGATAGAATCAATTAATTGAGATTGATTGACAGCTTTATTTTTATGCAAGTATAAAAGATTGATTAACCTATCAAATCTGTTGATGATAAGTTGTTCATTTGCTAAAAGACTATCGATTGTAACTGCATCATTTTCTAGATCCTTTAAAATGGCAACTTTATTTTGCTCAATGCGGTGCGTAATTATGCTGTGCTCTCTTAAATTTTCTGCAAAAAAACCAAGGGTAACGGCTGCAAAGAGCATAATAAACTCGGTAATGTATTCTTTCCAGTTTTTAGGTTTGTGTGAGTGGTGGTGTACTTCCATAGTATTTAATTCCAATGAAAATAAACTTTATTTTTGAGATATTTAAATTTATACCCTATGAATAGTGCAACTACAAATGATCGTATTAAAAAGATGATTTTTGGCGCTGTATATCCACTGTACCTTGCTAAAGTTGAAAAAAAAGGACGTCGAAAAGAGGAGTTAGACCATGTTATCAAATGGTTAACTGGCTTCTCTCAACAGCAAATAGATAAGCACATCGTAGATCGTACTAATTTTGATGCATTTTTTTCTGCGGCTAACTTACACCCTAATTCAATACTTATAACCGGTAGTATTTGTGGCTACCGAATAGAAGAAATAGAAGATCCACTAACAAAAAAAGTTAGGTACTTAGATAAACTAGTTGATGAACTAGCAAAAGGTAAAAAAATGGATAAAATATTGCGCGAAGCCTAAGCCTTTATTTTTTAGCAGCTTCTAATTTATGAAAGCTGATATATGAAGTAAGTAGTGAACCAAAAAATAGAACAGCGATTAATCCAAATGGAACAAATAGATCTCCTACAGCTAAATGCGCTACAAGTGCAGAAATATACATAATGCCAAAACCTACGTAAGCCCACTCTTTAAAGCGTTTTGGGATGGCTGGTACAATAAGTAATACGAGTCCAATGAGTTGACCTATACTTATTTCTATAGAAAGATAGCGTGGTATAAGTACATGCTTTGAGCCTTCTATAGCCATTTCTGAGTTCATTTGCACGGCACTTAAAGCAAATAAACAAATAATACTAGTGCTCACCCAATAAACGATTTTTGTAGTTTTCATTTTATTTAATTGTAGTAATTAAAAATAAGAAAAAGCCTTTAATCATTAAAATCTTTCAGATTTACATAACTTTGAATGATGCAAGTAGCTGTTTTGAGAATATTTAGAAAAGTGCACCGTATGATGGGTGCTGTTTTATTTATTTTCTTTTTTGTTGTTGCAATCACTGGTGTTTTACTAGGGTGGAAAAAAAATACAAATGGCTGGCTTTTACCTGCAACTTCTAAAGGAACATCGACTAATTTGGCTGTTTGGAAACCCATTGCAGCACTACATGCCATAGCAGATAGTACGCTCCTGCAAAGGGTAGATACAACTTTATCTACTGACTTGGACCGGATCGATATTAGAAAAGAAAAAGGAATTGTAAAATTTGTTTACGCCAAACATTATTGGGAAGTGCAATTGGATGGCGCAACAGGAAATGTTTTACAGGTGAACCTTAGAAAATCTGATTTTATAGAGGATATTCATGACGCTTCTTATTTAGATACTTATTTTAATACCAAAGGGGAGCCAATAAAACTTGCATATACTTTAATTATGGGTACTGCCTTATTTTTATTTTGTGCTACAGGCTTTTGGCTTTGGTATGGCCCTAAACTTCTTCGCAATAAAAAAAGAGGCTAATTAAAACCACTCTTTAACATCGATTCATACCGGCTTTTTCGAATAATTCTTACATTGTGTTATAATACTACAATATGGAATTAATTGGACCCATTAGTCAATTAGTGAGTTTACAGGATTTGGCACTTAAAGGCCCCATCAATGATAGTGCCCTCCATACAATTTCAAATGCAGGTATTGCTATTGAAGATGGTACCATTAAGGCAGTTGATACATGGGATGCATTATTAGCTGCTTATCCAAAAGCAATGATTACTGAACTTAATGGTGCTTATGTTGCTGTTCCAGGTTATGTCGATTGTCACACCCATATTTGTTTTGGTGGAAATAGAGCACGTGATTTTGCGCTCCGAAATGCTGGTGTTTCTTATTTAGAAATTGCACAGTCGGGTGGCGGTATTTGGGATACTGTTACGCAAACTAGAAAATGTACCGAGCATGAATTAACCCAAATTGTAATTAAAAATGCGAATAAACATTTACAATTTGGGGTAACAACTATTGAAGTTAAAAGTGGATATGGTTTATCTGTGGAAGAAGAAATTAAAATGCTGCGTGCTATAAATAGTGGTAACAGAAAAACTGCTGCAGACTTAGTGGCTACATGTTTAGCTGCACATCTTAAACCAAAAGATTTTAATGGTTCAAACGAAGCGTACTTAGATTATTTAGTTTCAAATTTATTTCCTGTTTTACAATCCGAAAATCTTACAAAGCGTATCGATGCATTTGTGGAGTCTTCGGCATTTTCTGCATCAGAAATAGCGCCTTATTTACAAGCAGCAAAAGCTTTTAATTTTGATATCACCATTCACGCCGATCAATTTACCACAAGTGGTTCGGAGGTTGCTGTACAATATGAAGCTATTTCTGCAGACCATTTGGAAGCATCAGGAGATAAAGAAATCGAAATAATTGCTCAATCAAAAACCATAGCAGTTGCGCTACCTGGTGCGAGTGTAGGACTTGGTTGTGCTTTTGCACCAGCAAGAAAAATAATCGATAAAGGAGGCGCTTTGGCTATTGCGTCTGATTGGAATCCTGGATCGGCTCCCATGGGTGATTTGGTATGCCAGGCTTCTATACTTGCTACTTTTGAAAAACTTACAACCGCCGAAGTATTTGCTGGCATTACGTTTAGAGCAGCAGCAGCACTTAATTTATTTGATCGAGGAAGACTCATTGCCGGTAACAAAGCAGATTTTATTTTGTATTCCACTACTGATTATAGAGATATACTTTATTACCAAGGTTCAATGCGCCCATCTAAAATTTGGAAATCAGGAAAATTAGTTAGCGCTTAATATATTTCATTTTTAAAATGATACACCCATGACATTTAAGGAAATGATTTTGCAGGGCATACCAGATCACCTGCCGAGTAAAAAATCAAGAGACGATAAATATTCTCATGCACCTAAGCGAAAAGATATTCTTACACCAACCGAAAAAAAATTAGCAATCGCTAATGCACTTCGTTATTTTCCTGCTTCTTGGCATGCTGTTTTGATAGAGGAATTTATAGAAGAGCTAAAATTATATGGCAGAATTTATATGTACCGTTTTATGCCAGATTATGAGATGTATGCTAGACCTATTCATGAATATCCTGCCGTTTCAAAGCAGGCTGCAGCCATCATGCTCATGATTCAAAATAATTTAGATCCTGCAGTTGCTCAGCACCCTCAGGAATTAATTACCTATGGTGGTAATGGTGCGGTTTTTCAAAACTGGGCTCAATATCTCATCACCATGAAATACTTGGCCCAAATAACAGACACCCAAACTTTACACATGTACTCTGGGCATCCAATGGGTATTTT
>Ga0207909_1000738_pt1 | contig 9983 bp, 19 predicted proteins | sample LakMenEpi05May10_FD_150672 | JGI IMG/M metagenome (GOLD analysis project Ga0207909, IMG submission 150672) | Freshwater microbial communities from Lake Mendota, WI - 05MAY2010 deep hole epilimnion (SPAdes) | ecosystem: Environmental > Aquatic > Freshwater > Lake > Epilimnion/Euphotic zone ...
TCATATGATTGTTGATTGGATTGAAGAAAAAGATTACTAAATAGTATACTGGCTTGGTGGAGCCAGTCCAAAAACCACCATTACACACAACTTTTCACACACAAGGAGAAAAACTATGGCAAATCTCACGCCATTTGAAATCCGTCTTGAACTTCTCAAGATGGCAAAAGACATGCTTAACGACGAATACTACGGTAAGCGTGAACAAGTTAGCAATGATTGGGCTACTAAAGTCGAATCTGCTAAACTCAATGGTGGCATAATTCCTGATCATCCAGGATTCTCTGCTATCCCATCTGAACAAGACATTATTGCCAAAGCAACGGCACTTAATGGATTTGTTTCAAATATCCCACTAGATACTAAGACTAGCAAAAAGTCCACCTGATAGGGATTGGATTGCAGGATATACACATTCTGCAATCCTTAACTGGTTTAAGGAGATCAAATGCGACCTAAAAAGATACTGGCTATTGTCAGTCTATTGATTTTATCAATAATCGCAACTACATTATACGCTTCAAATAACATTTTTACACTTGATGATAAAATTCTTGATGTTGCGTATTCAGAATTAACAAAAGATACTAAGAAACAAATTGACTGCTTGGCAGATAACATCTACCACGAAGCAAGAAGCGAACCAGAGAAAGGCAAAGTTGCTGTTGCTCTAGTTACGTTAAATAGAGTTGAAGACCCAAGATTTCCAAAAGACATCTGTGGGGTAGTCAAACAAAAGACACAAGGTATGTGTCAATTTTCTTGGTTCTGTACTCCAGTGATGAGTAATAAAGGAAGTGAATCGTATCAAGCAGCGAAAGAAGTTGCTGTATACGTTTATGCCAACTACGAGAAACTACACGATATAACTAAAGGTGCTTTGTATTATCACGCTGATTATGTAAATCCAGGATGGAAGTTACAGAAGACAGTTACTATCGGTCGACATATTTTTTATAAAGAAGGTGGCAAAAACTATGATGGAAAAACTAAACCTACAACTGAAAGATGATTCAGCTTCCAGACACTCATTCTTTTTGATGATGGAAGAAATAACTTTATCAACTTGTAAAAATGCAATTGAGTGGGTTTTTGAAGCAAACTTTGCTGAAGAGCGACCAGATATGCTTAATCTTATTATCTGCTCTCCAGGTGGAGATTTAAATGCTGCTTTCGCTATGGTTGATACAATGCGTGGATCAGCCATTCCTATCAGAACAATTGGTTTAGGACAAATTGCTTCTGCTGGATTGATGATTTTCATTGCTGGTGAAAAGGGAAATCGTATTCTTACACCGAATACTTCTATTCTCTCTCATCAGTATTCTTGGGGTGCTTTTGGTAAAGAGCATGAGTTGTTTGCTCAGATTAAAGAGTTTGATTTAACTACCAAACGCATGATTGCTCATTACAAAAAATGTACTGGGTTATCAGATAAAGAAATTCGTGAAGTATTATTGCCACCACAAGATATTTGGTTGAGCGCAAATGAAGCGAAAAAATATGGGATTTGCGACGATGTTAAAGATATTAAGTAAATACGTAAAATATTCTGGTGTGTGGTTTGGATTGGTAATCAATCCATATCATTGGGATTTCAGATTTGAATTTCTGCATCCAGATGAATTGAATCCCAACATGCGTGGGATTTATGTGTGCCTCGGACCAATTTGGGTTCGTGGTATTATTGATGATGGTTCATGGTAAGGAGAAAATATGAAAACTGAATTTATTACTTGTATCGTTGGTATAGTTATTGTTTTGGTTACTACTGCTTTGTGTCTGACACACTATAATTTGCAACGTGATCTTGCAATGAAAAGTAACATTGAATCTGCCATCGTAAAGGGTATTGACCCGATGTCTGTGCGATGCGCTTATGGTGCTTCTGACACAGTTTGCGTCGTCTATACAGCGAATTTGAAGAAATAACCGAATAACCCTACTCTCTGTAGGGTTATTTTCCCCTTATAAATCAACAACTTACCAGCGTCTAGATAGGTGTTTACTTTAATTCGTAGGTGGTGTATAATAACTCTATTGTCTAGGAAAACGGAGTTAATTATGGAAAAAGTTGAAATGATGGTTTTTGGTAAACGTGCCTTAGTGGACGCTGACATGGTCAAAAAGATGACTCGCAAAGAGGCATTGGTTGGAAAAGCCATGGGTCTGCAAGATGGTTTGGAAAATTCTGCAGTTCCAAAAACTGATCCAATGTATCAGATGTTTGAAGCAGAGTTGCACAAAACAATGGGACAGATTATTCGTCTGAACCGCACGATTCGTCAAAATGTTCGCTTTATTTAAGGAGAAATAAAATGAAGAAATTTATCATAGCTGTAGTTGCTGGTCTAGTTTTTAGTAGTTCTGCATTTGCGTGGGGTCCACGTGAGCAAGGTGCGCTTGCTGGTATTGCTGGTCTGTGGGCATTTCAACAATTGCAGAGAGCAGGACAACCTCAAGTCATCTATCAGCAGACACCACCTGTAATCTATCAACAAACACCACCTGTGATTATACAGCAACCACCTGTAATCTATGCACCACAACCTCAGCAATATTGCGAGTATACAGTGGTGACTGATCAGTTTGGGTTTCAACGTAGCGTACCTTTTTGCTACTATCGATAAGTGTTGACTTGCAAAATACTTTAGGGTATAATTACATCATGACTACTTTGATTTACACCTCGTTTAAAAAACGCAAGCCATCGAAACCTACAGCGAAGCAACGTCAAGTTCAAGCTGACTGGGAAGCACTACTAAAGAAGTATGAGCCCAAGAAACCGATCCAAGCAAAGACGGATGCGTTCTCATACTCGCTTGGACAATCTGCTCGTCGTGAGACGCCTAAGATTCCAAGTCTTCCATTTACTGGTGGTGTTTGTGCCAAGAAAGAAAATCCAGTCTACACTGGAAACGCTATCAAAGGTATTGGCACCATGCACAAGTCAAACTCTGTGCCTATCTTCACTGACGAACAAGCTATTGAAATTGCAACAATGCGTCGTAATTGACTTGCAAAACTTTTTAAGGTATAATATATTATGAATCCCGCTTACTCCCAAATCGTATCCCAAGCAACTGATCGTGACTTCAACGGCATTGTTCAAACAAGAAATACTCTGTATGTTGCCCGCATGCGTCTTGACAAATTCTTTAGTTTGTTCCTTGACAAATTTGAACGTAATATGGATCCAGATAATACGAATACACCGATTTGGAATCTCTATAAAACTAAACTGAAGGAATATGATGATGTCCAACGATCAATTAAAGCAGCCGACTACTATCTCACAAAGCAGAATGTTTAAGACTGCCAATGAATTTTCTCTTTACATTGAAGATGTGGTGAAGAATAAGAAGCAACCTTACATGGATGCAGTTCTTGACTACTGTAAAGAAAACTATCTTGAACCGAAAGATATCGTTAGCTTGATTAACAAGTCACTCAAGGATAAAATTGGTAATGAATTTCGAGAACAAAACTACCTCCCAAAACAAGCCCAGTTGGACGTCTAATATTGGTGTATTAATTTTTGCTGTAGCATGGTTTGTTTTTGGATATTATTTTATATTCACTCAGCCTAAACAAACAGTTAAAGTGATTGATTGTTCGTTGGTTGAGATCTCTCCAGATTTTACACCAGAGATGAGAGAAGCCTGTAGGAAAGCACGCAGTGGACGGATTTAAAGCATACAAGTATTACATGGCTATTAAATTGCACTTCACTAGAGATACCTTTGACGTATTTAAGAATCGTGGTAGTGTTAAGGGTACACGTGAGGCATTTAATGCTCGTAATGATAGATACATATTTGAGAAGTTGGCAAGAAAGTACCCAGTGGATAAAGACTTGATTCAATTCTTTGTTGCTAACTTTGCATACGGTAATGAGAATCCTCAGTATTCCTCGGAAGAGGCATTGAGTAATCTTGGTGAGTGGATGAAACGCAAGCAGTCTATTACTAAGATCTTTTCTGATGATTGTAGCAAGATTGTTATGCATGCTTACAAAGAAAAGTTAAAAGAACAATCAATCTTTTACTTTACTTGCAACAATTATCCAAGTATACTTAAGCTATTCCTTGGTGGACAAATAAGTATTGAGTCCGTCAGGATACTTGATGATATGATGAACCTTATCGACAACTGGAAACAAAATTCAACCATGCTATACTTGTGGGAGAATGAGATACGAAAGATTGAAAAAGTTAAGGGATTTGTGAAGTACGACAAGAGTAAGGTTGAACCAGTTTTCAATCAGTTTAAAGAAGAGATTCAAGAGTTATAAGATGGGTAAGACCTACCAAAAAAATTCGAAGCGATTCGATGATGAATCTAGTGGGCGATCTGGGAAACCAGCTAGACATGCCAGCGGTAAAAAAACTGGTGGTATGAGAACGCTAAATAGTTATGTTGATGAGGATATTGATTTTGATGATGACATCTTTGATGATGATATTGAAATGACCGATGACATTCAGATTCAACACAATACTAATACAAAGTAATATTTTTAATACAAAGGAAACATACGATGGATATTCAAAAACTCCGCTCAATGCGCAACTCTGATTTTGGTGCAATTGCCAATGCTTTCGAGAAAGTTGCCAATCCCCAATCCGAAACCAAGTCCTACGTTGACGACCGATTCTGGCGTCTAGAAGGTGACAAAGCAGGTAACGGCACAGCCACACTCCGATTCCTACCACGTGTAGAAGGTGATGAACTCCCATGGGTTCGTATCTTTTCTCATGGTTTCCAAGGACCAACTGGTAAGTGGTATATCGAGAACTCACTGACTACTCTTGGTGAGAATGATCCTGTTGGTGAGATGAACACTCAACTTTGGAACTCTGGTTCTGAAGCCAACAAAGAGATTGCTCGTAAACAAAAGCGTAAGTTATCTTTCACTGCCAACGTATTGGTTGTGTCTGATCCAAAGCATCCAGAGAACGAAGGTAAGGTATTCTTGTTTAAATTCGGCAAGAAAATCTTTGATAAAATCATGGACAAAGCACGTCCAACTTTCGAAGATGAAAAGCCAGTAAACGTGTTTGACTTGTGGGAAGGTGCCAACTTCAAACTGCGTATGCGTAAGAAAGATGGTTATGCCAACTATGATGAGTCTGTGTTTGCTGATCCATCTCCTATCTCAGAAGATGAGAACAAGCTGTTGGCTATTGTAAACTCTCAAACTAAGTTATCTGAGTTTACTGATCGTAAGAACTTTAAGTCTTATGATGAACTTAAGAAGAAACTGAATGAGGTTTTGTCTGGTGATTCTTTTGCTAGCAAGTCTGCTGCAGAGATTGCTGCTGATGAAGATCGTCCAGTTCGTGCTGCATCAACACCAGCTAGTTCTGCACCAGCGTTCACTCCAAAGGCAAGCAAACCTGCCCCAATGGATGACGACGAAGATGTGATGTCTTACTTTGAGAAGATTGCACAAGAAGATTAAGTAGTAACCTACTTAAGAGAATGGGAGCCTTGCGCTCCCATTTTTCGTTTAAAAAGCGTATCTGCTAGACAGATAATTACTAACAGAATTATCTCGATTGCGTGGCTGTAACTTGATAGTTTGTTGGGTAGTCTGAACATTATTGACAGTTGGAGCAGAAACAATAGTATTGCCACCACCAGAGTTAGGTTTAGAAGCATCCATGTTTGCTTCTTTATTTTGCTCAGATCCTTTAGCTACTGCGTTACCACTTTGTGGTGCAGATGCTGGTATTGGTGTGTCACGAACTGAACTAGTAACAGGCGCACGTGCATTACCCTTTTGCTTGTCGTACTGTTCCATAACACGGAAACTGTAGTTGGTGCCACCAGCAATAGCCTGTTCCATAACAGCCAACTGCTTTGGACTTAGATTTGAACCTGGTGACCATGGTTCACCAGCAATTTTTGTAACTGTTTGTGGCGGTTTGGCAGCCCCATCACCATTATGCTGTGTGCCTACTGGGGTAGTCTGTGGAGGTGCAGTTACTACATTAGCAGCTGCTGTATCAACTCTTCTTGGATCAGTTGCAGCAAATTCAGCTGACCCTTGTCCTGCGCCAGCATTACTATTTCCTGCAGGTAATGCTGCTGGAGCCGCAGGTGCTGCTGCTGACTCTTTCTTAAATGGAGTCCATGGACCAAACCCAAACTGTTTGCCCATCACACTAAAGTTAATTCCAGGAATTTCAAAACCCTCGAACCAACCAAATATAGTATCTTTAAGATTAGAGAAGAACTTAGTTACTGGTTCAAATACAGTTTTGAGTGGTTGAACGATAAATTCATCAAACAATCCAGCCACAGTATCAAACGCAGCCATGACTGGTTCTTTAATATAAGTGTTGAATGAATCACCTAAGAAATTAAAGAATTTGGTAATAGGTTCTACGATATATTCAGTGACAAATCCTGATACTGCATTGACTACATTCTTAATAGTTTCAGCATCAAACAATCCGAATGTTAAGAATGACAGTACACCACCAAGTCCAGCAATCAGTGCTTCACCGATAGATCCAGTTTCAGAGAATACTTTAAAGCCATCCATAATACCGTTCACAAGTGAACCAATAATCATGGCTGGTGCAAAGAACTTAGTGAATGCTTTTAATAGATTCTTTGGACTAAACAAAAATTTAACTGCAGTCATAAGTCCAGTGCCAAGGAATCCCATAATACTATCAAGGATACCTCCACCTGCGCCAGCTTCTTCTTTTGGTGCAGGTTTAATGGCACCAGCTGAACCTCTTGTGTTTTCTTCAATCTGTTTTAATACAGCATTGCCTTCATCTACCTTCTTGTTTTGCTCAAGAGATGCTTCTTCACCAGCCAGTGAAGATGCCGCAGCTTCGACGTTCTTATCTGCTTTTTTAGGTTGGGTGAATGGAAGAATTACAGCAGATCGTTTTTGATCTTCTTGTGTTTGTGGTTTCTCAGTAATAGTTTCTGGCTTTATGGCAGAGATGACTGAGCTAACTGCGGCAGATGCTGTAGCTTTTTGTTTCTTAGCTGATTTGGGTTTAGCTTTTTCAGTAGTATCGGTAGATGCTGGAGTTCCAGCATCAGCTGCTTGTTTCTTAGCTGATTTGGGTTTCGATTTCTCAGTAATAACTTCTGGTTTAATAGCAGAGATAACTGGCTGTTTGACTAAGCCAGTTTTAGGATCAAATCCTTGAGGGCGAACACGAGTGTCAACCTTAGCTAAATCAGTGGCAAGAGAGTCTCTTTTCTTAAACTCTTCAGATCGTTTGATCTGTTCTTCAGTGAAACCCTGTTTCTTAAACGTAGAAAGAGTAGACTCATTCTTTCTAATGTTACGTTGGACATTCTGCTGCTCATCAAACTGGCGAGAGAAAATCTTACTGGCTTTTTCTGTGCCGTGTAGACGTGCAGTTGGATCCATTTTGAGACGAGAAGAAACATACTTTTGACGTTCTTCTCGTTTATCAAGCATGTCAGAGAAGACACCTCCAGTACCACGTTCAACAATGCCAGTTTTATCCAAGAAACCACGCATTGTAAAGAAGTCTTTTGCTTTATCTTTAAACTCACCAACACGATCTCCGATTCCTCTGAATTGGCGACGTTCCATAGCCTTGCCAGTTATATCGTTGGCTTGCGCTTTAGATAGTGGACTTCTAACTTGCCCCTGTACTTTCGTTTGTTCTTTAGATGCTGGACTTGTAGGACTTCCAGCTTGTGCTAATTGTTTTACCTGTTCGGTAGTTTTCTTAATTTCAGTAAACAGCTTAATGACGTTAGAATTAACACCACCTTTATTCTTGTCATTACTTGATTCATTTAAATCTTTAATAGAGGCATTAATTTTCTTGAGTTCTTCAAGATTCTTATCGCCATCTTTATCAATATTGATAGATTCCTTAGTCTGAATGAGCTGAAGTAATCGATCCTGTTTGGACAGTTCGAGTAATTTGTTCAGAGAATTCTGCTGATTGGCTAATACTGTTTGCATTTAAGTGGCTTGTTTCTGTTTTAGTTTTTGAGTTTCTTCTTCTAAATGCTGCACCAACATACTAACGTAGATTTCTCGCTCAAACGGCATCATGTTATCCAACTCTTCTAACGAATATTTATGGTATTGCATTAATGCAAAGTTCGTTTTGTAGTGGTTAAATGCCGTCTCATGACTAAGGTTCATTAAAAAAAATTGTTAAGCCCCTCAAGTACCTTATTGTGTTCTTTACCACATACTGGGCACTTATAACTTACTGGATGTCTAAGTTTTGGCATCGTTTCAAAGAACTGCTCGATCTTTTGGAACTGGTCTTGCGTCAAGTTTTCGATGAACTCTTTTAGTTCTTCTTTGGTTTGTTCTTTTGTATAGTGAATATCGTCACCATCATAAATGTATTCCATACATTCAGCCACGATATCGAACACAAGTTCAGCTTCACGTTGTTCGCCCATCTGTTCAATCTTCTTAACGATTTCAATAGTTGGGTAACGCATGACTACACCGCAGTTATCGAATAGATGAATCTTGTCTACGTGTTGCGGATTAAACTCTACTTGTAGTTGAGACAAATCAATACGAACAAGTGCTTTAGCCTTTTCGTTTTCGTCTCCATGATCATCATCGCAGAACATGTATAAGTCTACAAATTCGCCAGCAGACTTGGCACGAATTTGACTAAAGATATACTCAAGATCAAATACAGCTAACTTGTCTACATTAATTGGTGTCTTGGCACATGAACGAATCATGTCCTTTAGGGTATCGATCATTACAACAGAATCTTCACTCTGCTGTGCCAATAAAAGTGCCTTTTGTTCTTTAACTAAGAAAGGGCGATACTTTAGCGTTTCCTTGCTGGAAGGAATTTGTAAAGTGTAGGTTGGGGTGTTTTGAATAGGTAAAGCCATAGTATTATTCTCCTTTGTTCATACTCTTAATCATTTTTGTCAATTCAGCGGTACTGCCCACGAATATTGCATTATTAGTTATTTCTTGTTTGGCTGCTTTAGGACCATCAAGTTTAGCCTTCTGTTGATGTAAATCCATCAATTGCTGATTTACGTCGGCTAGTTGTTTCATTAAATTACCCACTACTTCAAAAGCACGTGGGTGTTCAGATTGCTTGGCTACTGACAGAGCATGCGTTAGTGCATCATGCCCCTGTACTAATAGTTCATGTAGATTTCCACGAGATTTATCATAGTCATCTTGAATTTTGTCGCCAGAGGATTGCACGATTTCTCCCGTGGCAGAATCAATAACTTTTGTGTTACTTAAATCTGCTACAGGGTTCACGTCAAATACTTCTGATAATCTATCATCAATTTTCATTACTTTAATTCGCCACGTTCTATTAATTTAGTCTTATTGTACTGATGCATTTCTTGCACCAGTTCTTTGTTCTCGCCTTGATAAAGAACTGCGTAGTTATTGTCAATCATCCATTGATTCAAGTTAGTTTTATCTTCAAGAATGAATACAGCTAGAATACGACCAAACTTATCGTCATTGTTATCTGACTTTTGAGTTTCAATTGTAACATAAGAACCGATAGGAAGTTTTTCTGCTAATTTCTTTTTAGATAAGGTACCACGAATCTTTTCTTCTTTATCTACTGTTCTTGATTCTGGCGTATCTATGCCAGCCATACGAACTCGTTGGTTCGAAAGAACAATGTTGAAACCTAAATCTAAGTCGATATCTACTGTATCTCCATCGAGGACTTTTAATATTTTAGCTTTGTATTGATACATTAGTCATTCCTTGTATTACGAAATTCTGGATCCCTTAAAGTGGGTCTAGTATTTATTGGTGAAATTGTTCCAGTTAACCCAGCAATCTTTTCTTGCCCACGTGTCCACGCAGCAATTCCAAGAATAGCACCCATTGCCATATGAAATAATCCAGCACCTTTAAGTGTTAGTGGTTCCCACTGGTTTGTTATTTGCCCATTATAAGATGCTTGAAGTATTGACCACGCAATTGGAAATAAAGCAAAATC
>Ga0207909_1000742_pt1 | contig 9960 bp, 2 predicted proteins | sample LakMenEpi05May10_FD_150672 | JGI IMG/M metagenome (GOLD analysis project Ga0207909, IMG submission 150672) | Freshwater microbial communities from Lake Mendota, WI - 05MAY2010 deep hole epilimnion (SPAdes) | ecosystem: Environmental > Aquatic > Freshwater > Lake > Epilimnion/Euphotic zone ...
TCTCCTCTGGTGATAGTGATAGTTCTACTAGTGAAGTCAGTTGACTCATGTCCTGGCAAGTCATTAGTAGTATAATTAGACGTGTCTTTAAATGAAATCTTCTTGCAGTCACAAGAAATTTCTAACGAACTACATCCATCAACTAGTAATGAAGCTTTAAATGGGTTATTAATAGGTGTTGCCATCTTATATTATTGTTACAAATTTAAGTTTTTATTCGATACTTATTTTTTAATCAATTATTGCAAGTCTTCAAAATCATCTAATTCGTCCATTACTTCCAAATCACTGAAATCATCTAGTTCACCAAAGCTTGCTCCACTTGATGATGATGATTTAGGTGTAGGCTTAAAATTCTGAACACCTGCTCCAAATAAATTGAATATAGTTAATCCTGTTCCTGCTACAACTCCATGTTCTTCATTCAACTTACTAATATCTTGAGTCCAAATAGGAACTGTCAAGTCTTGAGCCCATACAGGATAGCCTAAATCATTCCAAATACTATTATCTTGTTCTTTTTCTAGCTTGTCTTTTTCTGCTTGAGCTGCTGTTTTATCAAGCCAATCGTATCCAATTCGTGGAAGAGGAGCTAATTTATTAGCAAAAAAGTCTTTAGCCACATCAAGTTTTGTTGTTCCTCCAAATTTTTGATTTAATTCTTCAACTTGTCCTGAAGTTAAATTTTTCTTTTGGCCCATTAATATTTGAGATGCACTTCTGTAAAATGGTAAGAAACCACCCAAGAAATCAACTCTAGTATTTCCTATTTTAATCTTTCCAAAATCAGAACTTCTTGGATCTAATTCTAATGACGTATCATCATCATCATCATTATTATAATATAAAGCAGCTAACGCAGTCATTGTTGTTGCCATTGCAAAAAATGTTCCTGTTCTTTTTAAGGCCATTTTTCTAGCAGCAGGAGATAATCTAGCATAATAAAGGGGATTCATACCCACATTAAGACGAGATGCAATCAATCTAGGTGAAAAGAATACTGAGCCTAATTTTAATGCAAGATTAGGATCCATTGTACCTCTACCTGTAGCATTATTTACATAGCTAGCCCAAGATTTGAATTCATCTTTATTTGCTTCTAAGGTAAATCCCATTTCTTTTAATGCTTTTGCTCCATCTAAAAATGTTTCAGCACGCAGACTATTTAAGAATCCTGAATATGCATACTCAGATCTTTGATATATATTAGTCCCTGGAATTACCGTCTTACCTTTTATCTTGTATGATTGACCTAATATTGGAATCTTGTTACCTAAGTTATTAGCTAATGCCTCTTCCATTGCTGATAATTTACCACTTTGTTCAGCTATAAATAATCCACTTTCTTTTAATAAAGAATAATCCTCTGATGATTTTAATTCATCTAACCATTTTTCATATTTAGCAGGATTAGCCCAGAAAGAAAACATTTGTTTTACTTGTTTTCCTGATTTAATAGGATTTTGAGTAAGCATCATGATAATACCCTGTCTTAATGGGGCAGAAAAGTCCATTGATGCTCTTAATCCTTTAGGTAAATTTAAGAATGAAGTAGCACCTCTTCCTGCTTGAACCCACCAAGGAGCTGCTGCCATCTCAGCTTTTTCTAACTCATACTCATAATCAGTGATTAATCTTTGACGCTCAGTTTCTAATTTTCTAGCTTCTTCATCTTTTTTAATAGACTCAGGCTTTGCTTTTTTAGAGAAATCTTTTTCAGAAATACGTCTCTGCAAATCTTTATTTCGATCAGCTAAACGTTTCTTGTACTGCTCTAATCTCTTAGCTCTAGTTTCCTCTATCTGCTCATCAGTTAATGGCTGTTGTTTTCTTAACTCTTCAAGTTCAGCATTTAAAGCGTCTCTCTTATCTTTAAGTTCTTGAGCTTCTTTATCTAAAATTGTAGATTGCTTACCTTTTCTAGCTAAATCATTTTTAAATATCTTCTCCTCAAGTTCAGCAATTTCATTCTCTTTTCTTTTCTTATAAGATTCAAGTTTCTGCTCATTCATGAACTCTATATCTTCAAGTGATAATGGCAATTTAGCCATCTCCTCTCTGATTGCTCTTTTTAGTTGCTCTTCCTGTTCAGATAATCTTCTTCTAGCATTTCTTCTTGCTTTTTTATTCTTCAGGTTTTCGAAAAGAGAATTATTAGCTAATGCCTTTTGAATATCCTCAAGCTTAGATAACATTCTACCAATGCTTTTTATTTCATTGATTTTCTTTTGTATCTCGTCCTTAGTAGGATTTACTTGCTTACCGTAATTACTAATAGCATCTCTTATCTGTCTGTCGCTAGCATCAGTAAACATTGCTTGAACATCAGCTCTAACATAGTTTATTACATCCTCTATTGTTTCAGCTCCCTGCTCTACTGCCTCACGGATTAATGCTGTACTTACAGAGATTTTACCATCTTTAGATGATACATACGTATTATCTTCTTTGGTTTTTTTCTTCCCTTTTCTACGAGCATTATCTTCTTTGATATCTTTTACTGCTTCTGAATCAGCTGTTTCCTTTGATTCATTTTTAAGTCTTTCAATCTCCTTATTTAGCTCATTAATTTTCTTACTTGCATCTCTTAATTTATCCTCTAGACCTTTAGGCATTTCCTTATCACCATACTTATTTCTGACTTTATTGATCATCATTGTAGCGTCATACTGAGAATTAAGCATTACCCTTCTCAATGCCAATGATAAACCATTAAAGTATCCTGTGATATTAGCCATTACATCATAGTCAGCTACTTTTTGTTCGATTGCATCTATTTCAGATAGTAATAAATCTTTATTATTTTCATTAGTCTCCTTAGATAATCTTTCATATAAATCAGCTAATTCATTATCTAATCCAACTCTATAGTAAGACATAGCAACCGTCTCAATTGGATCTAATGAACGGCCTTTAACATTGATGATTTGATTGATTATTTCGGAAGGATTAATTTCTCCACTATCAACTGCTTCTTTACCAAGGTCCAAAGCTTGTTTATATGACATTCTCTGAATCTTCTCCTCAGATAATTCTCTTGATGCGTCACTAGCTAATGCTTTTTTAATCCCTGAATACTCAGGTCTCATTCTAAAATCATCACTAGACACATAATTAATAACTTCCTGAGCTTCTGCTTCAGTCATTTTATTTTCCTTAACCATTTGATCAGTAACCTTCTTAGCAGCATCATTAAGTGCAAATGTCAAGTCAGCTCCAGCTAATACTAGTTTCTTAGTTAATTCAATTATTGCATTCCATGATATCTGAATAATAGGAGTAGAATTTAATTGACCTTTTAAATTAAACTTTTTGCTATCAAATGCTTCAGATATTTTTCTTTTAATATCTTCTTTCTTGCTATTATAAGCTTTTTCAGCGGATTTAGCAGATGATTCAGTTATATTAAACAATGTGCCATCTTCAGCTACTTCCATCCATTTATTGGTAGTATTACTGAATACCATTTTTCTAGTTCTACCATTAGCCTCTAATGAAGGTATGTTGACTACCTTAGCATCAGTTCTTGTCTGTTGATATATACCCTCTGCTTTATCCTTAATAATGTCAGCAGGATCATAAGTAGTACCATCTGACTTAAGTGCTTGCCATTGATTGGTTCTTCTGTTCTTAACCATTTTAACTACAGGTGAAGATACACTTCTTCCTGGTACATCAACAGTGATATTAGCACCTTTCCCTTCAGATACTCTTTCTTTTGCTTTTGTAGTTTCTTCTACTTTCTCTGCAATTGGTTTATCAAGGTAAATGGTGTCTCCTGTTGGAGTTTCTACCACTCGTTGACCATTGATGTTAGTTGTGATTGGTAAGCCCTTGTAAGAAGCTCCTGGGACCATTTTAGTATTGTCCATTGGACTTGGTCTTTGCTCTCCTACAACATCAGCAGTATTACCACTAACGGTAACTGTATATGCTTTATCGCCTCCACGCTTATCAATTGCTTTGGCTTTGTATGATTCTTTAGCTTCTGCCTTAGGTGCTTTCTCTGTCTTTACAGGTTCAGCTTTAGGCTCTGCAACAGGCTCTGCCTTTGTTTCTGCTACAGGAGCTTTCTGCTCAAGCTTGGCTTTTCTGTTTTCTTTTCTTTTTAAATCAGCCTTCTCTTGTTTAAGCTCATCTTTATTGTAATTAATAGTAGCATTTCTATCTTCGATGTAGTCTTCTAGATTAGCATCAAGTTCATCAAGCTTCTCCGTCTTTTCTGCCTTAGACATTTTAGATGCTTTAATCTTTTCTTTCTCTGCCTTAACTCTTTCTTTCTCCTCTTGAATATTACTCTTTTCGATACCTATCTCTTCCTCTAAGTCCTCAATCTTCATTGTTGTGGAGCTAATGTCTTTATCTAATTGAGTAAGTTCTTGTTGTTCTTTTTTAGATAAATTAGGTTCAGCTTTAGGTGTTTCTGCCTTAGCTTCAGGTTGTTTAGTCTCAGCAACAGGCTCAGTCTTAACTTCTTGTTTTTGCTCTTTGTATTTTTTCTCAAAATCCAATATTTCTTGAGCATCTTTTTGATTATAACTAAGTAAAGACATTCTAAATGAATCTGATCTAGGAGCTTGTCTACTTGGTATCTCTTTACCATATTTCATGATATCTGCAATACTGCCTGTTTCTGCTTTTTCTTTAAGTGCAGCTTCGTATTGTTCAGGAGTAGATTCAATAACAGCACCAAATAAATCATGATAAACCATTTCATCTTTATCCGCTGCTTCTTGTCTCTCTTTTTTATTCTTAGGAATTTTGACTTCTTTAACCTCAGCAATAGGAGCTTCTACGATAGGTGCTTCTGCAACAGGTTGTACTGTTTCTGTCTTAGCCTTGAATCCACGAATGGCAATTACCTCATCGTTAATGTATTTATCAATAAGACCATCATTCAATGTTTTCTTGAAATCAGCTTCAGACAGCCACGTATCCGTACCTGGCAATCTATATCTACAGGGCTTCGCCATATTATTTTCCTAATTCTTGATCAATTAAAATAGGTTCGCTAGTTCTCATTAAACGAGCGATTAAATCTCCGTACTCTCCAACACTTTCTACTTGAAGTTCAATGTAGTGATGGATAAGTGGTTTCATTTTAGGGCTACATTTGTCCCATGCTGCTTCGTACTTACTAAGAAGATCCATCTCCATGTCAAGTGCAGTTTCAAATGCCTCCATTAAATCATCTACATCAATAGATACAGCTTGCAATGTAGGAACATCAATCTGCTCATTCATATCATTCATGAACGCTTCCAATCCATTAAAGTGCTCTCTCTCACTATTTGATTCTGCCATGAAAAATTTCTCAGCTCCGAAGAAGCCAATTGTTTTCATTGTATTAGATAAATGCAAGTATACTTGGCTAGCTGTAAGTTCCTCTACACCAAGTGCATTAATCATTTTAACTTCTTCTTTTGTCAATAGCTTTTTCATTATCCGCAATCTTTTTCAATTAAATTATTTTTCTCTAAGTCTCTGACTATACTAGCAAAGTTAGTATCTATTTTTGAAATTCTATTATAATCAGCACCATACTTTTGTTTTAAGTCCTTCACAGCCTTTGTTTTTGCTGTACCCTTAAGGCCTTTAGTTGATTCTAGTTCAGTAAATGGATTAGCTGTTGTAGGAGCAGTTGTTCCCATTTTGGGAGCAGATAGCTTTCCTTGAACTTGTTCTTGCTCACCTACTAAAATTTCTTTGAAACGCTGCATTGCGTTATCTACTGTTTCCTCTATACGCATTCGAATATCTGAAGGAATATCATCATACTTATCTACTTCAAGCATGAATTTATCTGGCGCAATTGTTTTGTATGTTTTGAGTACTAAGTCTTTTTTTAAATCTTCAAAATCATTAGACCTTAGTTTTTTAGCAAAACTGTCAAATCCTGAATTATTTAATAGTGTATTGAAAAAATCTGCAACTGATTTTAATCCTATGCCTTTTACTCCAAAATCTTCAAATGATTTAGTTATATCATTAATTATTTTAGATTGCTGATTATCTTCTATTGATTTTAGGCTCTTAATTCCTTCATCCCATTTCTTATGTAAATCTGCAATTGAATTATCATATGCATTTGCTACTTCAGGCATGATGTCAGAAAATTCATTAACTGACTTATCGCCAAATAAAAGTAATTCATCAATGATATTTTGAGGTACTCCTTTATCTTTATAGTGTTTTACAATCTGATTTTCTATTTCATTAACTACATTTGAAGCCTCTTCATTTTTCTTTTGAAGAGATGAATAATTCTCTACGTTTTCTGTTGTTCTTGCTTTTGTTAATCCATCTAAGGTTCTTTGATATAAAACTTTTTCTTCAGAACTACTAGCAGGGCTATCTATAAGTTTTTCAATAAATGACACTGGATTAGACTCAAATTCATTTAATGCATCTTCATAGATTTTAGCTGTATCAGGATCATTATTCTCATTAGACCTCTGTAGACCTTCTCTAAATGGAGCAATTATCTCATTTAATTCTTTTTCTACTGATTGTTTTTGTTCTTCAGTTACTGCTTGTTTTTCTTGAACCACTCCACTAGGGCTAACCTTTTCTTGGCTTGTTTCAGCGACAGGTTCGGCTTGCTTAGGTTCTTGCCCTTCTCGGACTTCACCTGGTAGCCCTTGTTCGTTTTCTTTATCATATTTCTCTAAATCTAAAATGTCAATTGGCTCAGTAAATGAAGATGGATTCTCTCTAGCTTCATCTACAGTAGATGGTGTTCCTTCTGATGCTTTTTCTATGTTATTAACATCAAATTCAATACCACCTGTCTCTGTAGTTTTTACATCTATTTCTGGCTCTTTTTCTACTTTTGCTTTTTTCTCATTTTGATCATTTTGAGCATCGACATATTGATCAACTTTACTTTCAGCTGAATTAATGTCTTCTCTAACTGAATTCAATACCTCATCAACTTGCTTTTTCTTTTCATCAGACAATGCTTCGTAGGCAGCTTTTTGTTTGTTTACATCAACAATACCAAATCCAGCACCCATTATGTAAGTAGAAATAACAAATTCCTGTACCTTATCTAAAGTTCCAAATCTCTGTCCAACCTCTTCAAAGAAACCTTTATCTCTTAATTCATCAGTATATATATTAGAAAGTTCATTTCCGAATTCCTCTGCTGTTTCAGTAAGTCCCCTTGCATTAACTTCTCCTATTTTCTTAATTACATTGACAGCTTTATCTGTATTTGAACCAAACATACTCTGAATGTATGAATATGCTTTTCCTGCTGGCATCTTAGCCATTAATGTAGCAAATCCTTCAGATGCTAATCCACCTGTTAAACCTGACAAGAAATACATTTCATCTTCAGTAGATCCAAATACACGACCTGTAATCTCAAACTCAGCAGCTGTTTTTAATGGTGATACTAAATACTTACCATACTTAGTTGATTTCAATGTAGTATCAAATACATCCTCTGCTCTTTTAAGGTATAAAGCAGCAGACTCAGCATTTTTTGTCTTAGTAACAAGATTCTCAACTCTACCAGCAATTCTTAATGCTGAAGATGGTACAGCCTTAGTAATAAGTAAAGGAGCCATAATACCTGCTGTTGTACCAAGCATATTACCCCAATTCTCAGCACTCCAAAATTCTGTGTTAGCCTTAGCCTTTAACGCATTGATATAATTATCATCTACGATATCATCCTTGCCAAATCCTTCATCTTCAAGAATCTTCTGAACATCATTTGCTACTTTTGATTGAGAAAAATATCCTGCCGCTTCTCCTGTTACAGGCATAAGCAAGTTACCAAATCCATTCATAAATGACTCAAAGAATCCACCACTTGATTGAGTAAATCCAAAGTCATTGTTGAAATACAATGGAGCCATTTTATTTAATGTAGCAAGATTCTGAACATATTCTTTTTCAGCATCAGATAAAGAGAAATAACCTCCCCAATCTAACATATCTTTAAAGCCTCTAGATATCTCACTTAATGTACCTGTATCAATTCCATTTTTTTTAGCTAACTCATCATTTTTCTCTGATAGCTTTTTGTAAAATAAATCAAATTTTTGTTTAGGAGTAATCTCCGTTGGAATAGCATTAAATATATTCTTAGCTGAATTGGTAGGATTTAATGATGCAGCTAATTTTTTAGGCTCAGTTAAAAATACAGTTGACTTTAATGATTCTTTATTGTCAATCTCTTTTTCTAATTTCTGACGCTCTAGCTTCAGAGCATATTTCTCTTTATATAGTTCTTTAAATCTTTCTCCTTGATACTCAACATTCAACAATTCTTTATCAATACTAGAATCTCTAGCTATATTATTTCGAAGCTCAGATTTCGCAGTATATATCTCAGAATTAACAGAAGCAAATCTCTCATCTTGAAGAGTATTATAGTCAGTAATCATTTTTGACAACTCTCCTTCGTAATACTTTCTTTCTACTGGAGTTATGTTTTCAGAGAACTTGTATCCACCATTCACCCTGTCGTACAATAATTTACCATCCTCAATACCATCCTGAATGAAATCAGCTAGCTTTAGTGTAGATTCAAATGTTTCTCCTGCATATTTTTGGAAGTCAGTATTGTTGTCAAGATTCAATCTATTCATGTAATCTTTTCTCTTCTCCTCCAAAGCATATCTATCCAAGCTCATATCCTTGGAGTACGCCTCATTAATTCTAGTATTAATCTCTTTGGCAGTATTAAAATATTCCTCAGTTTCTTGAAGTATTTTCTGTACAGCACCAGCCTTCAGATCACTATACTCACCATCACCTAATATTTTTTTAATTTCTCTTTGCTTAATGATTAAGTCTTCACGTTGAGTTGGAGATAATATATCGTCCTTACCAAACATGTACATGATGTCCTTATCGGCAAAGTTTTTAGCCTTTTCAAATTCAGAATTTAATTCTTGCTTAAGAAATTCATTTGAAACATTTATACTCAACCCTGAAGCTGCTTGAAGTAATGCAGCCCCATTTAAAGTTGTGTTTCCGTCTTTATCAACTATAAAAATTGATTTGCTATTATCAATACCAATTCGTTTTGATACTTCACTCCAGTCTGACGAAACAACTTTATTAACCAAATCTTTTCCAACTGGCTTTACATTAGTAGATGCGTCTATCAATACTTTAGCAGCAGGTGTTGCCTTAGCATAATCAGGATTGTAGTTAAAATTCACATAACCATCCTGAGTATACATTTCTGTCTTGCTAGGAATATTTGATTTTGTTAGTTGATTAAATGATAATCCTTTAGCAGTAGATACATCACCTCCTGCTGTTAACAAAGTCTTCTTAGCAAAATCACCTACATCACCGTGTGTCTTCTGAATAATTGAATTAGCTACATTTACTACTGCTGATTTTTGAGTATCTATTTTAACTGCACCTTTATTTAACTCAGCAGTTCTTTTAGCCGCATTTTGTGTAACCTTGATATAATTACCATTCTTATATACGTCTTTATACCATGCGCCATTGTAATATTTATATTTATCTTTTTTTGGACCATAAGTATAAAAACCTTCTCCTTGTAATCCAGGTTTTTTTGGAGTAGTAACTTTAGGAGTTGTAACTATCTTTACTGCATTTTTATTTAATTCTGCGGTACGTTTAGCTGCATTTTCGGTAACTTTAATGTACTTACCATTCTTGTATACATCCTTATACCATACTCCATTGTAATATTTATATTTATCTTTATTAGGTCCATAAGTATAAAAACCATTACCCTGAACACCTACTTTAGGTTCTTCTTTTACAGGAGCTTCTTCTCTTTCAGTAACTGTAGTAATTACTTCTTTTTTAGGTACTACCTTTGGCTTAGTTTTTACAATTACTTTACCTTCAGGACTAATGCTAACTGCCGTATTCTTATACTCGTCTTTTTCTTTTTGAAGATCTTCAGCTTGAACTAATACATCAGGATTATTCGGATCTACACCTAATGATATTGGT
>Ga0207909_1000748_pt1 | contig 9909 bp, 9 predicted proteins | sample LakMenEpi05May10_FD_150672 | JGI IMG/M metagenome (GOLD analysis project Ga0207909, IMG submission 150672) | Freshwater microbial communities from Lake Mendota, WI - 05MAY2010 deep hole epilimnion (SPAdes) | ecosystem: Environmental > Aquatic > Freshwater > Lake > Epilimnion/Euphotic zone ...
TTGTTTCAAGTGCCGTTGAATGAATTGGCTGGACCGGCCAATAAGGCAATAGGAGTAGAAGCCTTTCCTTTGTACACGGAGAAGAAATTCATTTTCATCCCATCAGACAGCATGTCTGCAGGTGCCACTATCATAGGCGTTGAAGCAACACCGGGATTGCCTCCATTGCCTCCTTTGCCACCCATGCCTCCTTTGCCACCCATGCCTCCGCAGGGGCCAGGGAAACCGCCAGCGCCAAGAATTATCATCAATGGAAGAGAAATCTCACCTGCTGACCTGGATAAGATTGATCCATCCAGCATCAAAACGATTGATATCCGGGGCGATGAGAAGGGAGTTGCTGTTTCCGAAAGAAAATTGAGTGGCATGACCTGGACGGAGGCTACTTCTGGTGATGGGAAAAAAATTGTAACCATGAAAGTGGATTCGGTGTTTTTTGATGGAAAGGCAAAGGTTGCTGTTCCCTCTCAAGGAAACGTCAGCAACATTCAAATATCAGTTGATACGTCAGACGTAGTAACTGTTACAGGCTATAAAAAAAATTCGAATGTGAGTGCCACCATAGTTCGGACGAGTGATGATAAAGTTGTAGAAAAAGCTAAAACAGACCCTAATGAACCAATAACTGTCACAGGCTATAAAAAAAATTCGAATGTGAGTACCATCACCATTAGGACGAGTGATGATAAAGTTGTAGAAGAATCTAAAAAAGATCCTAAATCATTAACTGTCACAACAACGGATAAGGACGGTAAAAAAACGATCACTTATGTGCAGAAATCAACAGAGAAAACTGAGTTGCCAAAGGATGTGCTTTATATTATCGACGGAAAGGAAATGGAATCAATAAGCATGAAAGACATTGATCCCAATACGATGCAATCAATCAATGTGCTTAAAGGTGAAACCGCACTTAAGCTGTATGGTGAAAAAGGTAAAAATGGTGTTATTGAAATAACCACCAAGAAGAAATGATTCATGATAGGATTCAGGGTCTTTCCAGACCACAGAGGTCATGAGTTTTATGGTTAGAGACGGCCTTCGGGCCGTTTTTCTTTATATAAAAATCACTGTATGTTCAAACAAATCCTGCTGCCTTACAGGTTCAAGCTTTTCGGTTGGAAGAGAAGGATTGATCAGGATGTCTTCTTGTAGGATTTCTGCAGTTTGATGCCTGCCCCAAAAATTCTATCGCCCCTGCTATCCCATTGAAATGACAGATTTCCTTTGGTCTCTATTATTTTTGTTTTGAACAGGTGGATGTCTGCGAATACCATGGCTCCTGCAGCAAACGTGTGGGGCCTGATGGAGTTGATGAGATAATTCGTTGAATACAGTGGCCCTGATGTGGTTTGTACAACATCCACATTGAAAATATATTTTTCAGGCCTTGATGTAGTCTGGTACCTGATCAGGGCAGCAGTTCCTGTTCTGATTTTTCCTTTCAGCATGCTCGTAGAAATTCCTGCAGATGTTTGAATACCGGCTGTTATATATTTAAGGGGAGCACTCCTGAACCATGGGTTGATCGCTGTGGGAATGGAAAATCCTGATAACACAGCATTGTGAGTATTCTCATTTCCTGATTGGATGGTGAACAACAGATCGTTGTGGAGCATCGTTTTTTTACCAATGCTGATTTGATGATTTAAGCCCAGGTTGAATCCATTTATTTTTTGGCTTTGGTGATGTGAAAACCCGGTAGTCAAACCGAATGTTCTATCTGGGAATCTAATTTTTTTGGTTTCCTGGGCGGATAAAGAAAGATTGAGAGAGAGCAGCATCATGACTGAAAAAATGTATGCTAAAACTTTCGATGGATGTATTGAGCTGGTCATCATCTGCTATTTTTTGTATTTGGTTTGAAAAGAAAGCCCCAGGCCTGTTAAGGCATCTCCTCTCGTATCGTTTTGAAAATAAAGTTGGAAGCCCAATTTGTTTTTCTTTGTTTCAAAGAGCAGCAAATCAGCGCTGATCCGGTATCCGAGAGAAAAGGTATTGGGTTCGACTTCATAGATGTTATAACTGTACTGGTTTGTTCCTGGTCCCATCCCCCTGGCCGCATACATACCAGAAGATGTCATCTGGTACCGGGCCACCAATCCCGCTCCAATTTTCAGATCGCCGCGTTTTGAGTAGCGGTACAACGTGGGCATTGTTTGAATGCCGGCTGTGACAGTTTGTAGGCTCTTGTAGGTGCTGTTGACCCTCAAAGGGAATGAGTTTAGTCCAAAACCCGCTTCTTGCCCCGAATGGATGGTAATCCCCAAGTTGTTGTAAAATCCATAACGCTTACCCCATTTTCTTTCTATCCCGAATTCAAGGTTTGTGCCGGAAAGGTCTCCGGTTCCATGGAAGGAGAGAAAGCCATTGAAATTGAGTTGTCGTTCTGGATTTTTCAATTCCTTTTCACGGGAAGGATTGGTTGGAGCATTGTTGTTGCAGATCACAACAATGATTGTGTCTTTAATTTTTTCGTTGAGTTTTTTGATGATATCACTATTGGGTGGCAAGATAGATTTTGACAGATGATCTGTGACCATGTTTTGAAGGGAGTATGGGGTAAGGGAAGGCTCAGCGTCAAATTCTTCCTGGTATATTTTATCTTGTTCTTTTCTTTTTGGCAACATTTTTGAAGATCGACTGTAGAGATGATGTTGTGTTTCTTTTGAGGTTTGGTTTGAAGAATAGGGAATGCTGGATTCTTCACTGATGGATGAATTTCTTTGGGATGAGACAACCTCTATTGTTGTTTTGGAATTGGCGGGAGAAGATTTTTGTTCTTCTCTTGTTGAATTTTTTTCATTAAGCAAAACGCCTGTTCCAGCAATCAAAATGCAAGAAGAGAAAATCCACCATAGGAGGATTCGTCTTTTCTTTTCTTTTTGGATCCTGGATTCAACCCCTAGCCAAACTGCCGCTGATGGTTCTATGCGCAACCCATTCAGTTCTTGCGCCAGCTTATTTTCAAATGAATCATATCCCATTTTCAACTGGTTTTTGGCGTTTTACTTCTGTTTTTTGTAAGCGTTCTATCAATAACATTCTCGCTCGCTGGTACTGTGACCTGACACTTACCGGTTTGATGTTGAGCAGGGATGCTATTTCATTGTGTGAAAATCCTTCGATGGCGTGCAGGTTGAATACAATGCGGTACCCGTCCGGCATCAGCTGGATGATTGATGCAATCTCCTTTGCCGTTAGCAGGATTTCCGGATCGTCGTTTGTTGACAGGTTTACTGTATCGTCTTCATCTTCCCGACTGATCAGGTTGATTTTTGATTTTTTGATTTCATTGATGGCTGTATTCACCATGATCCTCCTGATCCAGGCACCCAGTTCACCGGTACCCTTGAACTGTTTCAGGTTATTGAATACCTTCACAAAACCTTCCTGAAGCATATCTTCTGCTTCCGCCAAGGATTTGCAGTACCGGTAACAAACGCCCAGCATGGTTGCCGCATGGGAATCATACAGTTGTTTCTGGGCTTTTGGATTTCCCTTTAAAACCTGATTAATCAATTCTTTCTGGTCACTCATGCGCTTGGTTACTTGCTTGACAATGAAATCGGTGGAACTGTTGCATAATCGATAAATTTCTTTGCCTAAAAATATAGTTGTTCAACTAAAAATATAGTCATACGTTTGTATAACTAAAAAAATAGTTGAACATGGGCAAGTCATTAACCAAGGCAGAAGAGCAGGTGATGCAGGTACTTTGGAAGCTCCAAAAGGGTTATCTGAAAGACATTGTTGATGCAATGCCAGAACCTAAACCGCACAGCAATACGGTTTCTACTGTCATCAAGATTTTGATCGACAAGGGGTTTATCGACCATGAGGTTCACGGCCGTGTGCATTGTTATTTTCCAAAAGTGAGTAAGGAAGAATATTCTGGATCAACCATCAAAAATATTGTAGACGGATATTTTGAAGGATCCTTTGCCGATGTGGTTTCCTTCATGGTTCACCAGAAAGACCTAAAGGTTGCCGATCTGGAATTGTTGCTCAAAGAAATGAAAAACAAAAAATAGTACCATGGCAGTTCTTATTTTTTATATGTTGAAGGTGCTGCTCTGCAGTTCAATTCTTTACGGTTATTACCTGTTGGTTTTGAAGGATAGGCGGTTTCACCATTACAACCGTTTTTACTTGCTTGCTGTTGCCATATTTTCATGGATGATTCCGTTGATAAAGATCAATTTGCAACCTGTTCAAGGATCCCTGAAATCTACTCCTTACCAACTTGCGGAAATCATCGCTGACAACAATGGTGAGTTTGACGGAATGGCTGAGTCGGTTTCATCTTCCATGGATTGGACGCCAATTGCCTGGTTGATTTTTGGTCTTGTCTCAACCTTTGTTTTTCTTGGTTTGGTTCGTTCATTGATCAGGGTTTTCCAATTGGTGAGGGCATATCCCATTCAAAGGCTGAACGGTTTGAATTTAGTGATGACGGATGCCAGCGGCACTCCTTATTCTTTCTTTTCCTACATCTTTTGGAACAGGTCTATTGATCTTGAAAGCAGGGTGGGCAAGCAGATGCTGGCACACGAATGGGTTCACTCTAAAGAGAAGCATTCTGCAGATAAATTGTTCATCGAACTGATGATGGTGGTTGGATGGTTCAATCCGATATTTTGGATACTGAAACGCGAATTGTACCTGATCCATGAATTTATCGCAGATAGTCAATCCATCGAAAGCCAGGATAGTAGATTGTTGGCAGAGTTATTGCTCGCAGCGGCTTATCCCCAGCAACAACATCGCCTAACACATCCCTTTTTCTTTTCACCGATTAAACGCAGAATTACCATGCTGAAAAAAAATGCCTTGCCTCGTTTCAGTTATTTCAGAAGACTTCTTGTCATTCCAATTGTTTCAGCGTTGTTTTTCTTGTTCGCTTTTAGAAATTCCAATAGCAACAATCAATTGTTGAATCTTGACAAGCAATATGTGGTGGTATTGGATGCAGGTCATGGAGGAATGGATCCTGGAGCAAAGTCTGCAGCGGGAGACAAGGAAGCTGATATGTCCCTTCAACTTGTTCAAAAAATTGTTGCTTTGAACAAAAATCCTCAAATCAGGTTTGAACTTTCGAGGGACAAGGATGAATATGTCAAGTTACAGGACAGGACCATTTTTGCAAACAATAAAAATGCTGATCTCTTTGTTTCGGTGCATATCAATGGCTCACCCAACAAAAATACTAAGGGCTTACAGTTATATACTCCAAGGGAAGGCTCACCAGCTTATTTAAAGAGCATTCCTTTGGCCAGCATCATGAAGGAAAGCCTCACAGATCTTTTCAGCAGCACCACTGTAAAGACTAGAAAAATGGGTATCTGGGTGTTAGACAAATCATCCATTCCTGCCATTATGGTGCACCCAGGATTTATTACAAATGAAAAGGATCTTGCCATTATCAAAACCAAACAGGAGGAGATCGCAGCAAAAATCTTGAGTGGCATAGAGAAATACCTTGCACAAAAAGAACAAGGCTACATAAAGATTCCCACAGAAGCAGAATTGAAGCAAGCGTTACCAAGCATAAAAAGTACCTCGGATATCGTGAAATTCTCTCCGCCAGTAATCATTTCGGATACCGTGAAATTCGCTCCACCAGTAATCATTTCCGACACAGTAATATTCTCTCCACCATTGATCATTAAGAATAAAGTCGAGATTATTTTTGATCCATCCATGACCTTGGCTGTACTAGAAAAAATAAAAGCAGGATTGAAAAAAGGAAAAATTGATTTGAATTTTGAGAAATTAGAATTTGATTCAGCGGATGGAAAATTGAGTTTTATCAAGTTCAGCGTTGACTGCAATGATGGTTTTAAGGGATCTGCCGGACTTTCCCTTTCCAAGGATAAAAAAATCGGCTTTTACCGTGATTATGTTCCAAGAGCTGATTCACCGTTTGGCGTGGGAATTCTTGGTGAGTGATTTGACAGCAGATATCATTTGAAAAGTGGCCGCAAGGCCATTTTTTATTTTATGAAAATAAATTCTGAAAATCAGAAAACAATTTTAATTTTATCAAAATCTGACAAAAGGTTCTGTCAAGATATATTGTCAATTAGACGCTTTAGCCGTCTAGTTTAAACAGCAATAATCAATGAAATACCAGATTAAATCGAAAAAAGAATACCACCAAACCATGGTTCAGGTCTATGACCTGATGAACAAGGGTGAACACTCACTTTCTGAGGACGAGTTGTCTGAGCTGTCAGTAATGGCTGAAGCTGCTGAAAAATTTGAGAATGATGTATTGTGTTTTGGAGTATTGAAAAAGGCCTAAACCATTCCAGAAATGGTTCAGCTCAATCACGCATAATTTTTCCCTGATCATGCCGTATTGATTATTTTGTACCAATGGCTTTGATTTGCTTTTTCTTTGTCGTTGATATCGGTTTTAGCCTGTTTGATTCTTTTAAGGCTTTGTCAAGGATCATTTCGATTTGTCCATTCACACTTCTGAATTCATCCTCAGCCCACTTTGCAAGGGCGTTGTATGCTTCTTCGTTGATGCGCAGAACAAAATTTTTTTTCATGAGTGACATATCTGAAAGGAATGGATTAGTAAAGTGTTCCTGTGTTCAAAACAGGAGATGCTGATTTGTCGCCGCAGAGCACTACCATGAGATTACTGACCATCGCAGCTTTTTTATCATCATCTAAGGTGACAATGTCTTTTTCAGATAGCATTGCCAACGCCATTTCCACCATGCCGACCGCTCCTTCTACAATTTTTGTTCTTGCCGCAACAATGGCAGTAGCCTGTTGCCGCTGAAGCATTGCTCCTGCTATTTCTGCGGCATACGCAAGGTGGCTGATCCTGGCTTCCATGATGATAACGCCTGCTTTGGAATACCGATCGCTCAATTCAGCTTCCAGCATTTCGATTACTTTCTGCCCACCATCCCTTAAAGTGATTTGTGCTTTTTCATCTTCAATGTTATCATATGGATAACTTGTTGCAAGATGTCTTACAGCCGCTTCAGTTTGGTTTTTGATGTATTCATTGAAATTCGCTACATCAAACACTGCCTTGTAGGTATCGCTGATTTGAAGGACGACCACTGCTGATATTTCTATGGGATTACCCAGTTGGTCGTTAACTTTCAACCTGGTGCTTTCCACGCTTTGTGACCTGAGCGACACTTTCAATTTTGTATAGAGCGGATTAACAAATTGAAGTCCATTTTCTTTGACTGTTCCAACGTACTTGCCAAAAAAGGTGAGTACCATGCCATAGTTGGGGTCGACGATTATCAATCCTTTGATTACGATGATGGCAGCGACTATCATCAGAATTCCCATGGTGATCATCGTGGGAGAGACATAGTTGTTTACCTTGGAATTCAAAAAAGAGATCACGCCCATTAATACAAGGACGATTGCCAGTGATACGGCCTGATATCCGGAGAAGGGCTTGAATAATTTCTCAGTGGTCATAAATATGATATTAAAATGATATCATAAAAGTATTAAAAATTTTGGAACCATAATTTTCTTTGTGTGCTTATTCAAAAAATATCTTCATTTTATTTTTTGTTAGTATCCTAAGGAGTGCTATTGGCTTATTTGCTTAGATTTGGGCAATCTTCAAACCTGATTTATGCAAGAAGCTTATATCGTTGCCGGACTTCGGACTGCTGTTACCAAAGCAAAAAAGGGTGGCTTTCGCTTCACCCGTCCGGATGATCTTGCAATAGACCTGATACAACAATTGATGGCAAGCATCCCTGCATTGGAAAAGACCCGTGTTGATGATGTGATGGTGGGCAATGCTGTTCCCGAAGCCGAACAAGGGCTACAGGTGGGCAGGATCATTGCGGCAAGGGCGCTGGGCCACCAGGCACCGGGCATTACAGTGAACAGGTATTGTGCTTCAGGGCTTGAAACCATAGCCATGGCCACTGCCAAGATCAGGGCTGGAATGGCTGAATGCATCATTGCTGGCGGTGTTGAGAGCATGAGTTTTGTGCCAGCCGCTGGATGGAAAACCGTCCCTTCTTTTGAGATTGCTTCAGATGAACCCGATTATTACTTGAACATGGGGCTGACTGCCGAGGCCGTCGCCAAAGAATACCATGTTTCCCGTGAGGCGCAGGATGCCTTCGCCTTTTCATCCCACCAAAAAGCCCTTCATGCCATCCAACAGGGTCATTTTAAAGAGGGAATTGCACCGATACAAGTGAATGAAGTTTATCTCGATGAAAACGTGAAAAAAGCACAAAGAACATTTACTGTGGATACAGATGAAGGCGTTCGTGCCGATACCAGTATCGACGGATTATCAAAATTGAAACCTGCTTTTGCCGTCAAAGGAACCGTAACCGCAGGCAACTCATCACAGACCAGTGATGGCGCTGCTTTTGTGGTGGTGATGAGTGGTTCGATGGTCAAGGCACTGGGGCTGCAACCCATTGGCAGACTGGTGCATTGCAGTGTTGCCGGAGTTGATCCTAAACTGATGGGCATCGGGCCGGTGGAAGCTATTCCTAAGGTGCTCAAGCTTGCGAACATGCATCTTAATGATATTGATCTTATTGAATTAAACGAGGCATTTGCCTCACAAGCGATTGCTGTCACCAATACCTTGGGGCTTGATGAATCAAGGCTCAACATCAATGGTGGCGCCATCGCGCTGGGCCATCCTTTGGGATGTACGGGCGCAAAACTGACTGTTCAATTGCTGGGTGATCTGAGAAGGCTAAACAAGCGGTACGGCATGGTTTCTGCCTGTGTTGGCGGTGGCCAGGGCATTGCTGCCATCATTGAGCGAATCTAAATATTTGCAACATTATTGCAAATATTTAAAATTTCATTAGTTTTGGGTTTCAAATGAACCCATGAGGCTTTTGGCCGCCATATCAATTTTCCTTTTTTCTGCGCTGCACCTCAACGCACAATGCATTTTACGCATCAGTGGTACGGTAAAGGATGCTGATACCCGTTCTTCGTTGGTTGGTGCCACCGTTAGCATCATCGAATTAAAAAAGACCATCCTCACAGACAATGAGGGCAAATATGTTCTGTCAGGAATCTGTCCTGGCGATTATACCCTGCGCATCACCCATGCGGATTGCCAGGCCCTGGATTTTCATTTTCACCTCAAAGAAGACCTGAGCAAATCATTTGAACTTTCGCATGCGGAGAACCTGTTGAAGGAAGTGGTTGTTGTGGGTGCTGCCACTGTCCGTCCTGAGGGGATGACGGGAGAGTTGAAAGGAAAAGAACTGGCTGCCACCAGGGGTTTGTCTCTTGGCGAATCACTCCAAAGGATTACCGGCGTTACCGTTTTGCAAACAGGAAACAATATTTACAAGCCCGTCATTCAAGGACTTCACAGCAGCCGTGTTCTGATCCTGAACAACGGCATCAGGCAGGAAGGGCAGCAGTGGGGAAGTGAACACGCGCCAGAGATTGACCCTTATGTGGCCAACCGGCTGACGGTGATCAAAGGAGCGGCATCCGTTCGTTACGGTGGAGATGCCATTGGCGGCGTCGTTTTGGTGGAGCCCCGTTTGTTGCAATACAAAAAAGAAATGCAGGGTGAAGTCAACCTGGCGGCATTTTCCAACAACAGGCAGGGTGTGGTTTCTGCCTTGGTGGAGAGCGCGTTTGATAAAAATGAAACAACCGCCTGGCGCGTGCAGGGAACCTTGAAGCGTGGCGGGAATGCACGGACACCGGAGTACTGGCTGAAAAATTCCGGTGTCGAAGAAATGAACATGTCGGCAGCTGCTGGATGGAGGAAAAAGAACAAAGGAGCAGAAATATTTTACAGCATCTTCAATACCAACATTGGCATCTTCTCTGGCTCCCACATTGGAAACCTAACGGATTTGGAGAATGCCATCCGCGCCCAATCGCCCCCTTCGTATATCCGTGATG
>Ga0207909_1000759_pt1 | contig 9784 bp, 18 predicted proteins | sample LakMenEpi05May10_FD_150672 | JGI IMG/M metagenome (GOLD analysis project Ga0207909, IMG submission 150672) | Freshwater microbial communities from Lake Mendota, WI - 05MAY2010 deep hole epilimnion (SPAdes) | ecosystem: Environmental > Aquatic > Freshwater > Lake > Epilimnion/Euphotic zone ...
CCAACACAGTAATTATTCAACAACCAAGTGTTACTGTGGAAAACAATATGGAATGTTCTGCTTGGAAAGAAACACAACAACCTGATGGCACAATAAAAAGAGAAAGAATTTGCTATCAAAGATAAAGGATAATAAAAATGGCAGATGGATTTGATTTCGATTTCACATTAGACCAAGTACAACATTTATTACCTCGAGTTAAAAATCACCAAGAGTGGTATGACTCAATGGTAGAAACTTTACCGCAGTATGGTATTAATGATATTGCTCGAGTCTCCGCATTTATTGCTCAATGCGCGCATGAATCTGGCGGGTTCGCAATCATGCAAGAAAATCTTAACTATAGTGCAGATGGTCTACAAAAGATATTTGGAAAGTATTTTCCCAATCCCCAGATCGCAACCCAATACGCAAGACAACCCGAAAAGATTGCTAATAAAGTATATGCAAATAGAATGGGCAACGGGGATGAAGCAAGCGGAGACGGTTGGAAGTTTAGAGGTCGAGGCTTAATTCAATTGACCGGTAAACATAACTACACAAAATGTTCTGAGGCATTTTTTGACGATAATACTTTATTAGAACAACCTGATATTTTAGTGCAACCGTATTATGCTCTAAATTCAGCTTGCTGGTTCTGGAATGCTAATAATTTAAATGTGCTTGCGGACGCGCAAGACATTAAGATGATGACAAAGAAAATTAATGGTGGATTCATTGGTCTTGAAGATAGACTTAAACACTACAATCACGCAATTGAAATATTACAAGGATAATTAAAAATGGTAAGGTTTGAAGATTTAACAGATGAGCAAATTCAATCATGCTTAACAGAAGGTATTGATATTGAAAGATTTAAACGTATTGCTTTAACTACCCAGAAATTAATGCCAAATTATGTAGGTGAAGGAAAAGATTGTTATCTCATTTCCGGAGGTCATACTGCAGCATTATATTGTATAGAAATAGGACCCACATTTGTATCTCCAGACCACACTGATGCACGGTTAATAGAATTTAATTCACATTACAACGCAATTGATCAAGCTGGACAAAAAGTAAACGAATTATTAACTTCGGAATAAACTATGAATTTTAATCATGTTAAGGTGAATGAATTTGAAGAATTAGAACAAGTTACTCGAGAAGATGGAGTAAGATTTTACGCAACACCGAAAGGTAAAAAATATCCTTCGGTGACCACTGTTTTATCAGCGCATGGTAAACAAGGTCTGATGGAATGGCGTAAAAGAGTAGGTGAAGAACAAGCAAATAAAATTGCAAGTGCAGCTGCAAGACGTGGCACTAAAATGCATTTACATTGTGAGAATTATCTTAATAATGTAAATGTGCTAGATACAATTCCAGTATTTCAAAGAGAATTGTTTGAGAGTATTATTCCATATTTACACAAAATTAATAATGTTCATGTTCAAGAACAAAGATTATATTCCGACCATTTAAGATTAGCAGGAACTGTAGATTGTGTTGCTGAATATGAAGGTCGCTTAGCAATTATAGATTATAAAACGTCTAGTAGACGAAAAGATAAAGATCACATTCATAATTACTTTATGCAATGTGCTGCATATGCAGTTATGTATGAAGAACGAACAGGGGTACCTGTAAGCAAATTAGTTATTATTATGGCAGTTGAAAATGACGATCCTCAAGTATTTGTCGAAAAACGAGATAATTGGGTAACCAAATTATTAGAGTATAGAGATTTATACGAAAAGGACAAACAACTTTTGACTTCTTAAACAAAAGGCGTTATAATAGAGTTATTGCTGTATGAAGCAAAGAGAAACAGATTCTGGACGCGGGTGCGAATCCCGCCAGGTCCACCATAAAGATTTGCCGGCCGAACCGCAAAAGCCAAATTCTTGTTGCGGTAAAGGATGCGAAGGGTGTGTTTGGATTAGTTATTTCGAAGCACACAATCGTTGGAAAAGTCTTTATGATGGGCCTGAAATAGATTCGACAGGGTAAAGAGTACCAGAGTGGACAGCACATCAGAGTAGATGTTAAAACTAAAACAAAGTAAACGCAAACGACTCACAGTTTCGCATTGCCGCCTAAATAAGGTAGCTAGGGTTTCGGTTAGTTTCCTCGTAACAGAATAACTAACCATTTTACAAACACTCATACACACAAGGAGATTAAAATGAGTAATATGACACCGTTCGAAATTAGATTAGAACTTTTAAAAATGGCCAAAGATATGCTTGGTGACGATTACTACGGTAAACGTGAAGTAATATCTAACGACTGGTCCACAAAAGTGGAGACGGCTAAACACGCCGGGCAAACACCACCGGATCACCCAGGCTTTCCAGCCTACCCCTCAGAAACTGATATTATTGCAAAGGCTCATGTATTGAATGGCTTTGTTTCTAACATTCCTCAAGATAATATAAAGACTATTAGTAAAAAGTAATCTGAAGGCAGGGGGAGAAATCCCCTTGCATAGATAAATGAAAACATATACACAAACATTTTTAGTAGCAGTATCTGCAGTATTGTTGGTATCAATACTAACACAAGTAACAACATCGAAACTACAAAATTTAAAACAACTAAATTTTAACGATACTAAAGCAACGGTTGCAGTTAGAGAACAGCAATTGGATTGTTTGGCAAAAAATATTTACCACGAAGCAAGAAGTGAACCATTCGAAGGTAAAGTCGCAGTGGCTCAAGTAACAATGAATAGAGCAGCAAATGCTGGATTTCCAAACGATATATGTAAAGTCGTATATCAAAAGAACGTAGTGTATGAAAAAGTTATTTGTCAGTTTAGTTGGTACTGTGAGACAGCTACAAAAACAAAACCAATTCACCAATCTGCATATAAAGAATCTTATGAGGTAGCTAAGAAAGTGTTACTTGAAGGATTCCGATTAGCCGGGCTAACCGACGCACTTTATTATCACGCAACATACGTTTCTCCTGGATGGAAACGACAACAAATCGCACAAATTGGCAATCACATTTTTTACAAATAAATTATGAACTTTAAATACCCCACACTACAAGATGTTATTAATTATTGCAAAACAACATTAACGGTTGCTACTGCAGAAACGATTTCATGGATTGGAATTGTTCTTATTCATGCCGCAACTGTGCCAACAATGATTTCCGTCATGTCTGGACTATCAGATAAGATGCCCCCTGTTGATCTTATTTTGTTTATTTGGGCAGGGCTGTCTATGCTGTTTGTTAGAGCAGTAATACTTAAAGATATTCTTCACGTTGTAACAATCGGTGCAGGTTTTATTATTCACTCAACTCTACTTGCACTTATATTATTTAAATAAAATTATGTCTACATTAAAAGAACAAACTTACGAAAAACACAAAGAAGCGGAAACCCAAGCTTTTATCAAAGAGATTTTTCAAAAGAGAGTTGATAAAAATAAGTATGCAGAATATTTGTACCAACTTTATTTGATATACCATGCTATGGAAAACATTGCAGGTCCAAAATTAGGTGCGTATGAAGGTATCCCTGGTCTTTATAGATCTAAAGCAATCTTTGAAGATTTTCAGGAATTAGCTGTACCAGATAAAACATATACAATTAAAGAATCTACATTAAAGTATATTCAGTATATCATGGACATTACTAAGCATGATGATTTAATTGCACATATGTATGTAAGATACTTAGGTGATTTAAATGGCGGGCAAATTTTTGCTAAGCTTGTTCCCGGATCAGGCAAAATGTTTCAGTTTGAAAATAAAGAAGAATTAACAGAAAAGTTCCGAGCTAAATTAAAAGACGATATGGGCAAAGAAGCCTGTGTTGGATTTGATTATAATATACAAATTGTTAAGGAATTTAACTAATGTCTTTAGTATGGGATAAAATGATTCCGTTGTCTCAAAATATTCTTGAGGCATTAGAACAAACAACAGATGATGAATTAAAATATACTGCAGAACAAGGAAAAGGATATCTTTGGGAAAATTATATTTTTACTTCGAAGAATTATCGCAGAGCCCATGTGGAAATTGTTGATGCGCGCGAAGCAAAAAAGATCTGGGTTATGCACATGACAATTTTTCCAGAGTTTGATGATCCTACTCCAATCTTTGGATTTGATGTAGTGTGCGGAGCTAGCAAAATTACAGGTGCATTCCATGATTTTTCTAAAAACGGAAATTGTGATTTGTATACTTGGTTTATTGATCGTTCATCTAAATTAGAATGGAATAAACCAAGAATATTGCCTGAGTGGGCAACTCAAATTTTTAGTCCCGGAATGATTGCGGCGGGCAATATATCTGAAGAAGAAGAATTGGACAAATTGTCCGATCTAGCTATTGAAAGCTTGCACGTTTACCTTTATAATGTAGGACAAGTAGAAAAAACCGGAGAGTCATATAAAGAGAGATACAACAACTATTGTAAATTTCAAAAGATGAATCCCCACACCCCAGCAATGATGACTACCCTTGGCATAGATCAAACGGTGTTTAGAACCTTTATGGATGAAATTTTATTTCCAGAGATCGAATGACAGAACTTAATTTGAATGAAGTATTGACCGACAGTTTAATTATTACCAAAAGATTTAGATCACAAAATGAATTCTCTTTGTATATTGAAGAAAAGGTCTTATCTGAAAGTATAGGATATATGGATGCAGTAATACAATACTGCAATGAAATTGATATAGATGTTGCAGCTGTTGCCAATCTAATTAATCAATCACTAAAAGATAAGATTCAAAATGAAGCAGAAGAGCAAAACTATATGAGGCCGCGTGGTAAATTACCCCTATGATAATGGATGAATACTCAGTTTATAAAATGTACTTAGCTTTGCGATTACATTTCACAACAGACAATTATGATGTAATTCAACAAAAGGGCAGAGTGAGGGCAAGTCGTCAAGCATATGCTAAGCGTAAAGATTTGTTCTCAATTAGAAAAATTGCCAAAAGCTATTCAGACGAAGAAGTTGCAAACTTTTTAGTAGCAAATTTTGTGTCAGGTGATCGCTGGGGAGGAATGTTTGATTTAGAAGCAGGTCAACGATATAAAGAATGGAAAAGGCGAGTCGAGAGTTTATCCTATAATTTCGAACAGGAATTGGATAATATTATTAATGATTTGGAAGAATCCAATCTAAAAATTGAGGATATTTTTGCGGTGTCAAAAGGTCAGCATCCATATATAATTAAAGCATTCTTACGAAACACAATTAGTATAGAAACTTTAGTGATATTGGAAAGACTAAATAAATTTACCGAGAGGTTTGATCGAGAGATTAGTGACACCGTAGTGTGGCCTGATGTTTCTAGACTTATTAAAAAGTACAAACCTTTTCTTTTAATCGACATGGAAAAATACGATGCAATCTTTAGAAGACGAGTTGGAACTAAAAACGCAGAAGATTAAGCGTTTAGAACAAGATATTTTAATGTTACAAGAATCGCTTTTTACGACTCAGGAATCTTTGAAAGAAACTCAGAGATACTTAATTAAGTTGGCGCATAGCCAAATGGAATTAAATAAAAGAATGACGGCTTGGCCTTTTCTAAAGGTTAAAGCTAAAGGAAAAGAAGATGTTTAACTTTAAGGTAGGAGCCTTGATTTTTTAAAATGGAAAAGTTTAAGAAGAACGATTATAATGATCGTGAGAAAAAAATGCGCCGAGTTGAAAAGGGCACACAGAAGATTGACAAACATCGAAAGATTATATATAATGTAGCATCGTTCAATAAAGACGACGATGCGTTTGATGAGTACCTAGATTATGCATACGCTAATCAAAAATTTAAAAAACGTTAATACTAAAACGAAAAACCATACACCGTTAATACGAAAGGACATACTATGGCTTACACTTCACTAGCAGATCTCCGCAAATCACGAGGCGGCTTCGATTCTTTAATGAAAGAAGTTGAAAAGATCGCAAATCCACAATCCGAATCTAACAATAGAAATGACGACCGTTTCTGGCAACCTGAGGTTGACAAAGCAGGCAACGGCTACGCTGTCATTCGTTTCTTAGCTCCTCCTAAGGGCGAAGAACTTCCATGGGTTAGAGTTTGGAATCACGGTTTCCAAGGCCCGACAGGGAAATGGTACATTGAAAATTCACTAACAACTATTGGCAAGACTGATCCTGTATCTGAGTTTAATACTGAGTTATGGAATTCTGGCTCAGAGGCCAATAAAGAAGTTGCTCGAAAACAAAAGCGTAAACTAACTTACTACACAAATATTCTTATCGTTCAGGATTCTAAGCACCCTGAAAATGAAGGCAAAGTATTTTTGTTTAAGTTTGGTAAAAAGATTTTCGACAAAATTAAGGATGTTGCTGAGCCACAGTTCGAGGACGAAAAGCCACTTAATCCGTTCGACTTTTGGGAAGGTGCAAACTTTAAATTAAAAATTCGTAATGTGGAAGGATATCGCAATTACGATAAATCAGAGTTTGATACACCAAGCCCAATATCCGAGGATGATTCTATTATCGAGAATATTTGGAATAAGCAACATTCTCTTACAGCGTTTCTTGACCCTAAAAACTTCAAGTCATATGAAGATCTTAAGAAAAAACTAGACATGGTTCTTTCTGGAGGTACATCTGCAATTAAGAAGGCAGAAGAAGTTACATTGGGTGAAGATGCAAATTATGTGCAACCTGCAATGTCTGCAGCACGCCCAGCAACCGCGCCAAAGGCAGCTCCTACAAAGGAAGTTGACTTTGATGACGATGACGAGTCATTGTCATATTTCTCAAAACTAGCGAGCGATGACTAAGCTTGCGACTATTCTTTTTGGAGAAGATAACATGAAATCCCTTATTGTATTTCTAGCCGCAATGGCTATGGCTCATTCAGGTTTTGCAGCAGAGCCTGCAGAAAAGAAAAAAGAGCCAGCAAAGGCTGTAAAGGCAAAGCCTGCAGCACCGACACCTACAGCAACACCGGGTGTTATTAAAATAGAGAAAAAGGAAGGGGCGGCCAAAGAAGAGAAACTTCCAAAGCCAACTGTTAAACGACCTGAAGAGTTAGCTGCCGAAAAAGCTAAGAAGTAAAAAGAAAAGCCCAGTTAATTCTGGGCTTTTTTGTGGCAGCATATGTAGGTTAGTACCGCTTATCTTGCCAACGATCAACTCCGTTTGAATTTGGATATGGTCTTGGAGGAGATGTTACAAATTGTTGGGTACTGTTATCTACAGTTCTATTCGATATCATAGGTGCAAGTATTTGCGACATAGATCCCATAGAATCTTTTAGATCCATATTTACATTTTCTAATTGGTTTAATAAATCTATTTTTTGGTCGCCGGTTGTAGCAGCTTTTAATTGTTTAAGAGTTTCATTTTTAAAACTATTGGCAAGAGTTGATTCTAACGATTGATCTTGTTTTGGCACAACATTTTCTGCAGTTGCAGATGATTGTTTTGTTTCAATATTGGAATAACGATTTAATCTTGCGGTCTCTGCCGCCATTTGGTCTGGCATATCTGCAGTAGGAATACGTTTGTTCAACGTGTCTATATCTGTTTGCAACTTATTTCTATATTCTTTATTAGATTCTAGTGATGGATCTAAATTCTTAAGACTTTGTTCTTTTATTCTAAGTTGTTCTTTTAAGTCTTTTGAAGAGCTAGAACTTTCAAAATCTGTATTAGCTATTTTTAATAGTGCTTCTCTGCCACCTAATTTTTCTACATCTCGTTCACTTCCGCCAAGAGCATTTCTTGCTTCTTCGGGTGTCATGCCCATTTTAGCAGGGTCGATAGTAGGAGCAACATTTTCTCTAAATGCTTTCTCTGCTTTTTTGCCTTCGCCTTTTGCCAAACGGTTTGACCAATCACTTTCTTCTAATTGGTCAAGTGCCATAGGTATACCAATACCAAGCATAGTTCCACCAATCAATCCTCCGATTGGAAGTCGGCCCGGCCTTGGCGGCACCGGTCGACCTTTTGGACCACCTTTGCCTGGTTTGTTTCCTTTGCCTTTGCCTTGTCCGCCATCTAACAATCCTTTTAATCCTAGGGCTTCAAGTATACTAGAAATTATCCCACCACCTTTATTATTGTCTGCTAAACCCTTTAATTTTTTTGCAATTGCTTCTGCCAAAAGTTCTCTATCTCTTTGTTTATCTTCTTCGGTGTTAGGTTCTAACCCTGAACCCGATAATGCAGGTATTGTACTTTTATTATCACCATAGCCAGCTTTTTGCGCAACAATTTTTCGTATTACAACCACTTCCGCAAGTATATTCTTTTCCAATTCTGTATTTTTCATCTTTAGCAATTCATTTTTAAATTGCGATAATGTTAATACTTTATTTTCAGATTTTTCTTCACCTTCTGCCGGTTTTAAATTCATATTAGGTGGCATTGTATTCTTACCCCCTAATATGTATTTTTTTGTTTCGGCAAATGGGGTTATAAATCCTTTTCCGAAGTCTTTAAGATCGCCAACCAGTGTTCTTTGTTTATCTTCCTTATCCTCGGCAGACTCAGAAGATTTTTTAACTTTACCTACTCGTCGTTCTAAAATCTTAGATAAATTATCTATTGATTTTTTTAATGCTTCAATATCTTTATCTTTAGCTGTTGCGGTAAAGGACTGCATTAATGAAGTCATAATACCCGAAGAATTAACTGGTTGTTTAGTTGCCATTATACAGGTCTTCTAACTATTGGTTTAGACGGTGCGCTTCCAAAACTATTATCGATCGAAGCTGGACTCATGCTAAATTCAGTTGTTGTTTCTGTAGTATTAAATGACTGGGAAGATCCGAATGATTGAGTCTGAGGTCCAACGCCGGTTGATTGGGATTGGGAGTTAAATCCCCCACCTGCGAATGACGGTACTGACGAAGATAGGGTAGGCGTTGGTACTCCGCCCGATGAAACGCTGGTTGAAACATTTGCAGCACCGGCAACTTTTTCTTGCGTTCTACCATAAGCAGAAACACCTAATACTGCACCCATCGCCACGTGAAATAATCCGCCACCCTGCAAGGTGATAGGCACCCATTGTCTAAATGCGTCATTTGCAACTGCGGTTTCCCAGAACTGCACAATGGTAAACATAATTGGAAACAACGCAAAATCAAACAAACAGCAAGTCATATACATCATTGCCATCATAGGACGCCATTTTTTTGTCATCCAGTCTTCATCTGGTTTTTTCTTTTCTTCTATAACTTCTTCAGTTTTATTGTTATCAAACATATTAATTACCCCTGTTTCTTAGTTTGTATTTTACGATTTTCCTCACCAATATAATTAATCAACATAGACACATAAATTTCTCTTTCCCATGGAATCATATTTTCAATTTCTGTTAATGAATATTTATGGTGTTGCATTAACGAGAAATTTAATTGATAGTAATTCACTAAACTATCATGAGAAAGAGTTAGACGAAAAAATTTTGCAGACCCTCTAAATCTACTGTATTTTTCTTACCGCATGCTGGACAATCGGCTTCAATATGATGTATAATTCTTGGTAATTTTTTAAAGAATTTTTCTAATAGGTCAAATTGGTTCTTTGAGAATGAACTAACAAAATCATCTAATTCTTTTTCAGAATAAGTGTCTTTATCAAAGTATTCCGTCTTTGTATATACAGCATCTATACAATTACCAACCAATGATAAAATTTTATCCGAATTTGCATTTTCGTATATATCTAATATTTCATCAAATCTGGGATATCGCATAACAACGCCAATATCTTCGGTTAACATGATTTTGGTTTCTATATCAGTTGGCTTATCGACTTCAATCTTTGTTA
>Ga0207909_1000763_pt1 | contig 9764 bp, 3 predicted proteins | sample LakMenEpi05May10_FD_150672 | JGI IMG/M metagenome (GOLD analysis project Ga0207909, IMG submission 150672) | Freshwater microbial communities from Lake Mendota, WI - 05MAY2010 deep hole epilimnion (SPAdes) | ecosystem: Environmental > Aquatic > Freshwater > Lake > Epilimnion/Euphotic zone ...
AATTGAAATACTTTGTTTTGAGAAAAAGTATGGACGGTCATCCCCTACGTACAAGCAATCTTCCAACCTGATGCCAATGCGGCCTTGTAGGCTTCGATGGTGATATCGCTTGACTTTTGCATCATCCAGTGTATAATATTTTGTTTTATATCTTTCACTGTCAGCAGCAGTTGTCAAGGATTCCTTGACAACTGAAATAGCGAATAAGCCCCTCTTTTTGAAAAAGTTAGAAATATCGAGATTATTGTTTTGCTTGGTTTGTCAGAAAAGTGACGTGATTTGCTTTTTGGTTGATCCGAAAGCAAAATGGAAATAGTTTTTTCTTAATAGAAGGCCAAATCTGCAAAATCCAACCCTAAATTATTCGAAATCAAACCCCTACGGACTACCAAACGCGAACTTCGGTCAACTTTCAACGGTTGACCGATTTTTTTGCCCCTGAGATCTTCTACATATCCCTTTTTTGATATATCTGGTAAATGAATTACTTATTTCGGCTTCCTTTACAAATCCTCAACTTAAAATTTCAAATGCAGAGAATGTGAGGGTTTCTAAATGTGCTAACTAAATGGAAAAAGAAAATATCTGGCTCAAAAATGATAGGATTGGTCAGGCAAAAGCATAATATGTACTTATATCGAACATTTGTCTATTTTTTAGTATGTCGAGACAGCTGATCCTCCCGAAAAAATGGAGACTCAGGGAAAATTTATATTCACAATCTGTGAATTAAACTTTTGATCCGCACTTCTAATTAATTTTTATGTTTCAATATGTATTCTGATGGTGACACTTTATAAAATGCTTTAAACCATTTAGAAAAATATTGGGGATTAGAATGACCAACTGTATATGCGACTTCCGATATATTCATATTTGATGAAATCAGAAGATGGGCTGCTTTTTTCAGCCTTATTGAATCAACAAAATCTTTTCCGGTTGTACCTGTAATCGCTTTAATTTTTCTAAAAAACGTTGAACGACTCATGGCAAATATTTGAGCCAGTGAGTTTATATTTAAATCAGGTTCGTCAATATGCTCATCAACATATTTAAGCAACTTTTCTAGGAATTCAGCATCTCTGCTGTTGGTAGTAATTTCATTTGGATTATGGTATGTGTTATTTATAAAAAGCTGCCTTAATTTTTCTCTTGATTCAATTAAATTCTTAATGGACAGGTCTAATAAGTTTATATTAAAAGGCTTGGGGAAAAAATGATCAGCGCCTATTTCTATACCCCTGAACTGACTTTCGGAATCTCCTCTGGCGGTTAATAGGATAATGGGAATATGAGAAGTGTTTACATCGTTTTTAAGGTCACGGCAGAGCTCAAAGCCATCTTTTAATGGCATAATGATATCGCTAATGATTACATCAGGTTGAAATTGAATTGCCATTTCAATGCCAATTTTTCCATTTGATGCCACGAGTACATTGTATTTTTCAGACAGGTATTGACTTATTTTGTCCACTAATTCTTTGTTATCATCAACATAAAGGATAGTGAATTTTGATGGGTCTACATTTTCTTCATTATTGTTTAGCGAGGGTGTTGTTTCATCACTTATACTATTTTCAATACTGCTTAAGACTGAAGTATAGCCTGTATCCCAAAACCCTCTGTCTGCTTTCTCTTCATTGGAATAGACATTGTCCTGCATGGGTAAGCTTATTGTAAATGTTGAACCTATTCCTGGCTCACTTGATATTGAAATGGTTCCTTTGTGCAGTTCTATAAGATTTTTTGTAAGGGATAAGCCTACGCCAAATCCCTTTTCATATGATTCACTATTGCCTGCAACATGATAGAATTGGTTAAAAATTTTCGATATATTTTCTTTTTCGATACCAATGCCGTCATCGCTGACATTTATATAAAGAAATTCATTGTTGTTGGAACGAGTGGTTGATACTTCAATCGTACCGCCGCTTTTCGTGTATTTTATAGCATTTGAAATCAGGTTATTAAAAGCTTTTACAAGTACATTTGCGTCATACCAAATAATAATATCAGATTCAAAACCGGTAAATATCAATTTAATTTTTTGTCGATCAGCAAGAGGTTCAAATGTAATTATAATATTTTTCAGAAACTCAATAATATTATCTTTTCTGACATTAATCTGATAATCCCCACTTTCAATTTTTTGAATTTCCAATAATTCATTGGTGAGGTTTAGCATGTGACTAATATTTTTTTCAATGCTTCCTACCTCTTTTTCCTGTTCTTTATTTATTTTAAAATGTTCAATAAGCTTTTCAACAGAACACATAATTAGCGTAAGGGGTGTTCTGATTTCATGTGAAATATTAATAAAAAATTGAATTTTAGCCTGATTTACTTTTTCAATTTTTTCGTGGTATTCTTTTTCTAATAGTTCTGCATGTTTTTTTTGTACTCGTTTTTTTGTAATCGATGATACAAAAAATATTAAAATAAAAAGGATAAAAGAATAAAGTAAAAATGCCGGAAAGGTTTGCCAAAAAGATGCCTGTATTTCTAAAGGGATAGCAGTAAAATTAGTATTCCATACACCATCATGGTTGGAGGCTTTTACTTTAAAGATGTAATTGCCTTTCTCCAAATTTGCATATTCTGCATTTCGATTTACGGATGTGCAATAAATCCAATCTTTGTCGTATCCTTCGAGCATGTATGCATATTTACACTTCGATGGATTGATATAATTGAAAGAAATAAAAGAGAATTTCAAATTGTTACTGGAATGTGGCAACAAAAGTTTTTTTGTTTTTTCTATTCCTTTTATTTCGTTAGCATTTATTCCATTTATAAAAATATTTTGAATGAAAACGGGTTCAGTAATACTATCTGTGTTCATGTGTTCAGGAGAAAATTGAGAAACACCATTTATGCCACCAAAGTATAATATACTATTATTATCAACATAGGAAGCGTGTTCTGCAAATTCATAATCCTGGATACCGTCGTTAATATCATAATTAATTATATCATGTGAAAATTTATTAAATTTTACTAATCCTCTATTTGTTCCAAGCCAAATATTCCTTTTTTTATCACTTTGTATAGACTGAATCATATTGCTGGGTAACCCATTCTGGGTAGTGTAAATACCCATATCTGAAAAATCACCTTTTTTATTGATTCTAAAATGAACCAGTCCATTTCTTGTGCCAATCCAATAATTGTTATCATTATCTATATAAATGTCAGAAATGTATTTACTGATTGAATAGTCTTTATACATTTTATTGAAGGAAACAAATCTTGATATATTATCTTTTGAATCCAATTCTGCTTTAACGAGCCCGTTCATTTCTGTACCAATCCAAATGCAATTCTGGGCTTGATCATACTTGACACAACGTATTGTATTTTGTGATTTAAGGTCAATTAATAGTTTATCATTATAAGTAACAACCTGTGATAACTTAAAATCATCACTCAACACAAAACTCAATAACTTATTACTGGTACCAATCCAGTATTTATTGGATTTCTTACAAATTGAAAAAACAACACCTTCTACCTTATTATCAAATAAAATTTTATCTGTTTTAATTTTATTTATATCGTGCGTAATCAGATATAACCCATCTGAAGTGCCTGCTAAATAATGGTTTTGATCAACTTCAGATAATGAAAAAATAGAGAGATTATTCAGTAAATATTTTATAATCTTTTCTTTTTCTCTATCGTAAATAAACAAACCTTCAAAAAGAGTTCCAAACCATAACCTATTATACCGGTCATTGCTGATTGACCTTGAATAATTATTAAGCGAACTATTTGATGAATTACTCAGCTCATTCAAAAATTGATAATTTTTGAATTTGATGCCGGAAGAATTATAAAAAAAGATACCTCTTCCCAAAGATCCTAACCATAGCGTGTTATCTCGTGATTTATAGATGCTTCTGATTCTTTTACTTGGTATTTCGAATTCATCGAAAGTGATTGGAACAAATGTATTTCTCTCCAACTTCTCTTTTGGAATAGCAATAACGCCATCGCTTCTGGATATAATCCATAATTTGCTTTTTTCATCCTGAATTATATCTGTAATCCTTGAAAAAAAAGCTTTTGTTTTCTGTGGATATATCTTAATTGTTGAATAGTTTCCTTTGGACTCTTTTAATTGATAGAGACCATGTTTTGCTGTTCCAGCCCAAAAATTTGAAAAGCTATCTTTATAAAGCGTTGTTACTTCAATTGGATTTTTAGAGTCAAGGACAATTTCATCAATTACCAAAAGCTTTTTATCAATAATTTTTGATACAATAACATGATTATTGGCAATAAGCAGGTAGTTATTTTGTTGATCTTTTTGATAAACTCGAATTCCTTCTAATTTTAAACTTGCTTGTAATTTGTAATTATCAATCGTATTACAAATATTTTTTGCACTGATGTCTGTGAAAAGCTGCTTGCCTGGATTGAATTTCCAAATCCCATCATTGCTGCTCATTAGAATATTGCTATCTATCAATTTCATTGAAAGTATTGTTTGCTTAAAAACACTTTCTTTTTTACTATATTTATTGAGGTTGTAAAATATTTCTGTAACTGGATTAAAGACAGTAATACCTTCAATGGTTGCAATCCATATATTTCCTGCAGAATCCTGCAATATTGATTGTATTGTATTTCCACACAGGTCATTGTAAGAATCACCCCTATAATAGCTTTTGAAAGTAAAACCATCATATCTATTCAGACCATAATGGGTGCCAAACCACATGTATCCATCTTTGTCTTGAAAAATCGCCAAAACACCATTTTGAGAAAGCCCTTGTTTATTGTCAATTTTCTTAAACATTACCTTTGTTTGGCTTAACCCCTGATAGTTGTTTAGAAAAAAAATAAGAATCAATAAAGAATAAATACGATGCATCCTGACTATTTGAAACTAATTTTAATTATTTATATGTATTAACTCCTTTAAATGTACAAAACTTGATATATATATGTTTTTTAAAATTTTGTCTAAGAAGCTGCCATATTTGAGCTCTACTCCCTTAAACCACCATGAATACCTGTTTTTTTCCTAAAGAGCCAATATCTGCCCTTCACATTTCTCATTTTATCCAGATTGGCCCTAATCTTAAATACCGGGCTCCCACAGAATCATTTCAAAATAGATCTCACGCTGATTTTCGGCTATAAAACTTGAAATATGCATGTCTGGGAACATGATTTTCCAATTTAGAGGCTGATTTTTTAAAATATGACACAAAATCACCCGTTTTTGAATCTTTTTTGACAGCTCTGAGGCTAAATAGACCTTTACTTTCGATAGGTAAACGATTGAACCATGTCGAAAATGTACAAATTTATAGTTTGCTTACTCTTTATTCTATCTATCACCGGGGGCTGTTTTTATGCTTACCCCCCATCTAATCCTATTGATTGTGTTATTTATTCTGAAAAGACATCTTTTGTTTCAAAAATCTCCTTAAAAAAAGGTGAAAAAGGACAACAGTACTATGAAATCTCAATCATTAATCGTGGCAAGGAGCTTGACAAAGTTGATTCTATAGAAATCACTTTACATCCTGAAGGGAAAATTGATCAGGAGTTGCCATTGATGTTTGGAGGTACCTGTATGGGGAGAACTCCTTTAAAACAATCAAATTCATTGGATAATCAGAGTGAATCTGGTATGTATCTAATGACAAAGTACAAAGAGAATAGATATGGACTTGTTGGAGTGCTGACCTGGAATATTTTCAGGCCAAACATATATAGCAAAGGAAAAGACATTGTTATTAAGGCATTTGGCGAAAAAAAGCCTGTAAAACCCGGAGAATCAATCTTATTTGAAAAAATCATCGAAATCAAAAATGAATCTTGGCAAGATATACTGTTTTCATATGGGGAAGAAATAGCTAATGAGCATAAAATTAAAGCCAAAGAATCCCTTCAATTGAAGGGCTGGTCAACCTGGGATTATTATGGAAGAGTATACGACACAAAAGATGTCATTAAGAATATAGATCAGATTGATGCAGATGGTTTAAAAGTAAATATCATTCAAATCGATGGAGGCTGGTGGACGGCAAGAGGGGATTATTTGAGTGTTCGTAAAGATTTGCAGGGAGGGATGAAAGCGATAGCAGATTATGCAAAATCCAAAGGATATAGAGCGGGAATCCATCTCGATGGTTTTAGGGCAGACAAGACTTCCAATTTATACAAAGAACATCCTGATTGGTTTTTGAAAGATCAGGATGGAGAAACAATCTGTCAGTCCATAGACAGGAAGGATACCTATATGCAGTATATCTATTTTGATTTTTCAAATCCTGCTGTATGTGCATACATGAAAAATGTATTAAAGACAATTCGTACTGAGTGGGGATTTAGTTATTTCAAGATAGATTTTATGCGTTATGGCCTATTAGAAACAATATTGGCTGAACATGGAAAAGCAAAAAAAGGAATTAAGAAAGTAACTGCTGTAAAGGCCTTCGATATGAATCTTACAAGCATAGAAAGAACTAGATTAGCCCTAAAATCAATGCGAGAAGGTATTGGTGAAGGGTTCTTTTTAGCATGTTCATCTGTTTTTGGTCCAACGATTGGCATCGTGGACGGAATCCGGACAGGTGGTGATATTAGTCCAACATTCGAACATTATAAATCCAGGTGTCTGCAAAATGGAGGAAATTTTTATCTTAATCATATAGTGGCGCAGAATGATGCTGATTATCTGGTTGTCAGAAATAAAGATGATGAAGAACCTTCTAGGGCTTGGGGCGAAGATAAATTCGGCGGAAATACAACGTATAATGAGGCCAAAATGTGGAGTGATTATGTATCCTTATATGGAGGGATTAAGATAAACAGTGATAACCTGCTTACTTTAAGAAACGAAAGAAAAAATCTGATTAAAAATGCATTTTCTATAAAAACAGCTACAAGATTTTTGCCATTAGACTTATGGGATCACGCTAAAAATAAAAATGATGCCTTCAATGTTATGTTGGCTGAAAACAATGATGGAGTCTATCTCTCCCTTTTTAATTGGGAGGAAAAAGACAAACAAATTGTCATTGGTGGTCTTCAAAATACTGCATTGTCAGAAGCCCTTTCAGGCGTAAAAATCAATACAACTGCTGGAAAATTAATATATAATTTAAAATACCATAGCTCAATTATAATAAAAGTTGATGGAATGAACTTCAACTCATTGAGAAAAAGCTTAACGATTAATTAAAGATTAAAACTTGCTATTATGAGAGAAATAAAAAGGATTATGAAATCCATTTTACTGGTATTGCTAACAATTTCATGTGTTTTATCCCAGTCTTATTCGCAATCGAAAATCGTAAATGGCTCAGTTAAAGATGAGAAAGGAAAATCTTTGGCTGGCGTTACTGTTGTCGTACAAAATAAGAAAATAGGAGTGACTACCGATATTGATGGAAAATTTACCATCAGTGCTTTACCTACTGATAAACTGGTTTTCTCCTTTACTGGCATGAAAGAACAAGAAATTGTGGTAGGAATGAAGCTGCAAGTGGATATCATTATGATAGAAGATGCAAAATTACTTGAAGAAGTTATTGCCGTCGGATACAGCTCCAAAAAGTTAACAGAAATATCCAGTTCTGTCGTTAATTTAAACCGGGAAAAACTTGCCGCTTCAACCGCAACTTCAATGGATGGCGTTGATCTACTTCAAGGGAAAGTAGCAGGGTTAACAATATTAGATAACAATTACGATGCTGGTACAGCACCTTCTATTAGAATTAGGGGTACGGGATCTATTACAGCGAGCAGTGAACCACTTTGGGTAGTAGACGGTGTTATTTCTTCTGCTAATGCATTTAATCCAAATGATGTTGAAAGTATAACCGTTATGAAGGATGCTGGTGCAACAGGGCTTTATGGTTCAAAAGCATCGAGTGGTGTTATTGTAGTAACCACCAAAAAAGGCAAATCGGGTAAAAACATATTCAATATCAATACAGCTTATGGCTCAAACACACCACTTTGGGGCAATTTCGAAGGCTTGATGAATTCTGCACAACTCTATGATTACCATCGAGAAGCATTTAACAACGACAATACTTACCTGCCTTCTCCGACCAATACAGAAGCACTTTGGATGAGTTCTATCATGAGGGGCAGAACAAGAGATCAGGTAATTGCCACTGATTTCAATTGGTTGGATGTATTATACCCCAAAGGGGCCAGTCAAAAACATGGCTTCTCATACAGTGGCGGTTCAGAAAAATCAACTCAATACATCAGCTTTAATTATAATAAAATTGATGGCACCATGCGGGGCAATGATGAGGAACAAATTTCTGGACAAATGAATTTGAGTTTTAAGTTCGGAACCAAATGGAAACTTGATACAAGGACATTTGTCACTTTCAGAAAAACCAATTTCCCGCTTTTCGGTGAAAATGTTCGGGTTGCACCATTTGATAGTCCCTACAACACGGATGGCACTTTAAAATATTTACCTGAAATACAATTAGACTGGATTGGTACCAAAGCAACAAATATGCTGACCTATGAGGAAATAGGGAATGTAAATAATGAAAAAGAAATGACACTTCTTCCTCAGGTTACGCTTTCCTATGAGATCTCATCCAAGTTTAAACTATCATCAAGTACACAATACCGCCATAATTCAGATTTAACAAAAGAATATCGCGATGGCAGGTCCTGGGCGGATGATCAAGACCCTTTTGCAGGGTACTTGGGAAATGCCAATGCTTATTTAGGAAGATCGCAGTCTACAGGACAAAACTTATTGAATAATGAGATTCTTAGTTTTGATGAGTATTTTGGTAGAAGTACATTCAACGGCCAAATTGGTTTTGAATACCAATCACAGATAAGTGATGGATTTTCGGCAAGCAATACAGGGCTTGTAAACGGAATAAGTGTTCTTAATGCTACATCAGGAGTTCCCATAGTTAAAGGGGGGTTATCTGAAATATTTAGACTCTCTTATTTTTCGCAGTTCAATTATTCTTTTGACAATAAATATTTTCTTACTGGATCTTATCGCCGCGACGGTTCTTCTAAATTTGGTAGTGCAAATCGCTATGGTAATTTTTATTCTGGCTCAGCAGGATGGCTTGTTAGTCGGGAAAAGTTTATGAAAAATATGCTCAAAACCATTTCAAACCTTAAGTTGAGGGTCAGCCACGGAGTGACAGGCAATGATAATTTTAGCAATTACTCAGCTGTTGAAACATTTTCTCTGGGTTCTAATTACAATTTTCAAGCTGGTGCAGCACCTACTCAATATGCTAATCCTAATTTGACATGGGAAAAAGCACTCACTACAAATTTTGGTATAGATCTTTCGCTATGGAAAAAAGTAGACCTAACCTTTGATTTTTATAACACTAAAAATAAAGATATCTTATACCAAGTCCCTCTTGACCCAAGCACAGGATTTGATCTTGGATGGAAAAATATCGGAAGTGTCCAAAATAAGGGGTTTGAATTTTCGGCTTCTGGAAATATAATCAATAACAAAAACTTCAAATGGTACACTAATCTATCACTTGCTTATAATCACAATGAACTTGTTGCCTTAACAGGGCAAGGTGAAAAAGGAATTATTGATGCCAGGTTTAATAAAATTTTAAAAGTTGGGTATAATCTTAATACTTCTTACATCTTTGACTATGTAGGGGCAGACCCTCAAACAGGGTTAGCAACCTGGAATACAGCTGATAGTACTGGCAAAATAAATGGAACTACAACATGGCAAGCCAATCCGAATATAGCCTATAAAACCAAAAATTGGG